>ENA-ORSA01001895-ORSA01001895.1-human-gut-metagenome-genome-assembly--contig:-NODE-1895-length-15994-cov-2.831608_pt1 | contig 15994 bp, 9 predicted proteins | sample MGYA00242179_ERZ509142 | MGnify/ENA primary metagenome ERZ509142 (study PRJEB26280, sample SAMEA2338659) | human gut metagenome | biome: human gut; feature: human-associated habitat; material: faeces... | reverse complement strand
TTCGGTTCCGAACTTTCTTATCCGTATGCCAACAGTGTAAAGAACCGCCACGAAATACAACGCTGGTTTGTAGAACAGACACGGTTGGGCATTCCCGTTGACTTTACCAATGAAGGAATACGCGGATTGTGCCACAATCGGGCTACCATGTTTCCTGCCCAATGCGGACAAGGTGCCACGTGGAACAAGAAACTGATCCGAGAAATTGCGAAAGTCACTGCTGATGAGGCAAAAGCGCTCGGATATACCAATATTTACGCCCCGATTCTGGACATTGCCCAAGACCCGCGCTGGGGACGGGTAGTAGAGAGTTATGGCGAAGATCCTTATCTGGCAGGCGAACTGGGAAAACAAATGATTCTCGGTCTGCAAGCCGAAGGGCTGGCAGCCACTCCGAAACATTTTGCCGTCTATAGTATCCCGGTTGGAGGACGTGATGGAGGTACACGTACCGACCCGCACGTGGCTCCGCGTGAGATGAAGACTCTTTATTTGGAACCCTTCCGCAAAGGAATTCAGGAAGCAGGAGCCTTAGGGGTAATGAGCTCTTATAATGATTATGACGGAGAACCTGTCTCCGGGAGTTATCATTTCCTTACTGAAATTCTGCGTCAACAATGGGGGTTCAAGGGATATGTAGTATCGGACAGTGAAGCAGTGGAATTCCTGCATACAAAACACCGCATTACCCCGACTGAAGAAGAAATGGCGGCACAAGTAGTAAATGCAGGACTGAATATCCGCACCAACTTCACCCCGCCACAAGATTTTATCCTCCCTTTACGCCGTGCAATCAGCGAAGGAAAAATCTCTTTGCATACCCTCGACCAACGTGTAGGTGAAATCTTACGTGTCAAATTTATGTTGGGGCTTTTTGATAATCCGTACCCAGGTGATGATCGTCATCCAGAAACAGTAGTACACAATGCCGCTCATCAGGAGGTATCTATGAAAGCGGCTTTAGAGTCTATTGTTCTTCTGAAAAACGAGAATCAGATGCTTCCGTTGTCCAAGAGCCTCAACAAAATAGCAGTTATCGGTCCGAATGCAGAAGAAGTGAAGGAACTGACGTGCAGATACGGCCCTGCCCATGCTCCTATCAAGACTGTATATCAGGGAATCAAAGAATATCTGCCTAATGCAGAAGTCAGCTATGCAAAGGGATGTAACATCATTGACAAGTATTTCCCAGAAAGTGAATTATACAATGTTCCTTTGGATACACAGGAACAAGCTATGATTAATGAAGCAGTAGAACTGGCAAAAGTTTCGGACATCGCTATTCTTGTATTAGGCGGAAATGAGAAGACGGTTCGGGAGGAATTTTCCCGTACCAGCCTCGATCTCTGCGGGCGTCAGCAACAGTTGTTGGAAGCTGTTTATGCAACAGGAAAGCCAGTAGTTTTGGTAATGGTAGACGGAAGGGCAGCAACAATCAACTGGGCCAACAAATACGTTCCCGCTATTGTGCATGCCTGGTTCCCCGGTGAATTTATGGGGAATGCTATTGCTAAAGTCCTTTTCGGAGATTACAATCCGGGCGGTCGTCTGGCTGTAACTTTCCCGAAGTCAGTAGGACAGGTTCCATTTGCATTTCCATTCAAACCCGGCTCCGATTCAAAGGGGAGAGTCCGTGTAGACGGAGTTCTTTATCCTTTCGGATATGGGTTAAGTTACACTACTTTTGAATATTCAGCCTTGAAGATCTCCAAACCGGTTATAGGTCCACAAGAAAACATGCCCCTTTCGTGTATCGTAAAGAATACCGGGAAAAGAGCTGGAGATGAAGTAGTTCAGCTTTATATTCGGGATGATTTCAGCAGTGTGACTACCTACGACAAGGTGTTACGTGGCTTCGAACGTATTCATTTGCAACCGGGAGAAGAACAGACAATCAGCTTTACCCTTACTCCTCAAGACTTGGGGTTATGGGACAAGAACAATCAGTTTACGGTAGAACCGGGTAGTTTTTCAATAATGATAGGAGCTTCATCACAAGATATACGGTTGAAAGGAAGTTTTGAAGTGCAATAAACCCCAATCAATAATATAAATCCATAAGAACCGGTAATAATTTTGTTTTCCTCACTAAAAAGTGAAACAGAAATTATTACCGGTTCTTCAGATATCTATTTTCATCTATCAGTTCAACAGATTGATTCTATTAAAGTTTACTGACTTCACTATCTATATAGTCTGCTCTATTCCTTAACCACGTCTTCAACTCTTTCACTTTTGTATCGAATGAACGAGTATTTTCCCATAATTCACTATTCCTTTCCACAGAGGGTTTAAGCATTACAGCATAATCATCTACATATTGTAACAATGCATCTAGCTTATTATTCTTGAAATCTTGCCAAGTTCTCTTATATATCGCTTTCACACGGCTATCTTGTAGAAAGCGTTGGAAAAATGCCGTACCGACTCCATTCATGCTACTTGAAAATAACGGTGTGTTGTAACGTCCAAAATGATTACTCGTACCTTCATAATCATACGCCCAATCAAAATCCCAGATAGGTCCCATTACATACTTGCCATTTCCTTCTTTATGGAGAAAAACACTTTTAGGATGATTTATCTCCATGTTGTGTACCAAGTTAAAGGTTATCAGAAATTTGGCAACCGATTCAATATCAATCATGTCTACATAGCTATTTCCTTCTAACGGTTCTTTTGCAAATTGTGTCGTGAATGCATTAAAGTCCTTCTTCCAATATTCAAATTGCTCTGTGGTCAAATCAGGGTCTTTCACCATTACAGGGAGGTTAAATGCAGTCGATTTAAACTTAGGCTCATCATCCCAATAAGAATCAAGTTCCCACATGACACTGTTGTTTTCATCCAAATCTACACGGTTTTCTTTAACCTCTATCTGTTCGGTCAACAAGTAAGAACCTTTATAAATTCCGTTTAAAACTACATCTACAGGAATTGCATGATTGGTAAAAGGAAGTTCCAGCAGCCGACCTATCTTGAATGCAACCGAATTAAGCATTAACGTAGGATCAAGATGATTTGCCAACAACACATAATTCTTGGCTTTCCCCAAACCACAGATCTCTGCTTTCTTATTAAGTTTCAGTCGATAAGGCTTTTTAGGATATCCCCACGTTGAATTGCCACGTCCCTTCACCTCGGTTTTCCCTGTATAATCCTCATAGCCCCCTCTACCGTTAACAGCCAAAGTACCCTCCAGATAATAATCCTTACTTGGTATTTCCGCTATAGACGGATCTGTCGTCGTAATAGTCAATTCAGGAATAGCAGATAATAAGAATTCAGCCTTTACTGTATATTGAAAAGTCTCCCCATTTCTCATTATAAACTGATAAACTACGGGAGATGAAAAATCATTCTTTGTCATTCCACTTTTCTGTTCTACCTCGTCCACCAGTACTTTTACAGCATTCGTGGTAAATGTAGGGATAAGCTCGGATTGTGAGAATGTAACAAGGGGTATTATACTTTCTTCTCCAATAGAAGAGGAAACATCAGCAGTCAAGAATGCATTATTCTTTTTCAAAAAGCGGAAAGCAGAAAGCACTCCGGTATCTTTCAATGCAATTTCCACTGTATATTGCTGTTTACTGCCATCTTCTGCTTCCACAGTAAAAACCAATGGCTGCGAATAATCATTTGAGGTAACTCCGGATTCCTGCTCAACTCCATTTATCGTGATAGATTTTCCATTATATTCGAATACGGCAATTAATGATTTCAAATCATCATACTTATCCAATGGCAATGTAATCACACTCCCCTGAATAGAGGCTTCCACATCATTTGCGACCTTACCTTGATTATCACTTTTCAAAATAGAAAAGTTCAGCAATTCCTTCGTTGAAGAGATTGGGGGTTCTTCGTCTTTACAGGCGGAGAATAGTAAGAGAATAGTTACTAAAATCCCTAAAGTATTGTTTAACATAGTATTAAATAAAAATGGTTACTTGGCAAATATACGATTTTGCCAAATAACCACCCGATTATTCTCTCTCTTTTTTCTAAAATTCAGTGTATCATAAAGGATATTCCTCAAAAGCATACAAAATAGTAGACAAATAACGTTCGCCTGTATCGGGCAGCAACGCCACAATCATCTTCCCTTCATTTTCCGGGCGTTTTGCCAGTTCTGTCGCCGCATAAACAGCAGCACCCGAAGATATGCCGACCAGCAATCCTTCCAGCTTCGCCAGTTCACGGCTTGTACGAATGGCATCATCATTCTGCACCCGAATAATTTCATCTACGACGGAAGCCTTGTAAGTCTTCGGAATGAAACCCGCACCGATTCCCTGAATCTTATGAGGCCCAGGCTTTCCTCCGGAAAGAACCGGCGAATCAGACGGTTCTACCGCTACCACCCTCACACTGGGGTCGCGCATCTTCAATGCTTCACCTACTCCGCTAACTGTCCCGCCAGTACCCACGCCGGCCACAAAGATATCGACTTTCCCCTCGGTATCTCTCCATATTTCCAGGCCGGTAGTACGTAAATGCATGGCGGGGTTAGCAGGATTTTCAAATTGTTGTAAGATAACAGAGTCCGGAGTTGCCGCTTTCAGTTCTTCCGCTTTGGCAATTGCTCCTTTCATACCATCCGCACCGGGAGTCAGGACCAATTCTGCTCCCAAAGCTTTCAAAAGATTGCGGCGTTCAACACTCATCGTGTCGGGCATTGTCAATATCAACTTATAACCTTTGGCAGCAGCCACAAAAGCCAGTCCTACTCCGGTGTTGCCACTAGTCGGTTCTATAATAGTAGCTCCCGATTGCAAAACACCTTTTACCTCAGCGTCTTCAATCATCGCCAAAGCAATACGGTCTTTAACGCTTCCGGCAGGGTTAAAATATTCAAGCTTCACTACCAGGCGAGCTTTCAAATTCTTACTCTTATTATAATTACTAAGTTCCAACAACGGAGTGTTACCAACCAGGTCCGTCAATTTTCTTGCTATCTTCTCCATATATATCCGTTTTAAATTCATACGTTTTAATATATGACAAAGATAGCGCGGATTCTGTTCAGACGAAATACCACAGATGTGGTAATTTCATACCACATCTGTCTTACAGAAAATCTGCCCGCATCGGAGTAAATGTGTCAATCAGCACGCCTGCTTCGAGACAAACACAGCCATGAGGTTTATTAGGAGCCACATAATAGCCATCTCCTGCCGATAGTATTTCTTTCTGTTCGCCAATCGTTAATTCGAACTTTCCACTTACCACATAAGTAGCCTGACTGTGATGATGTTCGTGCATTGTGCCGACAGCTCCTTTTTCAAACTGCACTTTTACCATCATCAACTGTTCGTCATAACCCATTATCTGACGACAGATTCCCGGACCCGGGTTCTCCCACTTCAGTTCCTTTTCAAACTGAAAGACTTCACTACACATCTTCATATTTATCAAATATTAATCTATTAAATAAAAACAAAGATAGCCTTTTAGTCCATTGACAACAAAATAAAGGCAGCCTTCATTAACAAATCTCATAAATTATCCTGAAATTACTCGACTTAAAACAAGATTGAGTAATGTCTTATTTTTTATGTCAGAATAATCGTTATCTTTGTACGAATCATCTGATATGCATCAATTACATTCACTATTAATCTCTCTCTTATGAACACATTGAAAACTGTCTACATAGCTACTATTATCACCGGATTATTCACCGGACTGTTCTTATCTTCTTCCGCATCCGCGCAAGATATCTCAGGAACTTGGCACGGAAAACTGACTGTTCCCACCGGGTCGCTGACTATCGTATTCCATATCAACCAAGCGGCTCAAGGAACTTATGTAACAACGCTCGACAGTCCCGACCAGGGAGCCAACGGCATAAAGACACAAGCTACCTCTTTCAGTGATTCCATATTAACTATTCAGATACCTGTTATTCATGCTTCCTACAAAGGAAAATTGAAAAGTGACAAAACGATAACCGGAACATTCACACAAGGAATGCCTATCCCATTGAATCTGGAAAAGGGAGAAGCAAGCCGTCCCAAACGTCCGCAGGAACCTCAACCACCTTTCCCTTATAAAAGTGAAGAAGTTACAGTAAGAAACGAACAGGACGGAATTAACCTTGCGGGGACATTAACTCTTCCCGAAAAGGGAAATAAATTTCCGGCAGTAGTGTTGGTGACAGGAAGCGGTGCGCAGAACCGGGATGAGGAGATCATGGGACACAAGCCTTTCCTAGTCATCGCCGACTATCTAACGAGGAACGGAATCGCCGTATTACGCTGTGATGATCGTGGCACAGCCGCCTCACAAGGCAACCATGCAACAGCCACCAACGAGGATTTCGCAACGGACACGGAAGCTGCCATCAATTACCTGCGCGGCAGAAAAGAAATAAACACAAAGAAGATTGGCATTATCGGACATAGCGCAGGCGGAATCATAGCATTCATCGTAGCTGCCAAAGACCCGTCGATTGCATTTATTGTTTCATTGGCAGGAGCCGGCGTAAGAGGTGACAGCCTGATACTGAAACAAGTAGAGATGATTTCCAAATCCCAAGGAATGCCGGATGCGCTTTGGCAAGGAATGAAACCGTCGGTACGAAACAGATATGCCATACTGCAACAGACGGACAAGACAAGGGATGAACTCCAAAAAGAATTGTATGCAAACGTTACCAAAACCATGTCGTCCGAAGAACTGAAAGACATGAGTACTGTACAGCAGATTGCCACCCAGATAATTTCATGGACTTCACCGTGGTATCTCCATTTTATGAGGTATGACCCGGCTAAAGCCATGAAAAAAATAAAATGTCCGGTACTCGCTCTAAACGGAGAAAAGGACATTCAAGTGGATGCGATTATGAACCTTACGGCCATTCAGCAAAGAATCAGCGAAAACGGGAATAAGAATGTAACGGTAAAAGCTTATCCGAACTTAAACCATCTGTTACAGACTTGTGAAAAAGGGACATTGGCGGAGTATAGGCAGCTAGAAGAAACCATCAGCCCGGAAGTTCTGAAAGATATAACAGACTGGATTCTTAAACATTCAGGAAAGAGCAATTGAAAAGGCAATCTTTATTAAAAGTGTACGCCAACTAAAATTAACCATAGTCTTTCCGAACAGTATTCCTTGATATCACATTCTTATTTCTTTCTAATATGATACATTTATAACATATTAAATCCATAGTCTTACATACGCAGCATTGTATAAATTGACTTAAATCAAAATATTTCACACCGAACTCACTCTGCCCGATTTTGTTTTACCTTTGCACCCGCAAAAAAGAAAAAGGTAAAAAGTTACAGGTATCAGGTTAAGTTTGGTATGAAAAAGAGTCTTATCGCATTGGCGTTCGGCACCCTGGGATTAGGTATTGCCGAATTTGTAATGATGGGTATTTTGCCCGATGTGGCAAAAGATTTAGGGATCAGTATCCCTATGGCGGGACATTTCATTTCCGCTTATGCATTAGGCGTCTGTGTGGGTGCCCCCGTGTTGACATTAGCCCGCAAATATCCGTTGAAACATATTCTGCTGGTATTGGTTACCCTGATTATGATAGGTAATATCTGTGCTGCAACAGCTCCCAATTATTGGATATTGCTTGCTGCGCGCTTCATCTCCGGACTACCGCACGGAGCATATTTCGGCGTCGGCTCCATTGTTGCCGAAAGACTGGCTGATAAAGGGAAAGGTTCGGAAGCCGTTTCGATTATGATTGCCGGAATGACCATTGCCAACCTATTCGGTGTCCCATTGGGAACTTCTCTCAGCACTATGCTTTCCTGGCGTGCCACTTTCCTGTTGGTCGGCATCTGGGGAATCGTTATCCTGTATTACATCTGGCGCTGGGTACCTCACGTAGAAGGCTTGAAGGATACCGGCTTTAAAGGACAATTCCATTTCTTGAAGACTCCGGCTCCCTGGCTCATTCTCGGTGCTACGGCGTTAGGCAACGGTGGCGTATTCTGTTGGTACAGCTATATCAACCCTATGCTGACGAATATTTCCGGTTTCTCCACCGAAAGTATTACTCCGCTGATGATTCTTGCCGGATTCGGTATGGTCATGGGAAATCTTATCAGCGGGCGCCTCTCCGACCGCTATACACCCGGAAAAGTGGGAACTGCCGCACAAGCATTAATATGCCTTATGCTACTTCTCATTTTCTTCCTTTCTCCCTACAAATGGACGGCTGCTATACTGATGTGCCTCTGCACGGCAGGGTTGTTTGCCGTATCCAGCCCCGAACAAATACTGATTATCCGTGTGGCAAAAGGCGGCGAGATGTTGGGGGCTGCCTGCGTACAGGTCGCATTCAATCTGGGAAATGCCATTGGCGCTTATGCAGGGGGATTGACTGTTAGTGAAGGCTATCGTTACCCCGCCCTCACAGGTGTTCCTTTCGCACTGACCGGATTCATCCTGTTTCTGATTTTTTATAAGAAATATCAGGCCAGATACTAAAGGAGGTAACTAATTCAAAGTTAGCACATATTTACTCCTCATAGTTAATAAAGTCATGCATAACGAGTACTAATTAATAGTATCCGAACAACTAAATCTTAGAGAGATTAAGATTAATTTATTTCGCTCGCGTCTTGTATCAACTCATACCATACATATTAGAATTTATCACAATTGCATTTTCTTCCCCTTTTACTTGAAAATCAATAATTTATTTTTATCTTTGTGAGAAGTGTGAGTCTTTCGTTTCTAATCACCTTCAAAAACGACGAATATGAAACAACAGTATCTGTTCGACTGCTTCTCGCAGCAAGCGTTGCAAACCCTGCATCGCTACCGTGCTGTTATGTTTAGTCCTACCCTCCGTACTATGTAAATTGCAATTTGAGATTCTTTTTTCACATTTTCTCCATTTACATAATTCAGATTCTTATGGACAAACAATATCAACCGACCCTTACCGAAGTACAGGATTGGGTACTTAAACTGTATAATACTTGTGAACAAACGATTACGAAAGCCGAACGCCTGGAACAGCATAAATATGCCGTCATGGTGCAGCGCCCGCAAGACAAGAAATTCCTCGTGAAGATGCTCGACGAATCCTCGCAAATCCGCGACCGGAAGATACTCGCCAAACGTATCAAGACTCTCCTTGACCAGTACGGTGTCCCCGAATTTCTGAACAAACGGGATGCTTTCTTATTCAAAATGTATCAGGCATTCGGACATCATTTCGACTTTATCGCTATCCCGATTATCAAAAAACGCCTGCGCATGGATACCTCGCAAGTTATTATCAATGAGGAACGCCCGCAACTCACGAAGCATCTGGCTACCCGCTTCAAAGAGAAAATCGGGCAGAACGTGAATCTTTTAGGCGAGGTGGTGCTTGGCAACGAAGAAGCCGATCACCGCTATCATCACTATCTGGAAGCTCTTGAATCACCCGACATTAATTACATCTCAGTGAAAATATCGGGAATCTACGCGCAGACACACGCTCTGAACTACGAAGAAAGTTTCCCGGAACTCGTTTCACGAATGTCCGCGCTTTATCAGAAAGCCATTGATTTTCCTTATACGGACGAAGACGGAATAAAACGCTCCAAGTTCATCAACCTGGATATGGAGGAATATAAAGACGCCCACTTCACATTGCGCCTCTTCAAAGCAGTACTCAACCTGCCGCAATTCAAGAACTATTCGGCAGGAATCGTCGTACAGGCTTATCTGCCGGATGCATACGACTTCCAAACCGAGTTGCTGGAATTTGCCAAAGCCCGCGTAGACGGAGGCGGAGCTCCTATCAAAATGCGTCTGGTGAAAGGCTGTAATCTGGAAATGGAAACGGTTATCTCCTCCCTGAAAGGCTGGCCGAACCCGATTCGTCCTTCCAAAACAGAAGTTGACGCCAATTATCTGTGCCTGTTGGAACGTGGACTGATGCCCGAAAATGCCCGGGTTTTACATCTCGGGGTTGCTTCTCATAATCTGTTCTCGATCGCTTATGCTTATCTGCTGGCTCAGAAGTATGGGACAACCGGATATATGACCTTCGAAATGCTCGAAGGAATGGCGAATCATCTTTGGAGAGCGCAGTCAATGCTCGGTAACCGGGTGATTCTATATACTCCGGTAGTGAAAAACGAACATTTCCTGAACGCCGTCTCTTATCTTGTCCGTCGCATGGACGAAAATACAGCACCCGACAATTTCCTGACTCACTCCTTCAATCTGAAACCGGATACAAAAGAGTGGGACTTCCTCGCAAAGCAGTTTGAAGAAGCCTATGCTATGAAAGATCACCTCACGCATGTGTCTCCACGCGTTCAGAACCGTAATCTTCCGTACACTCCCGTCGCCCCATCGGACACAATGCAGAATGAACCGGATACGGACTTCGACTTGTCACAAAATCAGGAATGGGTGCGCCGTATCTTTGCCAAATGGAAGAAAAGCGGAACGGAAGAACCGGAAATCATTCCTTTACAGATAGGTGCGGAAACAGTAGTATGCAAAAACCGCTACAAATACCTCGACCGTTGCCAGAATGACGAGGTCTGTATCTGTGAAATGTCACAGGCGGACAGTGCTCAAGTGGAAAAGATTATCGAAATTGCCGAGACAGATCCTGCCGGGTGGAGAAAAACCACACTGGAAGAACGCCACCGGATTATGTACGAAGCAGCCAACCGGCTCGCTGATATGAGGGGTGACCTGATAGGTTGTATGTGTGCCGTAACCGGTAAAACTGTCATTGAAGGTGATGTAGAAGTATCGGAAGCGGTAGATTATGCCCGTTTCTACACGACAGCGATGAAGAAATTCGCCGCATTAGATGATATAGAGATAAAACCGAAAGGTACCATATTGGTCATTTCACCGTGGAACTTCCCGTGTGCCATTCCCGTAGGCGGTATAGTAGCCGGACTGGCGGGAGGAAACACCGTTATCCTGAAACCTGCCACCGTAGCGGCTCCGGTTGCCTGGATGTTCGCCAAAGCTTTTTGGGATGCAGGTGTACCGAAAGAGGCCTTACAAGTCATCATCACCAACCGGGAAGCGCTGAAAGTGCTGACTACCGCCCCTGCAATCAAGCATATCATTCTGACAGGAGGAACAGACACCGCCCAGAATATCGCAAGAGCCAATCCGGTAACTCCGCTATCAGCCGAAACGGGAGGCAAAAACGTCATTATCCTCACTGCATCGGGCGACCGTGACCATGCTATCATGAACATCGTCGCTTCCGCCTTCGGTAATGCCGGCCAGAAATGTTCCGCCTGCTCTCTGTTATTGGTCGAACGTTCGGTCTATGAAGACAAGAACTTCCAAAGCAAACTGAAAGATGCGGCAACGAGCCTGAAAGTAGGCAGTGTCTGGAATCCCGGAAATATTGTCGGTCCGATGATTACCAATAAGAACGACAAGTTGCTACAAGCCTTCAACCTCGAACCGGGAGAATCGTGGCTGGTTCCTCCCCGTTTCATCGATGAGAAAGAATATATGCTGGCTCCGACCGTGAAATGGGGAGTGAAACCGGAAAACTTCTCTTTCCGAACCGAGTTATTCGGCCCTCTGCTGAGTGTTGCCTGCATCGAGAACCTTGAAGAAGGAATTAAGTTAGTCAATAGCCTGGATTACGGGTTAACTTCGGGATTACAGAGTCTTGATGAAGAGGAACAAAAGCTGTGGAAAAACTCCGTAATAGCAGGCAACCTGTATATCAACCGGGGAATCACCGGAGCAATCGTCAACCGCCAGCCATTCGGTGGAATGAAACTGTCTGCTTTCGGAGGCGGTATCAAAGCGGGAGGTCCCAATTATTGTACCTGTTTTGTAGAAATCACAGACAAGCCGGACAGCCAGACTGATTACATAGACAGTTATTTCGACGCTTGTGAGGAAGAATTTATGGACCCGAGGGATGTTAATAAGCTATACGGAGAACAGAATGTCTTCCGTTACTTACCTTTGAAAAGCATGATTCTACGTCTTTTTCCGGAAGACACAGATAGAGAGGTCAATATGATCTCATACGCCTCGGAACTATGTAGAACACCTCTCACTATCAGCTTCGACCCCTCGGATGACCGTACTGCCGCACTTACTCAATATGGCTGGCCGCTTCGAAAGGAATCACTGGAGGACTTCCTGAAAGTGATGCCGGACTATGAAAGAGTACGTACTTGTTCTCCGAATATCCCCAAATGTATGTATGAACGTGCCGCGGAAACCAATATGTATATTGTGGCAGCGCCTCCTATGAAACAGGGACGCATCGAACTTATTCGCTACTTCAAGGAACAAAGCATTTCTTTCGAATATCACCGGTATGGTAGTATTTCCGAAGTGCCGCCTTACGAATAATTAATACTAAAATCCCCTTATTCTGTGACTTTACTTTCCATACTAAAAGTAAGCCGGAATAAGGGGAAAAGACAGAAAGTATACCAAGTTTCCTTTATTAGCTCAAAAAATGATTATCTTTGCAGACTAAAAATGAACAACTTGGTAACAAACACTCTTTTTTATCCGGGTATTGCCTCCAAATCATTGTTCATATATATGTATCCTATTGATAATAATAGAAATAATAGATTAATATGGCATTGCAATGTGGTATTGTTGGACTACCGAACGTGGGTAAGTCGACACTTTTCAACTGTTTGTCGAATGCGAAAGCACAGGCGGCAAATTTCCCTTTCTGTACTATTGAACCCAATGTAGGTGTAATTACCGTTCCCGATGAACGTCTGAATGCGCTGGCAGAATTGGTACATCCCCAACGGATTGTTCCTACAACCGTAGAAATCGTAGATATCGCCGGACTGGTAAAAGGTGCAAGTAAAGGTGAAGGATTGGGAAACAAGTTCCTTGCCAATATCCGTGAGACAGACGCTATTATCCATGTACTCCGTTGCTTCGACGACGATAACGTGACACACGTAGACGGAAGTGTAAATCCTGTCCGCGACAAAGAAATCATCGACTATGAACTTCAGTTGAAAGACTTGGAAACGGTGGAAAGCCGTTTGGCAAAAGAGGAGAAGAAAGCTCAGACCGGAGGGGATGCAAAGGCGAAACGTCTGGTCGAGGTGTTGCATTTATATAAAGATGCGTTGGTGCAGGGAAAATCCGCTCGTTCCGTGCAATTAAACGATTTACAGCAGGAGGCCGCGAAAGAGTTGATGTTGCTGACGAATAAACCTATTTTGTACGTTTGTAACGTGGATGAGGCGTCTGTTGTGACGGGAAATAAATACGTGGATGCCGTGCGGGAAGCCGTGAAGGACGAGGGGGCAGAAGTATTGGTGATCGGTGCCGCTATCGAGGCGGATATTGCCGAGTTGGACACGTACGAGGAGAAACAGTTGTTCTTGCAGGATCTAGGACTGGAGGAAGCCGGGGTGAATAAATTGATTCGTACGGCTTATAAGTTATTGAATTTGCGTACTTATTTCACGGCAGGCCCGAAGGAAGTGAGGGCGTGGACTTTTAAGAACGGGATGAAAGCCCCGCAGACTGCCGGGATTATTCACACGGATTTCGAGAAAGGGTTTATTCGTGCAGAAGTGATCAAATACGAGGATTTTATTGCTTTGGGATCCGAGGCAAAATGTAAGGAAGCCGGGAAAATGTCCGTGGAAGGAAAGGAATACGTGGTGCAGGACGGGGACATGATGAACTTCCGTTTTAACGTGTAACGAGGATTTGGTTTTATCTTTTATAAAGATGATATTAAAGAAACTTTTTGGATTTGATCCCAGCGTGATGAAGGTAAAGACAGAAATCATGGCTGGGGTCACTACTTTTTTAACGATGTCGTATATTCTTGCCGTGAATCCGGATATTCTTTCGGCGGCATCGATGGACCGGGGAGCCGTGTTCACTGCTACAGCTTTGGCAGCATCTTTTGCCACGCTGGTGATGGCTATTTTGGCGAAATTACCTTTTGCCCTGGCTCCGGGTATGGGGTTGAACGCTTTTTTTGCCTTTACGTTAGTGCAGGGCATGGGATATTCCTGGGAGAGTGCCTTAGCTGCTGTTTTTATCGAGGGGCTAGTGTTTATCCTGTTGACCGTGTTTAATATACGGGAGTTAATAGTGAATGCTATTCCCGAAACGTTGAGACACGCCATATCTGTTGGAATTGGTTTGTTTATTGCTTTTTTAGGATTACAAAAGGCCGGGTTGATCGTGGCTAATCCTGCAACATTTGTTTCTTTAGGCGAGTTTACTCCATCGACGTTGTTGGCGGTAGGAGGAATTGTTATCGGAGGTGTGTTGGTTGCACGGAAAGTGAAAGGGGCTCTTTTCTATGCGATTGTGGCGGTCACGTTATTAAGTATTCCTTTGGGGATTACCCGGATACCGGAAGGCTTTTCTTTAGTATCGATGCCTCATTCTCTGGAGCCGGTCTTTTTCAAGCTAGATTTTCATTCTTTGTTGTCCCCGAATATGTTGATTGCGATTTTCTCGCTCGTGTTCATGGATATTTTTGATACTTTAGGAACATTGGTCGGTACGGCAAATAAAGTAGGGATGGTGAAACCTGACGGGAGTATCCCGAAGTTGAAACCTGCGATGATGGCAGATGCCGTGGGAACAACGGTCGGGGCTTTACTCGGAACGTCAACCACCACGACTTACGCTGAAAGTACTGCTGGTATAGCCGAAGGTGGGCGTTCCGGTTTGACAGCTGCTGTTGTTAGTGGGTTGTTCATTGTCGCTCTGTTCTTTGCCCCGTTCTTTTTGTTGGTTCCGGGTATCGCTACAGCAGGGGTATTGGTGATCGTGGGGAGTTTTATGTTTGATGCGGTGAAGAAAATACGTTTTGATGATATGACTGAGGCTTTTCCTGCTTTTGTGACCATTATTATGATGCCGTTGACTTACTCGATTGCCGAGGGTATTGTGTTGGGGTTATTGACTTATGTGTTGCTTAAGTTGTTTGCAGGTAAATATCGAGAGTTAAATCTCACGATGTATATACTCTCGATATTGTGTATTTTGAAATACGTATTTGTCTAGGTTATTCAATATCTTCCAGTTCCCGGTTTGCCACGTAGCCCCGCCATTTTTCAATGAGCTGTTGAATGTCCTGTGGTATTTCGGAATTGAAGTCCATCCATTCGCCTGTTCCCGGGTGTTCAAAACCAAGGGTTTTGGCATGTAATGCTTGTCGGGGACAGAGAGCGAAACAATTTTGCACGAATTGTTTGTACTTCGTGAATGTGGTGCCTTTCAGGATTTCATTGCCACCGTATTCCGGATCATTGAATAGCGGATGTCTGATTGATTTGAAATGAGCCCGGATTTGGTGGGTACGTCCGGTTTCCAGCACGCATTCCACGACATTCACGTAACCCAAACGTTCCAGCACGTGATAGTGAGTCACAGCGTGTTTGCCGTAGTCGCTACCTTCCGGGAATACACCCATGATTTTTCGGTTAGAGATACTCCTTCCGATGTTACCGATAATCGTTTCGTTATCATTTTCCAAGTTTCCCCAACATACGGCCACGTATTTCCGACTAGAGGTTTTATGGAAAAATTGGGAAGACAATTTGGTTTTGGCTTCTTCCGTTTTGGCAATGACCAACAGGCCGGAAGTGTCCTTGTCTATCCGGTGAACCAGTCCAGGGCGGGGATCGTTCTCTTTGAATAACGGATTCCCTTTCAAATGCCATGCCAAAGCGTTTACGAGAGTCCCCGTATAATGCCCGTAGGAAGGATGTACCACCATACCCGGTTCTTTGTTAATGACCAGCAGATAGTCGTCCTCGTACACGATATTTAAAGGAATATCTTCCGGTATGACCCGTATTTCCCGTTTTGGGTGGGGGAGCATCAAGGTGACAATGTCTTTGGGTTTTACCCGGTAATTGGATTTTACCGGTTTATTATTGACCTGTACACATTGGGCTTCTGCAGCTTCCTGTATTTTTGTACGGGATACGTTAGGTAATCGATCGACCAGAAACCGATCGATACGCAGTAAATTTTGGCCGGGATCAACTTCCAG
>ENA-ORSA01001883-ORSA01001883.1-human-gut-metagenome-genome-assembly--contig:-NODE-1883-length-16075-cov-2.829276_pt1 | contig 16075 bp, 9 predicted proteins | sample MGYA00242179_ERZ509142 | MGnify/ENA primary metagenome ERZ509142 (study PRJEB26280, sample SAMEA2338659) | human gut metagenome | biome: human gut; feature: human-associated habitat; material: faeces... | reverse complement strand
TTATACTCATGCAGCTTGAAGTTCCGATAGATACAGTAGAGTACGCGGCTACTATTGCCAACCGATACGGTAAGAAAGTAATACTCAATCCAGCGCCTGCCTCTACGTTGAGCAACTCCTTTTTAAATAATGTACATACTATATTGCCTAATCGTATAGAAGCAGAAATGCTATCAGGAATAAAAGTAATGGATGTTGAGAGTGCGCACCGGGCAGCTAAAGCTATCGGAGAGAAAGGTATAGAAAATGTTGTCATTACTTTGGGAAAAGACGGAGCCTACGTGAAAGAAAAGGACGAATATACCATGATTCCTGCAAAAGAAGTAGAGACGATCGACACAACCGGAGCAGGAGATGTCTTCTGCGGAGCATTCAGTGTGTATCTATCCCAAGGACATTCGTTGGCCGAATCCGTAAAATTCGCAAATGCAGCGGCCGCCATTGCCGTCACACGCATCGGTGCCCAGAGTGCTATTCCATACAAAAGGGAAGTCAACTTATAGAATAAAGAAAAAGCCTAGGTCTATCACATAAATCTGATTCAAATGAAAGTAGTAGTTATTGGAAGTTCAAACATCGACATGGTTGCACAAGTCAGCCATCTCCCGGCACCCGGCGAAACAGTCGGAGATGCAAATTTCATGCAGTCCCTCGGAGGCAAAGGAGCCAACCAGGCTGTGGCGGCAGCCAGGCTTGGCGGCTTTGTGACGTTTGTCACCTCTTTGGGGAATGATATGTATGCGGATATTTTAAAAAATCACTTTAAGAAAGAAGGTATCACCACCGATTACATTATTGATGATGTCAATCATCCCACAGGAACCGCACTTATTTTTGTGGCTGACAGTGGTGAGAACTGCATTGCAGTAGCCCCCGGAGCTAACTATTCTTTATTACCCGGTTCAATCACCCATTTCTCAAAAGTAATTGACGAAGCCGACATCATCGTCATGCAGGCTGAGATTCCTTACGAAACAATAAAAAAAATAGCTCTATCAGCAAAGAAAAAAGGTAAAAAGGTATTGTTCAATCCCGCACCCGCCTGTCTGATCGATGAGGAGCTGATGAAAGCCATTGATATACTAGTCGTCAATGAGCTGGAAGCTTCATTCATCTCAGGGATAGATTATACAGATAACAATCTTGAGGAAATAGCCGAAACATTGCTGAAAGCGGGTACAAGCAATGTGGTAATCACACTGGGAAGCCAAGGTGCATACATGAAAAATGCTAAAGAAACCATCCAACTTCCCGGTTGTAAAGTAAATGCGATCGACACAATCGCCGCAGGTGACACTTTTTGCGGCGCATTGGCGGTCGTTTGTGCAAAAAAAGAAATAGACCGGGAAGCACTCAACTTTGCCAACACTGCGGCAGCCATTGCAGTCACACGCTCGGGTGCACAACCGTCTATTCCCACTCTCGATGAAGTGAAGCACTTCATGCTTGAAAAAGAATTAGCCTTATCGTTCAACTTTTAAATTTAATGAACCATGAAAACCTATTTGAAACGACTACTCATCCCTATTTTATCGGGCTTGATAGTATGCAGCTTTTATAGTTGTGATAGCGACGACGAACACACCGCTACTCCCATAGCCCCCATTCTAAAGGAAATAAAATTTCCTTCAGAAAATGACATCATCCCCGGTCAGGTTGCGCAAATCAACGGACTCGGTTTTGCAAAAGAAGATATAGTCTATTTAAGTAACGCTGACAACCAGAAAGAAAAGGTAGAAGTCACGGAGATTACAGACAGTTACCTGAAGTTTATCGTCCCGGTAGAAGCAGGCGGCGAGTATACCGTAACAATTGAAAGAGCAGGGAAACAGACCGTTTTAAACGGAACTTTCAAAGTGCCTTTCGTTGTTCCGATCATTGATATCGTTCTCCCTTCAGGTAATGTACAGCCCAAGAGCAAAGTCGAGATTCAGGGAAAAGGATTTGAAGCAGGGGACGTCGCCGTATTATATGCTTCTTTCTACCCGACAGGCGTCGAATACAATCTGCCATTAACTCTTAATGAAGAAGGAGTAGAATTTACACTTCCGGAAGGATTATACGGGGTAAACTCTATTATGATTATCAGGGGAGAACGGAAAAGTAATCTTGGAACAATCACTATCGAGACGAATGTTGGCGACAAACTCGGAGGAGGTGTTGTATTCTGGGTGGACGCTGCAAAGGCACACGGATATATCGTAAACATGAGTAACATCGGTACGGGAACAGAACAATTCGGTCCGGAGGTAAATCCGTCGGACGCGGCCGGAACGAGTCAAAACATGGGAAGCGGCTATACAAACACTCAAAATATAGTCAAAAAGTTTAATGCATTGCAAAGTGCGAACAACTGGCCCGAGTGGCAAGGAGTCAAAATTGCCGCCCAACTTTGTCTGGACAACAGTGTCACTGAAGGAAATGCCGTATATGCCGACTGGTTCCTCCCTTCCAGAGAAGAACTGATCGAAGTATTCAAAGTTAAAAGTTTATTAGCAGAGAAAGGAGTCAATATTCCGGCAAACAATTACTGGACTTCAAGTGAAGGCGACGGGGAAGCCGGCTGGTCTGCCTATTATGTGAACTTCTACGAAGACACTAATATCGTTTCTGAAATCTGCTCAAAAAGCGGTTGGAAAATTGGTGTTCTTCCTATCCGGGCCTATTAACTAACAATCCTATAAAATAAGCGTCATGAAAAAACACATTATATTATTTATAGCCATCTTTTTTGCCAGTGTATTACATGCACAGACAATCAACATTAGAGGAACCGTTACCGACACGAGTAATGAAACATTGCCAGGTGTATCTATAACCATAAAAGGTACTCAAACAGGAACAGTAAGTGATGCAAACGGCAACTACAGCATCAGGGCCCAAAGAGGAAATGTTCTGGAGTTTACTTTCGTGGGTATGGTAAAACAATCTGTTACCGTAGGAAAGCAAAATGTCATTAATATACAAATGGCAGCAGACGCCATTAATCTGGACGAAGTAGTAGCAATCGGGTATGGTATTGCTAAAAAGAGCGATTTAACGGGTGCCGTTGCCTCTATCAAATCAGAAAATCTTACTAACTCCAAAGTAGGAACAGTGACAACTGCCCTGCAAGGACTTGCCGCCGGCGTGCAAGTCACTACCGGCTCCGTAAAACCGGGTGGAGATGCTTCTGTCGTTATTCGTGGAGTAGGTTCGCTCCGAGCCGGCAGCGAGCCGTTATACATCGTCGACGGTATTCCCGTACAAGGAGGTTTGCAGGATTTATCTTCCGGTGATATTGAATCTATCGAAATATTAAAAGACGCTTCTTCCGCATCTATCTATGGCTCGAGAGGTTCTAATGGCGTAGTACTCGTGACTACCAAGAAGGGTACAAGCGGAAAAGCCAAAATCTCCCTGAATGCCTCTTTCGGTACGCAACGAATGTTGAACAAGCAAGATTTGATGAACGCACAGCAATACTATGAATTAGTATCCATTGCCCAGCCTAACTACAAATGGACATCAGAAGAACTACGCTTGCTAAGCCGTGGTGAATCGACCGACTGGCAGGACGCAGTGACCCAAAACGGGCAATACCAAAACTATAACTTCTCGATTTCCGGAGGGAAGAACGATATACAACACTTTTTAGGAGTAGACTGGTATGATCAGAAAGGTACGATCAAAAACTCGTCTTTCAATAAGCTGACCGTCCGATATAATATGGATGCCAAACTAAACAAGTGGCTGAGATACGGTGTACGTTTCAATGTCATTGAGTCAAAGCTCATGAATATCAATGAAGAAGCCGATTCGGGATACGGAACTATGTTCAGTGCCATTAGTTCACAACCGACAGCTCCTATCTATACCGAAGACGGAGAATACTTCGATGGTTTCCTCAACACGAGAGCAAATCCGGTGGCTATTGTTGACCTACTTGACAAAGCCACACTCAAGTCCAGATTCGTAGGTTCCGCCTACATCGAGATAGAACCGATAAAGAACTTGAAATTACGTTCCGATAACGGCGGAGAACTTGTCTTTTATAAAGTAAATACTTACGAAGACGGCCGTATGGGACAGCATTATACGGCTGGTGGCCATGCTAATGTGATGTCGAACAAGAAAAGATATTGGCAAACAGAGAACACTGCCACTTATTCATTTGACATCAATAAAGAACATCAACTTTCTGCAATGGCAGGTTTCTCCGCTTCCAGAACAGATTATGAAGAAGTAACCGCCGACTCCAAAAAGTTATCATCTATTCTCAAGTATTACAATTTGCAAGGAGCGGAAGAACATGGACCGAACTCTTCGTATGCAGTCCCATCTTCTCTGGTGTCTTTCTACGGACGATTCAATTATAATTTCAGCAACCGCTATTTGGCAACATTGACGATGCGCGGCGACGGTTCTTCCCGTTTTGCTCCGGGACACCGATGGGGATTCTTTCCGTCACTGGCTCTTGCATGGCGTGCTTCTGAAGAAAGTTTCATCAAAGAAAACGCTCCGGTCATCAGCAACCTGAAGTTAAGAATCAGCGCCGGCAAACTAGGTAACCAGAATATCGGAGATTTTGCTTATGCCCCGACAATCGCCCTCGGAGGAGCTTCCGCTAATTACATTTTAGGTAATAACCTGGTAACCGGCTCCGTACAAACCTCTATTTCGAACCCGGAACTGACTTGGGAAAAAGCCAATCAACTAGACTTGGGTATTGACTTCGGGTTATTCAACAATCGGATAGCCGGTACGATCGAGGCCTACTATAAGCGTACGACTGACCTGCTATGGGAAGTACCCCTTCCGTTGGAATCCGGCTTCGGAACTTCACTTACCAATATCGGCAAAATTGATAACAAAGGTATTGAATTTACGCTGAACACGGTCAACATCAGTACCAAAGACTTCTTATGGACAACTGCCTTCATGATTTCTTATAATAACAATAAGATCAAAGAACTTTATGACGGCAAACAAGATGTCAATAAAACATTGTTTGTGGGACGTCCTATCGGACAGTTCTACTTATTGAAATCCGAAGGTATCTGGCAAACCAATGAAGCTGCCGAAGCTGCCAAGTACAATGCCCAACCCGGTGACCGCAAGATTCTGGATGCCAAGAAAGACTATGTCATCAACGGAGAAGACCGTGATTTCTGCGGAGTTTCCACTCCCAAATATTATGGTAGCTTTACGAATACATTCTCATATAAAGGTATTGACCTTACCGCGTTCTTTACTTTTGCAGGAGGACATAAAATCAACAATTCACTGAACCGTTACCTCAATTCTTTCAATGTATGGGGAAACATGAGTGAAAACTATTACAAATATTATTGGAGACAAGACAGACCGAACAACAAATATCCGGCTCCGAGAGTTGGTAGTGCTTATGCCAACGGAGATGGTACCGACGCCAATCTCCAAAAAGGTGATTATCTCCGCCTCCGTAATCTGGAAATTGGTTATAGCTTGCCGAAAAACGTCATCAGAAATATCAAAGCCTCAAATATCAGAGTTTATTTCTCTGTACAAAACCTATTCACAGCTACGGAATTTACGGGATTTGATGTAGAGTCCAGCGACAATACCAATCCTTATCCGAACGCCCGTAGCTTTATCGGTGGTATTTCTCTTAACTTCTAAAAACAGAAACATTATGAAAAAATATTTATCAATATTAGCTTTCAGTTGCCTGACATTATGTAGTTGCGACAACTTTCTTGACTTGACACCCCAAAGTGTACTAACACCGGAAAATGCTTATGAAAAACCGGAAGACTGGCAGCAAACTCTTTATGCCGCTTATGGCACGCTCCAGGAAGTCTTTGTCGGGAAATATACCATTACCCTTACTGAATTCGGAACAGATGAAGTAATTCCGTTTGATATGGGTTGGGCGGCTTATTCCCAATTGCATTACTATACTTTTTCCGCTTCACACGAATTCCTGGACAATCACTATCGGCTCTGTTACGAAGGTATCAAACGTTGCAATGCAGTTATTGATATGCCTTCGGATGCAGTCAGTGCGGATCTTCATAATTCCATGATTATGCAAGCTCGTTTTTTAAGAGCGATCTACTATTTCGACTTAGTAAGAATGTACGGTGGAGTTCCCTTATGGACAAAATCATCCATTGACAGAAGTGAAATCATGAGACCGCGCGCTACGGTTGACGAAGTTTACACACTGATTACGCAGGATATGGAAGCAGCTCTCGGCCTCCCTACCTCCTGGCCGAATGCCCAAGATAAAGGAAGAGCCACTTCATACGCTGCCCAAGCTTTGCTGGCACGCATTTACCTTCAGTGGGGAAAACCGGAAGAAGCATTAAAATACTGCCGGATGCTCGAAGGCAAATTCAAATTGTACGATAATCTAAAGGATATATTCGATCCTAAAAACAAGAATCAGGAATATGAGAATATATTTGAAATTCAATTCAAGCATTCCGGTTCATGGGGACTGGAGGGAAGTATCCAGCATTCTTATTGGGGACCTCGTAATGTAGGCGGACCGACCAACTTTGGCGGCTGGGGCGGATTTGGTCCGACACAATATTTATACGATTCTTATGATAACAACGATAAACGTAAAAAAGCATTCTTCATCACAGAATATGCAGGCGTCACCCAGACACCTCCTTCTTCCGGCAAATTCTGGGACGCAGAAACAGGTAATGTGATTGAAGATGATAATCTGAATTTTACAATGATTCGTTATGCAGACGTGCTTTTGATGAAAGCGGAAGCGCTGAACAGCATTGATGACACAAGTAATGATAAGTATGATGCCTTAAATGAAGTACGAGGCAGGGCAGGACTGACTTCCATAACAGCAGCCGATAATCTAAATAAAGAACAATTTGCCGAAGTCGTACTGGAAGAAAGATTACATGAATTATGTTGTGAACACCTGCGCCGCTGGGATTTAATCCGCTTCGGCAAACTGGGCGAATATATGAAAGACCATGCCGGAGTCACCATCCAGCCTTATCATGTTCTATACCCAATTCCACAGGCAGCCGTCGATGCCAATGACGCTATCACAGAAAACAACGAAGGATATTAACATAAATCATTTAGCACATGAAAAAATTTATTTTTATCACAGGACTATTGATGAGTATCTTCTTTTATTCATGTAAAGAAGAAGACCATGGCATACTCCCTCCTATCGAAGGGGGAGGAACTATAGAAGTCAAAGACGGAAGAGTTACGGTCAATCCGGCAGAATATCTTTATGCGATACGAAATCCGATGAAAGGTTTACGTGAATTCTTCGGCCCGGGCTATGACAAGGTAAGAGACGAATATCCGTATCCTTACGGCTCCATCATTAAAGAATATATGCAATGGAATATGCTGGAAAACAATGAAAGCGACGGTGTCGACAAGATTATAGCTTACAGTAACCACAGGTGGCAGGGAGTAGAAGATATCAATGTCAAGGTTATCCCACGTATCTATATCGTATGGATGGAACCCTGGCATGGAGGATATGCCAAGAACACTTATACAGACAACCCGGACGACCTGAACGGTTGGCATTGGCCAAGCGACATTCCGGGAGAGACATACGATGAAGACGATCTTAACGCTCCTATTATTGGAGGCTATTGCCACCCTACTTTTCAGGAGAGTGAAAAAACTGGTAGAGAAGGCTGGACAAGCATGGGACAACGATCCGCGGGTAGCGTATGTGGAAATGGGGATTATCGGCGAATTCGGGGAACATCATGACCCGGACATCACCACAGTATGGGCTCCTCACGACCAACCCAATCATGTAGAGAACCGTACCTGGTTACCGGGCATTGAAAAGGTGTTGGGAGATGCATTTACCGCTGCCTTCAAAAACAAGAAAGTAATGGTTCGCTATGCGTACGAGTTTAAAGATTATGAATTCGGAATCTATTGGGATTCATGGGCTATTGATGAAGAAAAGGTGCGTGGCTACGAGGAAATGAAAAAGCTCGGCGACCGCTGGAAAACTCAACCGATAGGTGGAGAAATAACCTGGAACTGGGGAAGCCTCTATAAATTCAAATCTTTTGAAGAAGTGGTGGCAGATGAAAAGACAAGAGACCTGGTCATCCAGCAAATACGTGATTTGCATTGCAACCACTTGGGAGGCATCACCTGGGCTAACTTTAACGACCCGTCTTTTGAGCCAAACGCTGAATTATTGCAAAAGACAATGGGGTACCGTTTTGTTTTATCCAATTTCAGTTACCCAACAAGTATCAAGCCGGATGAGCCGTTCAAAATATCATTTGACGTAACCAACACAGGCTCGTCACCCTTCTATTATGACTGGCCGGTAGAAATATCCCTGCTAAATTCCCAAACCAAGGAAGTTGTATGGAGCAAAACACTGAAGACTCCCAAGATATCCCAATGGATGCCGGGAGATAACTGGAACAACTCAACCAAAGTTTATACCCAACCGGCTACTCCGAACCATGTTGAAGAAGAACTGACTTTAGACAAGAAACTGGATACGGGAGATTACATCATCTCTATTGCTGTGCTAGATCCGGCCGGTATGCTTCCTTCACTGAGATTCGCCGTTCAGAACTACTTTGAAGGAGGACGTCACCCAATGGGACATATCGGCGTCAATACCGAGCCTATCTATTTTGAGATACCGGTCAGCAGTTTTAATGACATGAGGCAGGATAAAACCCTGAAATATAAAATCCAATAACCAATAAGCTTAATGAAATCAAGCATCAGAAACATATTACTCCTAATGGCATTCGGAACGTTATCTGCTTGTGGTGAACAAACCGTCACGGTTTCTTACCAGGAGTATCCGAATGCATTCAGGAATCCGATGAAAGGCTTCAGGGAATTCTTCGCTCCCGGTATCGACCGGGTCAGGGAAGAATATCCCTACCCTTACGGTTCACTGACAAAAGAATATATGCAGTGGAATATGATCGAGGATGACGCCAATGACGGGGTAGACAAGATTATCGCTTACAGCAATCATCGATGGAAAGGCGTGGAAGACATAAATGTCAAGGTAATTCCCCGGGTTTTTCTTGTATGGTTGGAGCCCTGGCATGGCGGAAAACCTAAAGACCCCACTAATCCGGACGACTTGACCGGTTGGCACTGGCCCAAAGGAATAGATCCGGAAAAAGGTCCTTATAAACAGAAACCGAACTCCGTGGGCGCCTATGTAGAAGAAAAAGACAAAAATACCCCTATTAGCGGGGGGTACTTTGATCCTTCTTTTCCTGAGCGCGTAAAAAAACTGGTAGAGAAACTCGGACAGGCATGGGATAACGATCCACGGGTAGCGTATGTAGAAATGGGGATCATCGGCGAATGGGGAGAACACCATGATCCGGATCTCTCAACTTACTGGGCTCCGCACGACGAACCGGAACACGTAGCTAACCGGACATGGATTCCGGGCATGGAAAAGATCCTGGGAGATGCCTTTGCCAAAGCATTCAAAAACAAGAAAGTAATGGTTCGCTACGCCTATGAATTTAAAGATTATGAATTCGGAATTTATTGGGATTCATGGTCTCAACCCCAAGAGATTGTAAGAGGTTATGAGGAAATGAAGAAGCTGGGTGATCGTTGGAAACCCCAGCCGATAGGTGGAGAAATTACTTGGAACTGGGGAGATTTAGCCCGGTTCAAATCTTTTGAAGAAGTGGTGGCAGATAAGGATACCCGGGAATATGTCATGGAACAGATCCGGAACCTGCACTGCAATCATCTAGGCGGAATCACCTGGGCAGACTTCAACGAACCGGAGTTCCGGAAAAATGCAGAGATACTGCAAAAAGCCATGGGGTACCGGTTCATTATCAATGAATTCTCTTACCCGAAAGAAATTAAGGTGGGAGCACAATTCCCTATTTCTTTCAAAGTTGTCAACAGCGGATCGTCTCCATTCTATTATAACTGGCCGGTAGAAGTAGCTTTACTAGACCCTGAAAGTCATCAAAAAGTGTGGGGAAAAATATTGGAGGAAGTAAACATCTCCGAATGGATGCCGGGAGATAATTGGTCTGTAGATGAACATAAATACCAAATAGCTCCGCCAACTTATCACATCCGAAAGAATATTTCTATTGACGCCCCCATTGCCAAGGGAAAATATATCCTGGCTTTAACGGTACTCGATCCGGCCGGTATGCAACCTTCGCTCCGATTTGCCAATGAGAATTATTTCGAAGGCGGTTATCATCCAATGGGCTATATCGGTATTGGTGAATCAGTTGCCGATACCCGTCTGAATCCAGATTTATTCTTCGACATTCAAAGTGACAAGTCTTTAAAATATCAATTCAAACAACCCGATAAATAATCAGTAACATGAAAATATATAAATATATCACATCTGTTGCACTCCTTTCGTTCTGCTTCTTGAGCGCCTGTAACAAGCCTACAGAAACGAAGATTCCTGTTCCCGTGATATTCGACACGGATGTCGGCAATGACATTGACGACGTGCTGGCTATGCAAATGCTATTCAACTATGAGAAAGCCGGAACAATAGATCTGCTAGGTATCACAATCAGCAAGTCCAACCCTTATTCAATTGAATATATTGACGGATATTGCCGCCTCAACGAGAGGGGAGACATTCCATTGGGATATGCATACAACGGAGCTACTCCCGAAGACGGAGGTTATCTCCGCCAGACTTTGGATACCATTATTGAAGGCAATAAGATACTGTATCCTCAAAGAAGCATAAAAGACAATCTGCCGGAAGGATATAAGTTATTACGGAAATTACTGGCTTCACAACCAGATAATTCCGTGGTATTTATTGCCGTAGGACCGGAAACGAACCTTTCACGCCTGCTACGCTCAGAAGCCGACGAATACAGTCCTTTGGACGGCAAATCACTCGTTGCCCAAAAAGTGAAGCTGTTGTCCGTAATGGGAGGACTCTATGGGAACGAGTTCGATTTCCCCGAATGGAATCTAGTACAGGATATAAATGCCGCACAAACCGTATTCAGCGAATGGCCCACTCCGGTCATTGCAAGCGGCTGGGAACTAGGCAACAAATTGTTGTATCCGCATCAGAGTATCTTGAATGATTTCCCGAACGCTTACAAACATCCTCTTTGTGTATCTTACCAGATATATGACAAAATGCCATACGACAGGCAAACTTGGGATTTGACTTCTGTCATACAGGCCATAGAGCCGGAGAAGGATTATTTTGAACTGTCAACAAAAGGAACGATTACAATAGACAGTGCAGGACACAGTCTATTTAATGCGTCAGACAAAGGACAACATCAATATCTTATGATTCAAGGAAATGAGAATATTCAGAGAACATTAGGTGCCATTGTCCGCCAGGTGACAGGGAAAGAAGAAAAGAATATAAACCAATAAAGAAAGAGTCATGTTTATAGTCAATAGTTATACACTAGCCATTATCTTTTGCTTCATAACCATGATATGTTGGGGTTCCTGGGGTAACACCCAGAAACTGGCCAGCAAGAACTGGCGTTATGAGCTTTATTACTGGGATTATACAATCGGTATCTTATTATTTGCCTTACTTCTCGTTTTCACACTCGGAAGTTTTGGAGATTCGGGGAGAGGTTTTCTGGAAGATATCCGGCAAGTAGATACCAGATACATAGTCAGTGCCTTGATCGGAGGAATTATTTTCAATGCTTCCAACATCTTACTTTCAGCTTCGGTCTCCATAGCCGGAATGGCGGTTGCTTTTCCGTTGGGCGTAGGACTTGCCTTGGTCCTAGGTGTGTTCATCAACTATTTCAGCACTCCTAAAGGAGATCCGTTCTGGTTGTTTACTGGAGTAATCTTGATTGTTATCGCTATCATCTGCAATGGAATAGCGGCAGGCAGACAACAAAAAAAGGGAAATAATAATAGCAAGAAAGGGATTATTCTTGCGGCTATTGCCGGCATACTTATGTCTTTCTTCTACCGTTTTGTGGCTGCTGCCATGGACCTTAACAATTTTGACTCTCCGACTCCGGGCATGGCTACTCCATACACCGCTTTCTTTATATTCTCAATCGGTATCTTCCTGAGCAACTTCCTATTCAATACAGTTGTTATGAAACGCCCGTTTGTAGGAACTCCTGTAAGCTATAAAGAATATTTTGCAGGAAAAGCAAGCACACATCTGGTAGGTATCCTCGGAGGATGTATATGGGGATTGGGAACTGCTTTAAGCTATATAGCCGCAGGAAAAGCGGGAGCTGCCATCTCCTACGCTCTCGGTCAGGGAGCACCTATGATTGCCGCCTTATGGGGTGTATTTATCTGGAAAGAGTTCACCGGTAGTTCCAAATCAACCGACAGACTTTTAGGAATCATGTTTATTCTGTTCATCACAGGATTATCATTCATCGTTTTATCCGGAGGAAACTAATTATGAAAATGAACCATATTCTTTTCCTACTAACAGCAGCCTTCTGTTTTCCTTCGATAACAGTTGCTAAAATAATTGAGGCCGGTTCGCCGGACAAGAAAAATGTGATAACTATCGAGACTGACAATCAGGTCAGTTACAGCTTATCCCGGAATGGAACAAAGATTCTTGATACTTGCCCGCTCTCACTTACAGTCGGAAACGACACTTGGGGAACAGACAAATGTAGAAAGATAACTCGTAAAAGCGTTTCGGAAAAAGTGGAATTTATTGTACCGCGTAAATATAAAGAGACAGTGGATAATTATAACCAGGTTGAGCTTATTTACAAAGACTATAAAATCGAATTCAGAATCTATAATGACGGAGTGGCCTATCGTTTCGTAAGTACTGCAAACAATAAACAGCCTGTAAAGAAAGAGTCGGTATCTTTCCGCTTCGGACAGGATCACACCTCGTACACTCTTTTAACCGACCAGCTACAAAACTGGTTTGAGCAGGATTATACGGTAAAGCCGATCAATGCATTACCCAAAGACAGTTTCTCCGTAGCTCCTGTAATGGTTGAAGTAGACAAATACAAAGTATTATTAGCTGAAGCCAATCTCTATAATTATCCGGGAATGTACTTACAACCCGCCCAAGAATCCTTCCATGGCATTTTTGCCAATTATCCGGATAAGGAAGTGCCATACGAAGGGGATAATAAAATCTATGCCTCCACACGCAAAGATTATCTTATTCCCACCTGCGGGAAACGGGTCTTTCCATGGCGGGTAATCGGTACCTTCGACAATGCTTCTTCCATATTACAAAGCGAGCTTATATATTTACTCTCCGAGGAGAAAGAACAAGCCGCCGACTATACATGGGTTAAACCCGGTAAAGTATTATGGGACTGGTGGAATGACCGCAATATCTATCATATAAATTTCAAAAGTGGCATTAATACCGATACATATCTCTATCTGGTAGACTATGCAGCCAAACATCACATCGAATATGTCCTGATCGACGAAGGCTGGTCGGCACGTAACGATCTGTTAACCCTCAATCCCGATGTTGACATTCCGCGTATCTGTGAATATGCAACAAAAAAAGGAGTAGGTATCCAGTTATGGTCGAAATGGGTAAACATCATGCGACAAATGGATGAGGCTTTTGCACAATTCAGCAAATGGGGAGTGAAAGGAGTCAAAATAGACTTTATGGACCGTAATGATGCCAAAATGGTTAACTTCTACGAACAAGTAGCTATTAAAGCCACTCAATACAAATTATTAGTAGACTTTCACGGTTCTTACCCCAACGAGGGCATGAGACGCAAATACCCGAATCTGATGACACGCGAAGGAGTAATAGGACTGGAGTATAACAAATGGAGCAAAAGAGCCACGGTTACACATGATGTAATCATCCCTTATCTGCGTATGTGGGTAGGCCCAATGGACTATACTCCCGGAGCTATGCTTAACGCACATCCGGAAACATTCTATGAAAATCAACATGAACCGATGAGTCAGGGCACACGTAGCCACCAGTTAGCCATGTATGTAGTCTACGAAAGCCCGTTGCAAATGATTTCGGACAGTCCTACTAAATATGACAAGAATCTCCGGAGTTTTGAATTTATCAAAAGTATTCCTACAACCTGGGATGAGACAGTCCCTTTGGAGGGAGAAGTGGGCGAATATATCGCTCTTGCACGCCGGCATGACGATACATGGTATATCGGAGTAATCAACGGAGCTACCCCACGGCATATTGAGATTGATTTATCATTCATAGGAAATGGACCGAAGAAAATAAAAGCACATATAGATGGAGTAAATGCCGGCCAACAGGCGAAAGACTCCCAAATAATAGAACAAGTTATCAAGGACAACGAAAAACTGCCCATAGATATGAGCAGAGGAGGAGGATATACAGGTATTATTCATATAGAGAAGTAACATTTTACGGTTACTCAACAAAGCAGGCTGCCTCTTTATATCGAGACAGCCTGCCTTTATTTTATTCCCAATCGTTTCAGACGGTAATATCCAGTAAAATCTTTCCTTTTGCGTTCAGAACTTTCACTCTCAGTTCGTCTTTTTTCTTTTCCAGAATCATCACCGTAGCGCCATCCATTTTATACCCGCCACCGATAATAACCGGATAATTGTTGCCCAGCTCACCTTTCGGATGATAAGCATATTTATGAGTATGTGCATTCAGACTGATATTGAAAGGTGCTTTCTCCAATAGTTTGGTCCACAGATTTGCACAAAGGTTCTTTCCGTCATTTCCATAAAGAGGAATATGATGAATAAGGACACGTTTCCCGGCTTTCTTGAATTCTTTGGAAGACAACTCCTTTTTCAGGAAATCAACTTGTTCATTACGTAACTGGGTAAAATCATTCAAACCGTAATACACCCAATGGTCATCCGGTTTGTCTTCCCCACAGTCCAGCATAACGATACGGGTATCCCCCCAATTGAAAGAGCCGTAAGTCCTGTCCCCTACGTAGTCGTAGTGGTCGCGCAAACCGATAGAATAGGCATTGCGGATTTCATGGTTGCCACGCATAAAGAAAGTCGGTATACGGCCGCCACACACTCCTTCTGTCAGTTCACTGATAAAACTGGTTGCTTGATTATGGTCCACCGGGTCGTCTACACAGTCACCATTGAAGACAACGAAGTCATAATTGACATTCTTGATTTGCTGACACAAAGCTCGGAAGGTTTGCGTATGCTGATGCAGGTCATTAAAGACAACGGCAGTAAAAGAGTCTGTATCCGTTGCCGGAAGTGTAAACTCACTGAAGGCCGACTGCGCCGTATTGCCGAACACCTTTTTATACGCCTGATAAAGCAGAATTTCTTGTGAGCATACACGGTAATAATATTTCTGACCGGGTTGCAGGCCGTCTATACGTATTTTGTGCAAGTAGTTATTGCAAACCACCTGTCCGTCGACAATCGTACGTGCACGTTTCAGTTGGGTAGTGTCCGTTCCATATTCCACCCAGCAATAAGCAGGAACGGTGGTTTCCCACATCACTGTAATACCGTTGCCTACCGGGTTCTGCAAGTAAGGTTTCATGCGGAATATCTTATCCGCCTTTTCGGCAGTACGGAGTTCCACCAATATAGGACGATGATCGGAAGCCATCGGTTCATTTATGACTTTTGCAGATATCACAGCAAATCCTTTCGCATTCTGCTTTAGCATAGCAATGTAATCTATCGTCTCTTTAGGATCAGGCGCAGGGAATGTATGCTGTTTCGGATTAGAGAGTATCTGAAAATCCTTTTGCAGTTCTTTGATAAAGCCGGATTCCGGTTCGGCATTCATGTCACCGGCCAGAAAGAGAGGCTTGGTAGAAGAGGAAGTGAAAGCCTTCACCAGCTCTAATGATTTCATACGGTCTTCTTCGGTCAGCGACATGTGAGTGCAGCAATAGATATAATCGGTAAATTCCGCCAGAATCAATGTACGCGCTTCTTCCCTTCCCGGCAAAGGTAAGCTCTGCAAACGAAGCGGGACTTGTTTCGTCAACAGTCCGATCCCATATTTTCCTCCGTCATAGTCTATTGCAGGTGCAAAATAACCATGCATTTGAGTACGTTCGGCAATTTCGCCCAACACATACTTCTGCCCGCTTCGGTTTGTCATGCTGTCAACTTCCTG
>ENA-ORSA01001880-ORSA01001880.1-human-gut-metagenome-genome-assembly--contig:-NODE-1880-length-16086-cov-9.383944_pt1 | contig 16086 bp, 15 predicted proteins | sample MGYA00242179_ERZ509142 | MGnify/ENA primary metagenome ERZ509142 (study PRJEB26280, sample SAMEA2338659) | human gut metagenome | biome: human gut; feature: human-associated habitat; material: faeces... | reverse complement strand
GGGGATGGACTACGGCGCAGCACATCCATGAAACCAACATCCCGAAAGTCAGTGCCGACTGTATGGAAGTCTTGCGCGAGCTTGACAAGTGGTCTTGGGACGGCTACCAAGAAAGGCTTGCCGCCAAAGGCTACGACTTGTATCTGCGCAAGGACAAGAAAGATGTCATACGTGGTTATGTGCTTCTCAAAGGCAACACGAAGTTCAAGGCATCGGAACTTGGAAAGGGGCGCAACCTGACTGCATCCCGTATCAGGCAAACATGGGAAAAACTGCATCAAGGTAAGGCGCAACAAGTCCGTCCGGCAACCAAACAGCCTGTTGTAGCGACATCGAAGCCGTCCATTCCCATTGGTACGCAACAAAAGCCACAGCCTGTTATATACCAAAGTAACCTGATATTCGAGAACTATACCACTTATAAACCGAATCGTCAGCCTACGGAGTTTGAGCATGACGGCAAGACCTACAAGCGTTATCTCCCGGACAAGGTGCTTGACTTTTTCAATGACGAGTTCGACTACCGGGAACTGGCCAACTGGCAGGACTTGCAGAACTTGGCGATGGCTTACTTCACTCTTATAACTTCTCCCTATGATGTGACATCGGGCGGAGGTGGCGGCGGTTCGCAGTCAGACTTGAAATGGGGACGCGACCCAAAAGAGGATGAGATAGAATTTGCCCGTAGATGTGCGCAAGCCGCTTCAAACAGAATCGGCAGACATCCCAAAGGCGGAATAAAACGGAAATGACAAACCTAAAAACAGCAACGCAATGAAACAACCCGATACGGCGGCTCTACGTGAGAGGCTTGCCAATTATACATCCGAAGATGAACTGGAGCAGGACAAACGGGAACTTGACGGACTGCTTCAGGAAGTCAACTGCCAACTGATTGAACTTCGTAATTTGCTGAAAGAAATCAATGCGCTAAAGGAAGAACTGCACGGCATACACGGCAGCTTGAAGCATACCGTCCAACGGGAACGGACGGCTTTCAATGCCTTGCTTGCGGCAAAGGACAGTGCGGACAATATCGTGGACGGCATCAACCGTGCCATTGTCAAGGCGGAACAGCACACCGTCATCCATGCCAAAATTGGCACCGATGAACTGGCGAAAGTGCATCAATGCACAGCCAAACACATCAAGGCCGAAGAAGAGCTGTTGGAGAAGCACAGCAATAAAATGGCCAAACGCCTCCAAAGCAATGAAGGCATTTGGCTTTCCAACCGTTGGCTCATATTTGTGGTGATAGTTTTGCTCATCAGCTATCTTGCCGTAATTCTATGGGCTGTATTCAGAAGATGAATACAACTTCTACTTTCCCAATGATTTGAACATTTTGGAAATGCAACGCTTCTTCTGTTCCATATTGGGATGAACATAAAGGTTGAGCGTGGTCGAAATATTGGAGTGGCCTAACAATACACTGACAGTTTTATAGTCGCATCCGGCTTCAATACAACGGGTGGCGAAGCTGTGACGCAGACCGTGATATTTCAGTTTGGGGATGTCGAGCTTTACCATCAAGCCATTGTAATAGTTGCGATACGTGCGTGGCTCTGTGGGACGTTCATCGTTGGTAAGCACATAGAAATCTTCATTGACCACCTTTTTCAACGGTTTAATCATAGCCAACAATTCCTTGCTCATAGGAATTTCGCGGCAGGAGTTTTTGGTTTTAGGCGTGTTGATGATAAGTTCTGTATGCTTTTTCTCTCCCTCAATGATATAGATGCGCTCAATCGTGCGACTTACTGTTATTGTGCCGTCTGCTACATTGATGTCGCTCCATTTCAATGCGCAAATTTCTCCGATGCGCAGCCCGGTACTAAGACTGATATAGATGCCAAGCCCGGTAAAAGTGAAGTGGCTTTGGATGTAGTTTAGTATCTTTCTATGATTGGCGACAGACAGCACTTCCAGTTCCTTGTTGGTGGAGGTCGTGGGATACTTTATATCCCATTCATAATAGGTCATCCACTCATTTTTGACCCCGAATTTCATCACCATTTTAAGGACAATCAGAATGTCCTTGACTGTTTTGACACTCAAACCACGTTCCAACTTTTGCAAGACGAAAGCCTGCACCTCCTGTTCGTGGAGCGAATCACCATCCCCGAAGTAAGGAAGAACGTGGTTCTCCAAGATTAACACATAAGCTGCCATTGTGGACTGCTTCACATAAGGACGCTTGTATTCTTTCCAAGCCGCCGCAATTTCTCTAACTGTTTTATGAATCATGATTTCTAAATAATTGGTTCTTATAATTAGAGAAATATAGTGTGCGATGTTCCGGCTTTGCGATTTCCGGAGTTTACGGATGAATGGAAAGAAGTACTTTTTGCAAGTAATCTTGAAAGATTGGAGAATGGAGCGACCTATAACACAAATGATAAAGATGGCGTTCCGATGTCCCGTATAGAAACAATATCAACAGGACGTATAGACTATACAAAAGTTGGTCATTGTTCTACTCCTCAAAAAATAGAACATTATATAATGCGATATGAACTATAATAAGGAAACTGAATACGGTTAACGATAATTAGCATAATTATGCAGGTTATCGTGCAAATGAAGCTCGTTGTGGCTGACTGCGCAGCCCCTTGCCGCATGGCGTTCCCTCCGCAGATGAGTATTTATGGCTTCTCGGATATGAATCCATCGACATAGGGCTTTCCATGTGTGACGACAGCGAAGGCTTGCCTTACGAGTTTGTTGGCGACCGCAATGACCGCCAACTTTCCGGGCTTGCCGGTAGACCGCAAACGGTCGAAACATGCCTTACATTCGGTATTGCACCTGAGTGATGAGAAAGCCGCCACATAAAGTTGGCTTCTAAGGTTTGAATCCCCGTTTCGGTTGATGTGACCTTTGACATTGACTGACGTACCGGATTGTTGGTAGGTAGGTGACAGGCCTAGGTAGCGGGTAAGTTGCTTTGCGTTATCAAAGTAGGTGAATCCGCCGGTTGCTACGATAAGCGCAGCTGCCAGTGTGACACCAATGCCTTTGATTGAGGTGAGCAAGTCCATCTGTTTCTTGTACTCTCCTTGTGCCAATGATGCAAGTTCATCCTCCATCGTCTTGATTTGCTTCTCAAGGAAAGCGATTGTCTTTTCGATGGTTTTCTTGCATTTGGGGTCGAAATACGGAAGAACTTCCATTGAGCCTTTAAGGTTGCGTGTGGCCACAAGCTGTTTCTTGAGCTGGCGCAGTACAGTCCGTTTCTGCTTGAGGATGAGGATTGGCTCGCTGCGGAGCCTGTAAGGCACCGGTTGCATCTTTTCCCCGTAGAGGGCTATGAGGCGGGCATCAATCTCATCCGTTTTCGTGACGGTAAGCATCACACGCGCGAAGTTCTTTATCTTCAGCGGGTTTTCGAGGCTGACGGTAATGCCTGCCTCGGAAAGCAGATAAACGAGCAACGCGCTGTAATTGCCCGTGGCTTCCAGCACGCAATGATGCTCCGAGGCTGAAACGGTCCGGATGAACTCATGGACACCCTTTACTGTGTTCTTGAATGTTCTCGTCCTGCCGGTCTTGGCTGACGAATAAGCGACAACGAAGGTCGCCTTGCTGACATCGATTCCAACGTAAGTCATAGTCATAAACTTTTTTATTAAACAACATCCAGACATCGTGAGCCATCATTGCGAATGCGGGGTCAAAAGCCCATTGAACTATCCGGTTTCTGATGTAAAAGTGTGGGGACGGAACATATCGCTCGGTCTTTATGACCATGGAAACATCGGCCTTATTCCACACTTGATGTTGTAACTTTATGCAAATGTACAACGATTAAATAATATACAATGGTGACATTCTTTTTAGCCATATCAATAGCCTAAAGCATATAGGAAAGACCGCATATTATAGTGCAGAAGAACCTTTATATCATGGGATGAATTTGTTATTATTTCGTTGTAAGAACAATGTCGATTCTAAATTTTTCTTTTTCCTCATAAATAATACCCATTTCATACGTAAATGTCAAATTTTAGCAAAACAAGCCGTAAATCAAGCAAGTATTAGTACCTCCGATTTGAAGAAGATAAAAGTATATATCCCCGATATAAATGAACAATCAAAAATACAGAAATTCCTTTCTCTGATTGAAAAACGTATTGAGCTGCAAAACAAAATCATTGAGGATTTGAAGAAATTAAAGTCAGCCATTGCAGAAACTCTATTCTGTACTCCCAAAGAATCAATGCCTGCTAAAAGGTTATCACCATACAGCAAGGAGTGGAAATTGGTTAAACTTTCTGATATATGCCAAAGGATTCAAACTAAAAATATAGGTAGACAATGCAGACAAGTTTTGACTATTGCGGCGCAATATGGACTTGTCAACCAAGAAGATTTCTTCAATAAGACTGTTGCAAGTGAAAATTTGGAAGGATATTATCTTTTACAGAAAGGGGATTTTGCCTATAATAAAAGTTATTCGGGTGATTACACATGGGGTGCAATAAAACGATTGGAACGGTATGATAAAGGCGTATTATCCCCTTTGTATATCTGTTTTCGACCTGATTCAAGCAAGGTAGATGCAGACTTTCTTGCACATTACTTTGAATCCAAGAAATGGTATAAAGGTGTTGCTGATATAGCAGGTGAAGGTGCAAGGAATCATGGATTACTTAACATTTCTGTGATTGATTTTTTTAATACAACTCACCGCATACCTAATATAGACGAGCAAAAACGTATAGCGAAAATTCTCAACTCGTTATCCTTAAAATTGTCTTGTGAACAACGCATTATGCAAAGTCTGGTGATGCAACGAAACTATTTATTACGCAATATGTTTATATAAACATCGTTTTCAGCAAGTATGTCCTTTGTCGAAACATATAATTATGTATCTGATTTTCATTGTGCAATTTGTTATCTATTGCATTTATGATTGCAAGAATGTGTGACTGTTCACGTTTTGTTGGAAGTGTTACCGTCATATCCAACCATTCTTCTACATTGATTGAACGTCCGTCACGAATACCGTATGTAACAAGTTTGAGTGACTTTATAAATGGTTTTGACGTAAAAAAATAGGAAAGATAACCATATACTACCATATCATGGGGGCGCAGGATTGTATATGCAGGACTGCATATTCCAGTTCTATCTGAAAAAGCAAAACCACCTTGAAATGAGCGAAGATGAACTACATAATCACCTCTGCGGACAATCTTATATTTACTGATGCTATCTTGCTCAAATTTAATGTCTATGTTTATATCGCTCCGTTCAATCATCCCCAATTCTTGACTGGCTGATAAAACATTGGAGTATGTAAGTTTCTTGTTCCTCTCATTAACCACATCAAAGAGCTGTCGAAAAGAATAAGTTTCGCCTTTCGTAGATGAATAGAGTTTATCTGCAAGGGCTGACATTGCCGTATTATCATCCTTAATTCAGGCGATTATTTATAAGGCAAAGATGGATGGGATAAGCAAGGGTACGTGGCGAAGAATAGACCTATGTAAGGTTTTGCAAGAGCGGAATGAGAAGAATGTTGATGGAAGAACCATTTGTTCTGTGTCTGTCAGCCAAGGGGTTGTAAATCAAATTGAATATCTTGGACGTTCTTTTGCAGCGAAACAGACAAGTCACTATAATATTGTCAAATACGGAGATATTGTTTATACGAAAAGTCCGACTGGTGATTTCCCGTATGGTATAATAAAGCGTAGCGATATTCGAGAAGATGTAGCTGTTTCACCTTTGTATGGAGTTTATATTCCTGCAAGTGATAGTGTAGGCGTAATTTTGCATTTCTATTTTATGCAACCAAGTAATGCTTTCAACTATCTTCATCCGCTCATACAAAAAGGTGCAAAGAACACTATAAACATAACCAATGGAAGATTTTTGGAAAATTCCGTTCCTCTTCCTATTTCAAAAAGTGAGGCCAACACTATAGCTGGAATCTTGAAAACTATCCAAGCAAAGATTGAGATAGAGAAAAATTTGTTACAATCATACACCAAAGAGAAAGAGTATCTGTTACGTCAGATGTTCATATAAACAACTGGCGTAACAGATAACACTTTTGATTACAAAGCAATCTCATTATCAGTTTTTCAACAATTAGTTTGTCGGAATAGATTTTGAGGATTGAGTATATTTTGTGTTGCTTTTCTATCACTGGAAAAGAAAACTTTTTCTTCATAAAGTCACTTTTCTGCAAATTAAAGCGTGTGCTGCCCTGTGCCAATGGATACACGGCTTTTCTAAATGATTGTGATGAAACATAATAAGCCAAAAATGGAGGATATATCTTGGATTCATCGGTTATATGAATACCAAAGCAGAAACTATTCAGATACAAAGGATAAGTTTCTCCCAAATACACTGCACCCATTCCAACTTCTTCCGGCGTTTCAGAAGATAACGTAAGAAGAATATCGCCATAACGAACAACAGACTGTTGTTCTGTTTCATTGATTTTTACAAGCCCCACATCTGTTAAATCAATGATTTGATTCTGATAGACATTCATGTATGTTATGAACGGATAACCTTCACCAAAATCATCTGCGCTTTTTCCTGATAACCCTGAATATGATTGCCCAAAGTCACTAAAAGATAATGTGACTTGCTGCGTTTCTTGTTCAATCAAGGTATCGCATATCGCCTGAATTAAGGATTCGTATTTCTCAATGATTTTGTTCTGAGTTGAAATACGGTCATCTATTAACTGTAATAAAGTTGCAATTTTAATTTGCTCATCTTGCGCTGGTTTATATATTGGCATATCAAAAAACACGTCATCTTTAATGCTTACTCGGTCAAATCTAACCCCAGAATCACCATGAGAATATACATATGAATGCCAAGCAGAACTCTTAAAACGGTAATAAAGGAATTTGGGAAATATGTTATGTACAGAAAAACAGAGGTATAAGGGTGATATTATTCCAGCATCTTCCCCCTCATAGATATTAACAGGACCAAATGGAGCTGCGGTTGATTTTCTTGGATTATAAACAAAGTCACCATTACATATAACATAATACCCATCTGTATTTTCCGTATTTGCAATTTCTCTATCGAAGTAATTACCTTGCGGAACAAGACCTAAGTTTGCAGAATTACACAAAACATTCTTAACTATATTCCCTTTGTTTTTCTTCGTAATCTTTGTAGCGAAATCACTCAATCTCAATTTTTCCCATTCACCGCTAAACTCCGGGAATCGCAAAGCCGGAACATTAAGGACTTTCTTATCTTTATTGTCTGCCATAGTCATTACTCTTTAATTTTGTTGATAAGTTCGGTTGCCGTGATGTCACGCATTAGGGTAAAGCCAAACCACTTTTTACCCAAATCTTTGATGGATGCTCCTATGTGGTAAACCTCATCGTCCACAAGCAAGAAGCGGTCATGCGCTTTATTAAATAGCTTTATCTCTATGAGTGGATATTGGGCATTGTGACGGTCAACATCCAACTGAAACTGGCTACTGATACGTTGTGTGTAGATGGTTGCCGTCACTCCGTTCTCCCTCTTGTCAAGCAAGGTAAGCACGGTGTCATCCACATAGTTATCAATAAGCACGATTGAACGTTTGGCCTTTCGCATCAAATCAGACACGAAACGGTAAGCGTCAAACACTTGTCCATCATAGAATATGCCTTGTATGGGTGGAATGTTTGCGTCAAGTCGCTTGAAAACCTCGTCAATGCGCTTGTCCGTTACCTCTTGATGCTGTTTCATTTCCAGTTGATGGTATTCTATCGTTTCAAGCCGCTGGAACAGTTGAGCATTAGTGGCAATGAAACGGCGCATGGACACAAAGGCTCGCATAATGCGGATATTCACATCTACGGCAGTTTGTGATTTCAAGACAGAGCTAAGCATGGCAATACCTTGTTCTGTAAATGCGTAAGGCAATCTTCTGTCGCCGCCCCAACTTGAAGTCACATTTTGTGATTTCAAGATTTCAACGTCCTCTTTGCTGAGTTGAAACATGAAGTCATCTGGGAATCGCTCACTGTTTCGTTTTACAGCTTGGTTCAACACTCTGGTTTCCACACCGTATAACAGAGCCAAATCCCTGTCAATTATGACTTGTTGGCCTCTGATTACCCGAATCATCGGCTTTATGTCAATAACCTCTGGTAACTGGCCGCAATTTGCGACCTGTTCGCTTGCCTTACCCTCTATCTTTTCCCTGTCTTTCGCCATAGCTTATAAACCTTGATGTCGCAATTTGCGACTTCAAATTACACATTCAGAATTATACAATTCCCAACTCTTTCAGATATACGTCAATCTCCTTATCCAACTCGGCACGTTTAGCCTCTAATTCTTTGATTTCCGCCATTACTGCCTTGATGTCAATCGGTTCTTCTTCCTCAAACGTATCAACGTAACGAGGGATGTTCAGGTTATAATCGTTGTCGGCTATCTCTTGCAGCGTGGCAAGGTGACTGTACTTTTCTATTTCCTTACGGTCACGATAGGTTTCGACTATCTTTTGGATGTGTTGCGGACGAAGCTTGTTTTGGGTTTTGACTTTCTCAAACTCCTTGCTGGCATCAATGAACAGGATATTGTCATCCTCCTTACGGCACTTCTTCATCACAAGGATGCAGGTTGGTATGCTTGTACCATAGAAGATGTTGGCTGGCAAACCGATAATAGCATCTATATAGTTCTTCTTCTCTATGAGGAAACGGCGGATTACACCCTCTGCATTGCCACGGAACAATACACCATGCGGAGCTACGCAAGCCATCGTGCCACCCTCATTCAAGTGGTAAATCATGTGGAGGATAAAGGCGTAGTCGGCTGTTTTTTTCGGCGCGAGCCGTCCGGCCTTGCTAAAACGGTCATCGTTATTGAACTTGTCTGCGGCACTCCATTCTGCAGAGAAAGGAGGATTTGCCACAACCGCGTCAAACTGCGTATCGCCAAAGGCATCCCATTCTAATGTATCACCGTTCTCAATCTTGAAGTTGCTGAACTTGATGCCGTGCAGCAGCATATTCATCCGGGCAAGGTTGTAAGTGGTCGGATTCTTCTCTTGTCCGTAAATATCCACCGCGTGACCGACCTTTGCCGCACGAAGAAGCAACGAGCCGCTACCGCAAGTCGGGTCGTACACATTGCGAAGCCGCGCATGACCGATAGACACGATTTCTGCCAATATCTGACTGACCTCTTGCGGAGTATAGAACTCCCCGGCTTTCTTTCCGGCTCCAGCAGCGAACTGGCCAATCATATACTCGTAGGCATCGCCAAGAATATCTATCTCATTCGAGGCTTCCACGCCAAACTTTATATCATCCAATGCCAACAGTACATTGCTGACGAGGGTATTTTTGTCATCAGCCGTCTTGCCCAGCTTGGGTGAAGCAAGGTCTATATCAGAGAACAGACCACCGAAATCTTCCTCACTGTCATGCCCCAATGTGCTGTCCTCAATCCGCTTCAACGAGCGTTCAAGGATGGGCAATATGTTCTCTTTCTTCTTTATCCGGTCTATCACCGATGAGAAAAGGTAAGTCGGTTCGATAAAGTAGCCGACACCCTCCAAGCATTGCTTTTTCAGTTCCTCTTGTAACTCGGCGGCATCTTCACCCTCCATATTCCACAAGTCTTTGAATGACACTTCATCATCCACCAAGGCATTGTTGGCGTATGCCTCTATCTTCTCCGAAAGGTATTTGTAGAAGATGAAGCCCAAAGTGAAATACATGAAATCACTGGCCGACATATTGCCACGCAACTTATTGGCTACTTCCCAAAGTTGGTCGCGGAGTTTTTGTTGTAATTCTTCGCTCATATCTATTTTAGTATCTCTTTAACTACTTGTTTTATTCTTATGCACATGTCACAAAGCCATGCACAGCCTCTATTCCAATTATCTTTGTCATTCATATCTCCCATAGAATGAAGGACTAAGAAACGACTTGACTTTTTGTTATCATTCAAACGCCATTCGATTTCATTTTGGTCTGATATACCTAAAATCTTGGCGACAAGTTCTTCATTAGCCTTGAATTTTGCAATAATTTCTTTGTCTTCGTGAACATACAATCCTGCAGATAGACTGTTATTTTTAGTATTCAATGTCATGCAAAGATGATATGCGGATGACCCCATCCCAAGGTCATACCAATGTTGAGCTTGCGGCTTTCGTAATTTGAAATTCTTCATAAAAGCAGAATATTTGGGAGCTTCATTGTTGAATTGTTCCCAAAAAGCGAGTTGCAGACTTTCAGTTTCCGAAAGTCCAGCAGTCTTTTTCATAGCCTTTGCCCAATTATTGGGGCGTTCTACGATATTGAACTTAGGAGCTGGTTCAGAATCGTTGATTTTCCATAATTCAATCTCTATTAGGAAAAACTCAAATTTGTCATCTGTATGTTGATTCAGCCATTCTATGGCTTGTTTATGCTCGTCACGTGCTTTCTTGACAATCCAAATAATCACCTCCGCATCTTTACCCGAAGCATACGTAATAATCTTACCCAAATGGTCGTGATTAGTTTCTTCCAGTTGGTTCTCTATGATAATTCGCCGCCCTGTCCCTTCCTCTGTAGCGTACAGGTCAACACTAAAATCGCCTACATTGGATTCCTGTTCTTCGACAACTATATCTATGCCCACCGCTTCACTAAGAATCTCTAAATTTTCTTCTTTGGCCAGCCAAGGAGTGAAATCCTTAGCTTCGTGCTTCCAAACAGAGCGGAGGTCTGTTACTTGTTCTAATTTGCCTAACTTCATTGTTGAGATTTTATTGGTTACAACCGTTTCATTTTCTTACAACCATACAGCTCTATATCTTTGTTCTCCGTACAATGAGAGCATATTACATCTGGCACAATATGGGATGGTGCATTTATGGGTTGACGTGCCCACATGGATACGCCATCTATTTTCCACCACTCGTTAATTACATATACATTTTGGCTTGAATAATAGAAATTTGTTGCATTAAGTAGATTCTGCTCTCCAAGCTCTTCAGCCAAATATGCTGTAATAGTCTTTTCTACTAACATTATTTGGCTTCTTGTAGGATGTTTGATGTTGGATATACGACCTACATAAATTGAGTTCAAACGCTCTTTTATCTCGGCGATATGGTGCCCTTTATCACAAAGTCTTTTATATACGTTCCGTGTGGATTCCCCGCAATAATAGACTTCACGTGACTTTGCGTATTTTAATTTGCCATGTAGTAAATATAAAGAGCATTTGAATGATTGTTCTTTTTCCCATAATCTTTCTTCCTCTGAAGTAGCAAATGGGCCATACCACTTTACAAGAAAAACATTTTCGTCCATAATTTAATCCCAACTAAAAGTTCTGATAATACTGCGCAACCTATCCATTATCCTTGTCAAAGCCTTTCGTGTCTTAATCAGTCCGAGGTGCTTCTCTTTGAGAGCCTTTTGTATGATTTCCGGCTGCTCTTTTTGCAGGTAGTCATATTCTTTCAAGTAATGGTCGAGTACATCAGAAGAAAGTCCCTCGTCCTGTGCCAAAGAGTTCACGGCCTTTTCGCGCTCGGTCGTGATATAGTTATTCAATCGTTCTTCCAGTTCACTTGTACCGTCCGCCTTTTGCCGCTGCATCATGAAGTTCTCCTTATCCTCGTCCACGTTCTTTTGAATGAAACCGTCAATGAGTTTCGCCTTGTTACGCATTTCGGCATCCTTTATCATCGTGTCAATGATGTTCTTGCGCCTCTCTGCATAGTCCGTGCTGTACGGGTCAAGATTGGCAATCAGTTCGAGGATATACGCCACATTGATAATGTCGCTGTGCAGGAGTTCAAGGCAGAAATCCACATCTTCCAACCGTTCATCGCTTGGCGTTTCATCGCCGCCGTTTGGAGAGGGTGAAGGTATATCCGATGGAACAAACGTATCGTGAATGTCAAGGTACTTGCTTCGGAAGTCCATGAACTGCTGTTCGGTCATGCCGAGGTCGTCCGCATCATCGCTGTAGTCCTCGTATATCTGAATCTCGGCGTGCTTGCGGATGATGTCGCGGAAAGCCAGTACAAAGTCTTTCTTGTCCTTTTCACTCTGCAACAGGTCTATGCTGCTTGGCTCGGGGTATTTCTGCAAGAAGTCAGTTGCCAACTGCTGGTATTCCTTTTTCACGTCCTCAAACGGAGGTCGTACTATTTCTTCGGGATTGTTGGAGTTACTGAAAAGCCTGATGGCCGTATCTACATTGTTTTTCAAATCACGGAAACATATAATCTTCCCGAAACGTTTTTTCTCATTCAGTACACGGTTGGTTCGGCTGAATGCTTGCAGCAATCCGTGATACTCCAAATTCTTATCCACATAGAGCGTGTTGAGTTTCTTGCTGTCAAAACCCGTAAGGAACATACCCACGACAAGGCAGAGGTCAAGCGGCTTCATGTCCGCTTTCTTCTTTTTCATGCGCAGGTTGATGTCATCATAGTAAGCACGGAAATTCTCGGTCGTGAACGCTGTGCCGAACATTTCATTGTAGTCATCCATGATAGCTTGCAATTCGTCCGCCTCGCCTGTGCTCTCGCTGACATACTGCCCCGTATTCATCCCCGTCTGTTCATCGTCCTGGCTGCTGTTGGCAGCGTATGTAAACACTGCACCGATACGGATTTTCGGCTTCAAGGACTTGAATATCTTATAATAACGGATAAGCATCGGTACGGACTGCACGGCAAACAACGCATCAAATTCACCGTCAAAGGTTGACTTATTGAAATTATTAAGGATGAATTTGGCTATCTCCTCCATGCGGTTGGCATTGCCCTTTTCCACTTCTTCGCTTCCGTGATAATACTCCACAAGGAAGCCCAAAACATTTTCATCGGCTATGGCATCCTTGATAAGGTATTGGTGTAGGCAGTTACCGAATATCTCTTTGGTGGTATGCCCGTCAACGGCATTTTCCGTGAAGATGGGAGTACCAGTGAAGCCGAACACTTGGGCGTTGTCAAAGAACTTCATTATCCGCTTGTGACTTTCCCCGAAGTGACTTCTGTGGCACTCATCGAATATCATCACGATACGTGAGTGGCGTATGGCTTCAATTTTGTTGCTGTACCATGTCTTGCTGACTGCGGCATTGAGCTTTTGTATGGTGGTGATAATTATCTTGGAGTTGCAGTGCAAGCGTTTCACCAATTCGTCCGTATTGTCCGTGCCATCCACTGCACCCGGTTCAAAGGCTTCATATTCCGATTGGGTTTGGGTGTCAAGGTCGTGGCGGTCAACCACAAACATCACCTTATCCACATCATCCAACTCCGCAACAAGTTGTGCGGCCTTGAACGATGTCAGGGTCTTTCCTGCTCCGGTAGTATGCCATATATAACCGTTGTCATTGGAGTTCTTTACCTTATCCAAAATTTTCTCCACGGCATAGAATTGGTACGGACGAAGCACCATCAGGCACTTGTCACCCTCATGCAGCACAATGTATTTGCCTATGATTTTGCCGAGCGTACATTTCTCTAAAAATGCGGCTGCGAACTTATCCAATTCATTGAACGGCACATTGGCCGCATCCGTCCAGTTGAACGTGAACTTATAACCACCGTTGGGATTGTTGGCGAAATAGCGTGTGTTGACACCGTTGGAAATAACAAACAGTTGGATATAGTCAAACAAACCATGATAAGAAGTTTTGTGATAACGTTGGATTTGGTCGTATGCTACCCTTAACTCTACGCCCCGGCGTTTCAATTCAATCTGTACCAAAGGCAGACCGTTTATAAGAATGGTCACATCATAACGGCATTTCTTACGTCCTTCCACCGTAATTTGGTTGGAAACCTGAAATTCGTTCTGACACCACTGTTGGCGGTTAAGGAACTCCACCCAGATGCGTTTACCGTCCGCCGTGTCAAGCGGATAAAGGTCGCGGAGCTTCTTCGCTTTTTCAAAGCGGGTGCCTCCTTCAAGGTAGATGAGTATCTTGTCAAATTCCTCATCCGTAAATTCGGTACGGCCATGCTCTGCCAACCGCTTATGGTTGTGTATCTCCAACTGCCGCTTGAAATTGGCTTGAAGATTCTCTTCCTCGGCAATCTGGACATATTCATAGTCCATTTGCTGGAGCGTGGCGATAAGTCCGGCTTCCAATGCCGCTTCACTTTGTATAGACATATTCCTGTTCTGCCTTTTTGTGTTACTTATTATCGTTCAGACTTCTGATAATCTCAATGCCCAATGCGTTTTCTATCTTACAGATGGTTTCCAACGACATATTCTTTTTGCCTTTCAGCACTTTGGATATGTATTGCTGGGTGCAGTTCATCTTTTCGGCAAGCATCTGTTGCGTCAAACCGAGTTCCGTCATCCGTTTTGACATGGCGGTGGCAATCAACTGCGAATATTCCGCCCAATCCTTTTTATCCTGTTTCACATCAGTTTCCTGCCTTACAGCTTCCAAAGCCATACAAGGCATTTTATCTGTCGTTGTATTCATTGAAAGATTACCTTATCTTGTCTGAATGCAAAGGTAATACAAATATTCAAGAAAGCACAACCAACGAGTTGTGTTTTTGCAAAAATGTTTTTCTTCTCCATAAATTTGAATAATTATAGGGGGGCGTTGATTTAGCGCCCCCTAAACAACTTCCACTTCAAACATAGGGGGATGTCATTTCAACACCCCCTGTTTGAACTATCATTCAAGTTAGAACACACCGTTTGTCAGGTTCATCGCTTCAACCTTTTTCTCCATATTCACCTTTGCGTAAACTTGCGTGGATGCGATGCTGCCATGACCCAAAATCTTGCTGACAGAGTATAGCTCTGCTCCTGCCGTTATCGCCAGTGTTGCCGCCGAATGACGGCTGCTGTGGTAAGTGAAGTCTTTTTCTATCCCTGCCTTGTTCTTTATGCGGCGCACGTACTTTGCCACGTTATCTGGTTTCTTCACCAACGGGAAAATAATACCATCCTTGCCATCCTCAGGTCTTGGAGGAAGTAGCGAGATGGCTAAAGCGTTAAGCGGCACGGCGACAGGCCTCTTGGTCTTGTGTTGGATAAGGGAAACCATCAGCACGCCGTTTACGTCCTTGATGTCGCTCCAGCGCAACCGTTGCATATCACCGAGCCGAAGCCCCGTCATGCAGGAAAAGCCGAAAGCCCTCTGCACGACTTCTTCCATAAAGGTTTGCGGTTCTACCGAGAGAAAACGTTTCAGTTCGTCAGCCGTCAGGTATTCACGGTGCTTGTCCGGCGCATGAAAGCGTTCTTCTTTGGATAAGTCTTGAATAGGGTTGTACGCAATCAGACCGTCACGCACCGCCTTGTTGAAAATGGCCTTTACTGTCTCTTCGAACAGCACGAGGGTATAAGCGGCCAGCCTGCCGCCATTCGTCCTTATTTGCTTACGGTTACGATAACTTCGCATATACCCGAACAGGCCGCTTACCAAATCCCTGTCCACATCTTTCAGCAAGACATCCGTTTTCTTTGCACGTTTCAAATAGGCTTCAATCCGCCTGCGCACAACATCCTTATGTTGTATCATTTTTTTACAGTTTCCATCTGTCATGGCACAACGCACATAGTCATCGCACCACCCAAGCCAAGTCATGGTCATGGTCTTGGTCTGTTCGTTTTCTTCCCTCTTTTCCTTCTTCTCGAAAGACGGAGGTGTAAGGATGCGCTGTGCCTGTATCTCTTGTGCCTTTCGTAAGGTCTGTTCGTTGAGTTTTCTCGCATTGGGAGCGTCATCGGGGATAAGATACAGGTGCAGGTTCTCCCTCTTGCGAAAGCCGGTTTCGTAATACTCCAAGTAAAGGCTACGGTTTCCGGCTGTCAACATTCTTGCTTTGATTTCTACTTTCATAAAATTCTTCCTTTCTATTTTTAAGTTATACAAACATATTGTTCACGAGGTTCATCGTCTCGATTTTCTTTTTGTCCACTATCTTGGCATAGACTTCCGTCATCCTTATGCTCCGGTGTCCGAGAATCTTGCTCACTGTATAGAGGTCTGCGCCGAGGGTTAGCAACAGGGTTGCCGCCGTATGCCGTGAGCAATGATAGGTGATGTGCTTCTGTATTCCGGCCTCCTGCATCCATTCGCCCAACACCACTT
>ENA-ORSA01001875-ORSA01001875.1-human-gut-metagenome-genome-assembly--contig:-NODE-1875-length-16132-cov-4.417242_pt1 | contig 16132 bp, 9 predicted proteins | sample MGYA00242179_ERZ509142 | MGnify/ENA primary metagenome ERZ509142 (study PRJEB26280, sample SAMEA2338659) | human gut metagenome | biome: human gut; feature: human-associated habitat; material: faeces... | reverse complement strand
AAGCCGCAAATAGCGGAAACCTGAAAGGCCGCCTTTTGCACTGCAAAAGGCGGCCTTTCAGCGTGCAATTGACGGCCTTTCGCACGGCGTTTTGCGGCCTTTTGCAAAGTGTTGTGCGCCAGGCAGTTTCACCGCCGCCTGTTCTCACCGTCTCACCTTCCCATTCTCTCACCGTCACACTTTCCCACCTACTCGCCTTCCCACGCCTTTTCCTTTACAAATACGTAGCCCGATGAAACAAATGCGATACAAATCGGGCGGCTGATGAAACAAATAGAATATTGTATAAGGCGCGCATAATCTATCTTTGCAACCGAAAGCCGGCATGGAAACTAACACTTGACACTGGCTATACCGATTTATTTAACCAAAACAATAAAGATTATGCAAGACAGAAAACTTTTCATCTCGCTGGCCGCCGCGCTCACCATGGCGGCAGGCCTGACGTCATGTTCTAACGACGACGTGCTCGAAGGGCAGCCCCTCGACGGCCGCACGCCCATCACGCTGACCAGCAGCGTAGCCACACGTTCAGTCAGCCAGACGCTCCAGGACGGGCAAATAGCCCGGGGCGTAAAGGTAGGCGTCTACGTCCAGAGCAACGCCACGGCCATTGAGAACGGCGACAACAACATGCTGACGGCCGACGGCGCGGGCGCGTTCACCGGCACAACGATGTACTTCCCGGAGGAAGGCGACGTGTCAATCTACGCATACGCTCCATACAACAGCGCGTGGGACGGCCAGCTGAACAGCGACAACGAGTTCACCGTGCCCGCAGACCAGAGCACCGACGATGGCTACCTGGCTGCCGACCTGATACTCGGCACGCCATCGACGGGCAATCCCGTACAGTCTACCACGGACGCAATACAGCTGAACTTCAAGCACAAGCTGACGAAGCTCAACCTCGGCTTCAACGTCGGCCAGAGCGGAGTTGACCTCAAGGGAGCCACGGTGAAAGTGATGAACGTGGTCGGCACCACCACGGTGAACGTGGGCGCGGGCACCACTGGCAACGCGCAGGGCAACCCGATGGAGATAACCGCGGCTAAGTTCGCCGCCGACGCGACGACGTTTACCGCCAGCGCGATATTTGTTCCGCAGACGGTGCTCGGCGGAACCGACTTTGTACTCATCGAAACAGCCGACGGCACGCAGTACAAAGCCGCGCTCAACAAGGACGTGACCTTCGCCGAAGGCAAGAAGTACACGTACACCGCGCAGTTCAACGGCGGCGGAGATGTGCCTGTAACGGTAGAGCTGAAGCTCGGCAGCGTGCTCGACAAGTGGAGCGACGGCAACGACGACCTTACCGGCGAGCCCGAGGAAGCAGTGGTTTACGGCGTCGGCGACTACATGCTTAGCGACGGAACGTTCGTAAAGAACGCCGAACTTACCGACGACAACAAGTCGAAAGTAGTAGCCGTAATCTTCAGCAAGCAGGTAAGCGAGGCTGACGCGGAGGAAGGCTACAATGCTTATGCAATGGGACTGTGGCGCGTCAAGGGCAGGCTCGGCTTCCAGGACGTGATTGTCGGCAGCGTAGACAAGTTTGAAAATGTGCTTGCCGACCTTAGCGGACGCGAGCATACGGAGGCCATGCTTGCATCACAAGCTTATGCAGGACTTAGCGAGGACGTAAAGCCAGAATCCATGTTGGGTATGTTGGAGACATACAGGACAAGTCATGAGATAACTTATGCGGAAAGTTCTGAATGGTTCATACCGGCTATAGGCCAGTTGATACAGGTTGTCAACAACCTTGGCGGTGCGACTATCAATATAAACACACCCGTCGAGAGCGGCAACTATGGCAGCGAATGGTGGAAAACCGAAGACCAGTCGGCAATAACCAACCTTAACGAATACTTTACAGCTTGCGGCATTACGGCTCTGCTGCCCGACGGCGGCGCGGTGAACGTGGCTTCATCAACGGAATACAAGGAAAACCTTTGGGGCATACAGGTAAGGAACAAGGACGGAAACGACGGAAAAGTGTTCAGCACATGGGGCTTTGGCCGTGGCTTGAACAAGAGCGGCAATACCGATACCAGCATCATTCCTTGTGTTGCCGTGAAGCTGCCCGCTGTCGAGTAAGTTGCAACGTCACCATCAGTTCCGGCGGATTTGCAATCCGCCGGAGCTTGATATAAGGATTTGCAATCCGCTAAAACCATGTTTCAGCAAGGCGGCTATGCCTGCACGGACGGGCTGCAAATGCTTATGACGGAGCCTGCCGGACGGCTATTCCGGAGAACACAGGATAACCCTTGAAATGCGAAAGGCGGCAAACGGCACGGCCAAAGGCCGCCTTTCACGCGGCGAAAGGCCATGTTTTGCAACGCAAAAGACGGCCTTTCGCAATGCATTGAACCACAGGCGGTTATGCTACTGATTACAAACAACTGACAAGAAAGACATGAAAAATAACTTAACTACACTCAAGGCGGCCATGGCCTGCGCGCTGCTGGCCGTAGCTCCGGCCTTCGTGGCCTGCAGCGACGACGGCGAGGGAGGTGGCGGAGATACAGGCACGCAGTCCGCGCTGACCGTAAGCGTGGCCGAGGGCGGCGGCCTGTCCGCGCCCGAAGAAGGCACAGAGGTGGGCCTGATGGCCGTCACCGCCGCCGACACCACGGCCTATACGGCCACCGCAACGGCGTCGGCAGCGCAGCCGCTGGCAGGCGTTGACGCCCTGCTGGCCGCCATGCACGACGGCATGACGCTGGCAGCCTACAGCCCCGCCACGCTATGGACGGCCGACACTTACGGCGAGCCGGTGCAGTTTGGCGTGCAGACAGACCAGTCAACCGAGGCCGGCTACCGCGCCAGCGACCTCATGATGTCGCCCCTAACGCCCGTAGCAGGCGGCAGGGCGGCCCTCGTGATGGAGCACAAGATGGCCCGGCTGACCGTACACATAACCGACGTGACCGGCAACTACGACCTTACCGCCGCGCGCCTCACCATGCCCTCGCGCCTCACCACCGTCACCGCCGACCTTGCCCAAGGCACAGTAACGACCGTTGACGGCGTGAAGGCCGACATAACGCCTTACTCGCCGGCGAACAACGCCTACCGCGCGTCGGCATCGGCAATCGTAGCCCCGGGCACAGCCGAGGCCGGCGAGCCGCTGGTAAGCGTCGCCATTGACGGCGAGACGTTTGCCTACAACCTGTCGGAGGCCGCCGCCTTCGAGGCAGGCAAGGAGTATGTCTACTCGATGAGGCTTACAAACGAAGGCCTTGTGCCCTACGGCAGCTACGTGACCGCATGGGGCGACACGGGCGAAAACCTTACGGGCGACGCCGAGGAGATGCTTGTCTACGGCGTTGGCGACTACCTCACGTCGCACGGCACGTTCATCAAGGCCGACCGCCTGACCGCCGCCGATGCCAAGGACGTAATCGCCGTGGTGTTCAGTACGCAGGTGAGCGAGGGCGACGCAGCCGAGGGCTACAACGCCTACGCCATGGGAGTGGAGCGCGTTACTGGCGTGAAGTTCGGCTTCGCCGATGCCGTAAACCCGAGCGTTGACGACTGGGCGTCGGCCCTGGCCGACCTCGACGGCTACTGGAAGACCGCACAGATGTGGACGTCAGACGCCTACCAGGCCCTCGCCGACAAGCAGGGCACGGCCTTCCAGGCCATCAGCGACTACTCCACACGCCACCCGATAGACGCTTCGGTGACGAGCGGATGGTTCATGCCCGGCATAGGCCAGATGCTGCAAATACTCAACAACCTCGGCCAGGCAGGCCTGACGGCCGACACGGAGGTGGACATCAGCCAGAACAACAGCTCCATATACACCTCTACGGACGCGTCCGTTCTTGAGCGCGTCAACGCCTCTGTCGAGGCGCTCGGCCTCGAGCCAATCTTCCCCACGACAGGCTCGATAATCTACATGACCTCGAGCGAATACGAGACATCGACCTGCCACAACTTCTGGTGCATACAGACCGCCGAGAGCAACGGCTCCTGGCACTGGGGCTTCGGCAAGAACGCAGGCCGCGGCAGCAACAACGGCCGCAGCCTCGTGCCCTGCGTGGCCGTCAAACTGCCCGAGGCGATGTAAGGCGGCAGGTGGGGAAACATACAGTAAAACGCGAAATCCGCGGTGGCTATCCTCATGAAAGAAAGCCTCCGCGGATTTTCCATTGCCCTGCTGTTGGGATGAAAAATGCCCGCCGTTGAAGGACGACGGGCCAACCTGATGTTTTCACAACGGAATAATCCTTATTGTGATTTGCTTAAAATTCTGTCGGCTAAGATAGTGAAAAACATCCGAAACGCAAAATTTTATGCCGCTTTTATGCTGCTTTTTAGTATATTTATGACAAAACAAATATATTTCTTGCTTTTTGTTTCTTGTTTTTTTGGTTGTGATTTGCTTTAAAATTCGTATCTTTGCGCTAAGACAAACATCCTGGACGTGGATAATCATTAATGGAATTGTGTTGTGATTTGCTTTAAAATTCGTATCTTTGCGCTAAGACAAACATCATAATACGAGTGGAAACATTGTAATGAACAGTTGTGATTTGCTTTAAAATTCGTATCTTTGCGCTAAGACAAACATCGAGCGTTGGCAGATGACCCAGCCGACCCGGTTGTGATTTGCTTTAAAATTCGTATCTTTGCGCTAAGACAAACATCAAAGGCGTTTTAAAATCATCGTCGTTTATTGTTGTGATTTGCTTTAAAATTCGTATCTTTGCGCTAAGACAAACATCCGCAGGAGGAAATGGCCGGATACCTGCGCCGTTGTGATTTGCTTTAAAATTCGTATCTTTGCGCTAAGACAAACATCACTTTTTACCGTTTTTATTCCCAGCTTTTTGTTGTGATTTGCTTTAAAATTCGTATCTTTGCGCTAAGACAAACATCATTTATATCCCCCAAATTATTGCTTACATGTTGTGATTTGCTTTAAAATTCGTATCTTTGCGCTAAGACAAACATCAGACTGACAATGACACAGACATCGACACCCGTTGTGATTTGCTTTAAAATTCGTATCTTTGCGCTAAGACAAACATCTAATGGAGACAATTTAAAAAGTTACTATGGTTGTGATTTGCTTTAAAATTCGTATCTTTGCGCTAAGACAAACATCAAATATCCCGATGATACGCTGTAACGCCTGGTTGTGATTTGCTTTAAAATTCGTATCTTTGCGCTAAGACAAACATCTATACGTGTTGCATCTTTTGCGTCATTTCCGTTGTGATTTGCTTTAAAATTCGTATCTTTGCGCTAAGACAAACATCCTGCGAGTGTTCGTGATATGCGAACTCCAAGTTGTGATTTGCTTTAAAATTCGTATCTTTGCGCTAAGACAAACATCATAGCGGCGGTCGTACCAGTGTCCAATTTTGTTGTGATTTGCTTTAAAATTCGTATCTTTGCGCTAAGACAAACATCGTGGGCGTAATGCCGTTGTACTGCCTTTTGTTGTGATTTGCTTTAAAATTCGTATCTTTGCGCTAAGACAAACATCACAAATTTAACACTAAATCAGTTTAAGGGAGTTGTGATTTGCTTTAAAATTCGTATCTTTGCGCTAAGACAAACATCGAAATTGCAGCATTGGATACACAAGTACAAGTTGTGATTTGCTTTAAAATTCGTATCTTTGCGCTAAGACAAACATCTTAAACTTGTTACGGGAAAAGGACTATGCAGTTGTGATTTGCTTTAAAATTCGTATCTTTGCGCTAAGACAAACATCGCGGAATGCCGAAACCTCACACAATATTTGGTTGTGATTTGCTTTAAAATTCGTATCTTTGCGCTAAGACAAACATCATCGAAAGAATTTAGTTCAAGCACATCCTCGTTGTGATTTGCTTTAAAATTCGTATCTTTGCGCTAAGACAAACATCTAGGGTTATTTAAATAACTTCATCAAGGCAGTTGTGATTTGCTTTAAAATTCGTATCTTTGCGCTAAGACAAACATCACGATTTTGATAACATGTTGAAAATCAGTGATATGCGTAATAAATTAGAAAAATAAAAAATGATGGTTGTCTAACAACAAAAAGTCCGGCTGATGCCGGATTTTTTGTTTTAAGGCAAAGACTTTACAGCAAATAAATAATGTATGAAGATGCGGAAATAAAGGATTGCGACAAAGCCGGACTGTTAAATAACAATAAAAAAGTCAGAACAGCTCGAGCTGCTGCCCCGGGGCATTTGGCTCAACCGGCTTCTTGCCGTAAAACAGCTCGATGGCGCCAAACTGCTTGTCGGTTATGCAAAGCACGCCGACATGGCCATACTTCGGAAGAAACGATTTTACGCGCTTTATATGCACCTGGGCGTTTTCCATGCTGGCGCAATGGCGGACGTAAATTGAGAACTGGAACATCGTGAAACCGTCGCGTTGCAGGTTCTTGCGGAAAAGAGCATAGGCCTGCTTGTCCCTCTTTGTTTCGGTAGGGAGGTCGAAGAAAACAAGTATCCACATAATCCTGTATTCGCTGAAACGGTCGGTCATAATATATAATAAGGTGATATTGCGGGCATTCGGCGGCGCAGCGCGTACACCGCCGAATCGTCACATTACGGGATAGGCTATGCGGCGCGCCTCGCCAGTGAAGCATTTGTACAGCGACGCCGTTGTCTGGGTGGCGGCAACCATCAGCGGACTGCGTTTGCCGCCAATCCTAACGTCGGTTACGGGTATGCCGAGCAGCCTCATCTTCTGTTCTTTCGTAATGTCCTCCGGCGTGTTGCCGCCGTACTCGTTGACAATACCGAACACAAGGCTGTCAACCAAAGGACGGTAAGGCTCCATTACGTCGTCGGCCAGGCAGTAGGCGTTGTACCTGTTGTGGTGGTGTATTCCGAGCGTAGGCAACAGTCCGCTTGACACAAGAGAACGGGCTATCACCGCACGGAGGATGGCATAGCCGTAGTTGAGCAGGTTGTTAGGCGGAATGCCTTGGCGGTCGCGCGTAAAGTCGGAAAGCCCCGGCACGCCGGCGAAGAGGCTTTTCCAATAATACGCCGCCGCTCGGCCTTCAAGGTTGTCAGGGTCACCGCTGCGCACGTCGGCCGACCATCTGCGCATACATCCCGTTTCTGCCCCGGCGCAGGCGGCCAGGACTGTCGCCTGGTTGTCAATCTTAGCCTTGACAGTCTGCTGCCAAAGCTGCTTCTTCAACGGTACCGACGCGTCGAGCTGGTCGCGGAAGCGCTCGCTCTGTACAGTGTTGCCGCAGAGCGGAAGCATCAGCCCCACGGGCATACTGCGGCTGTCGCAGGTGATTACGGAGCAATTGTTCTCGAGCAGGGCCTCAAGCAGCCCGTGAGTAATGGTTATCTGCCTGTTGTCGAGCACCACAACACCGATGTCCTCTATCGGTATGGTCCTTACGCTCTCTTTCTTCAAAACGTTGGGCATGTCGCTCCTTTCCACCTCCGGCAAGCGGATTACCATCTGTCTGTCTTTTAAAGAAAGGTAGGCGGGATTGGTAAAACACAATGTTCGCTTAATCATAGTTTCTTTCCTTTTATCTCTATAATGTTTCCTATCCTGTCAACCTTTATCGGTATGCAGGTTTCTTTAATCATTTCGCCGGTGATGGCGCGCTCCATTTTGTCTGACGAAGAGAATTCATATTTACGAACAATGCTGTTAGCCACTTCGTGTTTTAAGAAAAAACATTGATTTCCTGAAGATGACTTCATTTTGTAAATCCTGTTCTTATCCAGCGGCATACTTATCGTTCCTTGGCTTATGTCTTCTTTAGTTGGAAGATATACGAGGTCGTTGGGCGATAATACGAAGGCCGGTTTTTCTCCGTTTGCATTGTCGGGTGCAATCGGCTGGCCTACTTTCGCCCGTTTTACGGCTTCATATAAGGGTATCGTAGCGTAGGAACGTTTCTTTACGGGTAGCCCTGTGGCCTTGTTAGTTTCCTCGGTCTCGTATACGGCGAAGAAAAGGTTAGTGTCTTTTTCCGCCTCTACGAACTTCTTAGCCTTGCTGCCGCATTTGCCAACGGCGTATTTCTCGGCCTTCTCATACACACGGACCTTGTATATCGGTTGATGCTGCTTGCCGTTGTTGAGACTTGTTATGTTTCGGTTCATTTCTTCAATTCCTTCCGGCGAGAAGGCGCGCTCGGTGTCGCCGCCGCACAACTCGAGGTGGCGCAGCAGTATCTTTTGTATGCCCGTGTCGGTTACCGAGTCTTCAATGCGCTTGCGGTTGAAGCTTGTGTCAAGTGGCTTTCGCGTTGCAAAGTAACGGTCTTTCACGCTGCCATCCTTTCCCAAGACATCCTGCGTGAAGTAATATACTTTTATCTTCGACGGGTTGAAGTCGGGCCATGCGTCCTTGTGGCCTGCAAAGTATGTCTTTATAAGCTTTTCATCGTAGCCGAGCTTAACGAAGTCGGTGATTTTGCGCTTCATGTCTTTGTCCACTATGGCCTTACGCTGCCTCATGGCTTCTTTAAGCGACACTTCGCGGATTCTTCTTAGGTTCACCTCGCCGTAGACCGTTTCCTTGTGCAGCGGCTTGCGCACAGCCCAGCTGTCACCTTTCACTTGATGTACGACGGTTTTCTTTCCGTCGACGAAGCGTTGGTATGCGTTTGTGGTTTTGTTGATTATCCTAAGGTTCTGCTTGAAACTTACCACGATGTCTTGCATGGCTTTCTCCAAGTCGGCGGTGAATGTGGGCCACGGTTTCAAAAACTCGCGCGCCGTTTCAATCGTCTTTCTCTCGCCGTTCCTTACAATTTCAGCCTGTTCGTAGCGTCTGAGCTTGCGCGACAGCTGGTAGCGGTTTGCATTGTTGCCAGACATGGCCGCCTCGTTGTTGAGCAGGTTGACGTGGCTGCGCGTGGTGCAGGCTATCACGACGGCATCCATAGCGTGATGGCGGTGGTCAATCCTTTTCTTGTTGAATCCTTTTTGCAGTTCAAGCGGCATGTCAGGTATCTCGTGTCCGTCGGCGCTTACCGTCGTGAACTTGCGCGTGCCCGTAAGCTCGTTGAGGCGGCGGAAACGCGGCAGCACTATGCGATTCCACACGTCCTTCACGCCCCAGTCTTTCTTCAGCCTGTCGGTTATCGTGCCGTTAGTGGTTATGACGTTCTTTGATATGTCCTGTTCCTCGCCGTCCTCGCGCACGATGTTCGACATGAGCGTCTTCACCAGTTTGCTTATGTAGCGGCTGTCGTTCAGCTGCCGTGCGATGAAGTCGTCAGGGATGTCGTCCATTAGCAGTTTGCGCATTTTTGCACGGTTATTCTTATAGACGTTGGTAACGAGCCGCTCGTATTCCTCGACGCTTAGTATCGTAGCATTGGAGCCGTTGCCAAGGCTTACTATTTGTCCGTGCTTTTCCTTGATGAATTCCATGCCGAGCATTTTGTCCTTCAAAGCGTTGACTGCCGACTCGCAGATGACCTTGTTAGAGAACGAGTCGTCGAAATAGCGCGACTGCGGTATGATGTGCTCAATCTGGTAGTCGGTGGTGAACAGACGGGCGAGGGGTATGAACCTGCCCGTGTACGGCGACTGATACTTCTGGTCGAGCCACAGCTTGTAGCGCAGAACTTCAGAGCGCGACGGCCGTTTCTTCTCGTCGGTCTCGCCGAGCTTCTTTATTATCTCGCTTATGCCGTCGTCTATTTCGCCTATGCTGCTTAGCACACCTTCCTCGTAGATGCGCAGCAGTTCCTGTTGGCTCGGCGAGTAGGGGCGCACGTTGTCTATGCCGAAGTCGGGGTTCATAAATTCCGTAAGCAGCACCTTCGCCCTTATGTTGGCGTTTTCGTTGTCGGTTATCAGCCGTGTAGCCTTTTTGCGTTGCTCGGCGGTCTGCTTAATGTTACGACCCATCTCGATGTGTATCTCGTCAATATTGCCGTACATGCGCCAGATGTCGCGCACGGTGCGCAGCGTTTCGGTCACCACCTGCTCTACTATCGGGTTGCGCAGCGAGTGCTGTTTGAAGTGTCTGAGATATTCGTCAACGTCGTCGGGAGTGCGCCATTTTACAACTTCCTTGGCTTCGGAGTGGCGGTTGTAGACCACGTAGCAGGCCTTCCACAGCGGCAGTCCGCTGAAGTCTTCCACCCTTGTCATGCCCTGGGTCATCTCCCTTACCTTGTCGCTTATGCTTTCGTCGTATTCCCCGTTGATTAGTTTTTCTATGCGTTCCCTCGTATTCTTGTCTATGTCTGATTTGCTCCAGCGTCGGCCGATGCGCATAAGCGCAAGCAGCTTCTTTATCGCCTTTTCAGAGTAAGAGGCGTAGTCTTTCTTGAACGGAGGGAATTTGGCGAATGCCTCTACGCATTCTTCGCCAAGACCATGCTTCACGGCGAATTTAGTCAACGCATGTTGCAGCTCCTGCTTGTCTTCAACCGAATAGAGAATGTGCCAGAGGCTCATCTCCGTTTCGGGCGTAAGCACGTCTTTGCCTACGCCAGCCTTGTCGAGATGTTTCAGCATAAGGCCCCGCGTTTCGTTACAGGGATAGGCCTTGTCTTCTACGTAGTTCCAGCGGTATGGGTATGGCATGTCCTTGCCTTTCGGCTTTTTTATCTTGAAATACGAGCCGAACAGCGTGTCTTGCGTTATGTTCTCGCGGTCGTTTAGCCAGTCGAACAGCTTTATTACGTCGTCTGTCGAGCTTATGAACTCGCCCGTCACGTCGATGTCGGTGCGCAGCAGGCCGTCCACCTCTTTCTCACGCTGGAATATGCGGAGGTTCGACACGAACTGCCAAAGGCGGAACTCCTGGAACAGAGGGTTCGACCTTGCCGCGCATTTCACGGCGGCCGTCTTCCTTTCGCCCGTTTCCTTGTCCGTGTAAGCGTGTGATTCGTAGGGGCAGTCGTCAATGAGCGACTTCTTGCTCTTCAACGGTCGTTGGTAGAAAATGATGTTGTCGATAAACAGGTAGGTGAACCCGCGCCTCTCGATGGAGTGGCGGTAGGCATCGTTCGAGGGGTAAAGCTCCTCAATGCAGGCTTCGTAAAGGGTCTCGTCGGTAAGTTCCGGTATGAAGCGTTTTTGTGATTCGAGTATCTTTTCCAGCTCGTTTTTGTAATACTTGCGCTCTATCGTGCGCACGAGTTTGCCCTTGATTTTCTGTTTGGGGTTGGCAAGCAAGGCGTCGTAGATGTATTCGCCGACGGTCTTTTTCGAATTGTCTATGTCCGCCTCGGTCTTTTTCTTCACGAGGGTCCAGTCGTTCTCGCCTGGCATACGGAGCGAGCGCTTTACGCTTCCGTCCTTGTCGAGCTTTGGGTTGCCGTCCTTGTCGAGCTGCGTCGTTACGATAAACTCTTTCACTTTGCCCTTCCAGTCAGGCGGAGCCGGAGCGGCGCGGTGGTAAACCATGCCGTTCTCGAGTAAGATGTCAAACCAAGTGTCCTTGCTCTTGCGCTCTCCCGTGCCCTTCACGTCGACTACCTTGAGGGCGTAAAACTCCTCAAGCTTACTCTTGTCTTCATCCTTCTCCTCGCCGCGCAGCTGGTAGTAGCCCCGCTTTTGGTTGAAGTTGAGCAGCAGCCACGCCAGTTCCTGCTTTGTTATGGCTTGCGTCAATGCCTTCTTGCGCAGGTAATAAATAGTCCAGTCGTAAGGCACGAGCGCGCCGTCGGCGAGCCATTCGGCCTGGCTCTGCCTGAAGTCGGCAAGCATTTCGGCGTATGACTCCTTGAAAACGAACTCATACCGTCCGTCTTCACCCTTGCGCCAAGCCAGCTTGCAGCCGTCGGCATCCTTGAACTTGCCGTAGCGTGTCAGCGCGGCCGAGTAGTGTTCTGGCAGGCATCCCATTACGTCGAGCACCCTGTTAAGCCGTTCGCGCCTTAAAAGGCAGCGTTCGCGCAGGCGGCGTATGCCGCGGTAGCCGGTGCGCTCGGCCGTCTGCGACACCGAGTTGCCTTTCTCAAAGTCGCCCTGTATGGCGGCATCCATGGGTATTATGCGGCTTCCGCAAGCCTCAAGATGTTTTTCTACTTCCGGCATTACGCCGTCACACTTCTCATTCACTATGGCCCAGCCTATGCTGTTCGGGCCAAGGTCAAGCCCAAGTATCTGTTTCATGGTATGTCTTTTTTTTAACAGTTGTCATTTACAAAGGTAGTGAATTATCACAAACTGCAAGTCATAATGTTCTTATTTTACAGCCTTCCGCTGCAAAAGCCCATCTCTTCCAGCGCGGGCCAGCCGGCATCCTTCACCTCGCGGAGGAACAGGCGGGCGCACATCTCGGCGTCGTCGCCTGCGCGGTGGTGGCGGCCGCAGGTTATTTCAAACTGGTTGCAGAGGTAGTCGAGCGTGTTGCAGCCGAAGTCGTAGAGTCTCCGTGCGGCGCGGAGCGAGCAGTAATAGGCTGCGTCGGGCTTCGGGATGCCGTACAGCTCGAGCGAGCTGCGTATGCAGCCGATGTCGAACGCGGCGTTGTGGGCCACGAGCACGGGGCACTCTTTGATGTATTCCGATATTTCGGCCCACACCTCCGGGAACTCGGGTGACCGCTCCGTGTCCTCCGGCCGTATGCCGTGTATCTGCACGTTACGGTAGCTGTACACATTGCCTTGCGGACGGACGAGCCACGAGCGCGTCTCCGCAATGCGGCCGTGGCGCACAACGCAGATGCCCGCCTCGCACACGGAGGCGCGCCGGCCGGTGGCCGTCTCGAAGTCGATGGCTATGAAGTTCAGTCCTTGCATGGTGTTTCCTCCTGTATCTATGCGTTTTGCAGGCCGCCACGGCCCTGTATGGCTTGGTGTGGCGGTCAGGCTGTCTGACGGTCAGGCCTGCTTTCTGCAAAGTTACTTGTCAGCAGGTGAAAAACCAAGTCACAGCCAGACTTTTTTAGATTTTGCGTCAAAAAATAATGTTGCGTTGCGTTTCGGCGTCCGTTTAGTGCTGTAATGTATTTACGAAAGGCCGTATTCCGCCTTGCAGAAGGCCGCCAATTGGCTTCCGAAAAGCCGCCTTTTGCAGTCCAAAAGGCGGCTTTTCGGATTGTAAGCAGACATTCCGCGTTTTGTTATAGATTGTATCTTCGGCGTGTGTTGACGAACGTTCATGAAAGCTAAACAACCCCATAATGTTATAATAAAACGCATGTCGGCAAGAGACTTGCCGGCAACCGGTCGCCAATATGCAAAAAGAAAAAGGAGAAAGACAACCGTCCTTCTCCTCCCATGTACCCAGAGCCGGGGTCGAACCGGCACGGGTTGCCCCACTGGTGTTTGAGACCAGCGCGTCTACCGATTCCGCCATCTGGGCTTAAAAGCGGTGCAAAGATAAGGAGAAAATCCGAATTGACAAATTTTTAATTGAAAAAACTTAAAATAATTGGCTGTCAGGGCTTTTATGATTATCTTCGTATCGTGAAACCAATCTGTATTATGTATGAGCGATAACACAAATAACTTTTGCTTGATTTTGGCCGGGGGCAAGGGCAGGAGGCTGTGGCCGTGCAGCAGGGAGGACCGTCCGAAGCAGTTTCTCGACTTCTTCTCGACGGGGCGCACGCTGTTGCAGCAGACTTACGACCGCATGTCCGCCTTCATTCCGGCAGGCAACATATATGTGAGCACGAACCGTATTTACGAGGAACTGGTGATGGAGCAGCTGCCTGGGCTGCCCAGGGTGAACATCCTGAGCGAGCCGATTTTCCGCAATACGGCGCCGAGCCTGGCGTGGGCTACGCACAGGATATTGCACATCGACGCCGGAGCGAGGCTCGTGGTGGTGCCGTCTGACCAGGCCGTGTTCAAGGAGGACGAGTTCCGCAGGAACGTTGTGGAGGGTCTTGACTTCGTCGGCTCGAACGACTGTATGCTTACGATGGGCGTCAAGCCTACGCGCCCGGAGCCGGGATACGGCTACATCCAGGTGGGCGAGGCTACGGGGACGGCCGACGTGTACAGGGTAAAGTCGTTCACGGAGAAGCCAGACCGCGAGTTTGCGCGCATGTTCATGGAGAGCGGCGAGTTTTATTGGAACACGGGATTGTTCCTTGCCAACGTGCAGTATTTGCGCGAGACGCTGAAGGGTATATTCCCGCCCGTGCTGCGCAACTTCAAGGGTGACGGCGCCGAGGGTTACAGCATCGAGGCCGAGCTGGAGTATGTCAGGGCGAACTTCCCGTCTTACCCCAACCTGTCGATTGACTACGGCATACTTGACAAGAACGAGAACGTGTGCGTGATGAAATGCGATTTCGGCTGGGCCGACCTCGGCATGTGGCATTCTATCTACGAGAGCATGAGCAAGGGCGAGGGCGACAACGTGGTAATCAGTTCGCGTGTCATAGCCGACGGCAGCCGGGGCAACATAGTGAAGCTGCCCGCCGACCATCTCGGCATCATCAACGGCCTTGACGGCTACATAGTGGCTGAGGAGGGCAACGTGCTGCTCATCTGCAAGAAGGAGGACTCGTCGGCCCTCATCCGCAAGTATGTCAACGAGGTGCAGGTGAAATACGGAGAGGAATTTATTTAGGAAATTAAGAATTAAGAGTTAAGAATTAAGAAAATATGCTGCAATTAATTGATACAGACAAAGCATATTTTCTTAATTCTTAACTCTTAATTTTTAATTCAAAAGTTTTCCCTTATCTTCCTTGCTGTTTCCTCAAACTCCTCCGGGGTGAGCTTGAGCTTGGGGTTGGCGAAGTTCATGTCGCCTTCGGTCTGCATGGGCACGAGGTGTATGTGGGCGTGAGCCACTTCGAGGCCGAGCACGGCCATGCCCACCTTGCGGCAGGGGAAGGCGGCCTTTATGGCCTTTGCCACGCGCTTGGCGAAGACCGCCATGCGGGCTATTTCGGCGTCGTCAAGGTCGAAGTAGTAGTCTACCTCGCGGCGGGGTATCACCAGTGTGTGCCCCTTTGCCAGCGGGTTGATGTCGAGGAAGGCGTAGAACTCGTCGTCCTCGGCGCACTTGTAGCTCGGTATTTCGCCGGCTGCTATTTTCGAGAATATGTCCATGGCTTTTGTTTTTTAATGTATAATTGAGGATGGAGAATTGAGAATTATGATTGCCTTTAACTGAAAATGTTGAATTGGGAATGGAAACTTATGATTGCCATTGCTGTTTTTTTCAAGTGTCAAAGGTAATCATAATTCTCAATTCTCCATTCTCAACTCTCAATCATTCCACCGTTATTTTGTCTATGCGGAGCTTGATTGTGCCGCGCGGTATCTTTATTTCCACCTCGTCGCCCACCTTCTTGTTGAGCAGTCCCTGGGCGATGGGGGTCTTGATAGATATTTTTCCCTCGCGCAGGTTGGCCTCGCTCTCGCTCACTATGGTGTAGGTCATCTTGGCCTTGTTGGCGAGGTTGGTCATCTCCACCTTCGAGAGTATTTGCACGCAGTCGGTGCTCAGGCGCGAGGTGTCAACGATTTTCGCCTCTGATATTGCCAGCTTCAGCTTGTTGATTTTGTCTTCGAGATGAGCCTGCGCCTCCTTGGCGGCGTCATATTCCGAGTTCTCGCTCAGGTCGCCCTTGTCGCGCGCCTCGGCGATGGCGGCCGACGCCTTGGGGCGTTCGACGCTTTCCAGATGTTTCAGTTCGGCCACGAGCTTGTCGTAGCCTTCTTGTGACATGTAAGCCATAATATAAATGTATTTAGTTATTGTTTTCAGGGATAGACAAAAAGAGAATTCCGACATTCTCCTTAATGTCGGAATCCCCGCTTTGTTCCCTATGTCAATTCTTTGTTTTCCGGTTGCAAAGATAGGCAATGTTTTCCGAACGGACAATTTTTTCGGGCTAAAAAAGATTAAGGCCGCCTGCGTGCGTGCCGTCGGCGCGTAGGAATTAAGTACCGGCAGGGCTGTATATAGACCATGCCAAGATGGTGTATATATTAATTAATGTGTGCACCATACGTTCCAAAACGGGTTCATCTGCAGTTTGTTTATATGGTTAGTAAGTGTGCTTACCTTTTACATCTTTCTGCAATCCAGGCTGTCGGTAACCGTCATGCCGCACACCGATGCGGCATCCAGAAAACATCCAAGGCCTCAAAAAGTGCAGGCGATATACACTGGATGCCGCATCGGAGTGCCCTTAGATTTGCCTGTTGAAAAATAATGTTAATAAAAGGGCGTGTCTGCGTCCG
>ENA-ORSA01001866-ORSA01001866.1-human-gut-metagenome-genome-assembly--contig:-NODE-1866-length-16208-cov-31.050765_pt1 | contig 16208 bp, 15 predicted proteins | sample MGYA00242179_ERZ509142 | MGnify/ENA primary metagenome ERZ509142 (study PRJEB26280, sample SAMEA2338659) | human gut metagenome | biome: human gut; feature: human-associated habitat; material: faeces... | reverse complement strand
AGATGCTACTAACAACGCACCCTAACTTCTGTGAGATCTGTGGATTCCGTGGGAGAACCTACGCACCCTAACATCTGTGCAGATCTGTGAAATCTGTGGGAGAACACACTCAGCAAGAACTTCTGTGCAGATCTGTGAAATCTGTGGGAGAACATCCTCAGCAAGAACTTCTGTGAGTGGATTCCGCGCGAGCCAACCAAGTAACAATATATAAATATGTATAGGACAATCAGGACAATAGCCATTGCGCTGTGCGTACTGCTGACAGCAGCGTGCACCGACACCGACTACGAGTATGCGTCGGAGCGCTGCTCCTTCTTCTTCAACAACCAGGTGTATCAGGACGTGACGCTGCAGAGCGCACTCAACCCACTCTCGCCCGGCGTGTTCTGCAATGTCTACGAGGGCACGGAGAACGGCAGACGCTTCATCTACTTCGTGAGCAACCAGGGACTCAGCAGCAAGAAGGAGCCGGCTGGCGACGACGCACGACGCACATACACGCTCGGTCTGTACAACAAGAGCGGCATCATCGTGGGATACGGCAACCTCGGAACGCCACCGACATTCTACGTCTACGACAACCAATGCCCCAACTGCTACGCTGAGACGCAGACCATGGGCTACCGACTGAGGATGAACGACCGAGGTATGGCGGTATGCCCCACATGCAAACGAGAGTACGACCTGAACAACCGTGGCGTGACTGCCAACGGCAAAAAGCTGCTGCGCTATCGCGGCAGCGCCACAGGACCGCTCGGAGTGCTCGTTGTGAACAATTAGGAATTTTGAATTTTGAGTTTTGAATTTTGAATTGTCGGCTACGCCGATGAGGAATTATTCAATTTTGAATTTTGAATTTTGAATTTTGAATTGTCGGCTACGCCGATGAGGAATTGTTCAATTGAGAATTTTGAGTTCTCCAAGGCTTAGAGAGGCTTAGGAAGGCTTAGAGAGGCTTAGCAAGGCTTAGGAAGGCTTATAAAGACAGGAAGAGAGGCTTAGAGAGCCTTAACAAGCCTCAGAAAAACAGTGAAAAGGCCTTAACAACACGCCCCAAACAGCCAAAAAGCAGCGAAATAATGCACAGATGCGGGGTATTTGTGCAGCGGAAAAGCCTTTTTATTAGAAAATATTTGTCTATTTGACAAAAAATTAGTTCCTTTGCATCCACATTAAATTAGAAATCAATATTATAAACAATTTAAAACATTAAAATTATGTCAGAAATCGAATCAAAAGTAAAGGCTATCATCGTTGACAAGCTCGGCGTAGACGAAGCAGACGTTAAGCCAGAAGCAAGCTTCACAAACGACCTCGGTGCAGACTCTCTCGACACAGTAGAGCTCATCATGGAGTTCGAGAAGGAGTTTGGCATAAACATCCCTGACGATCAGGCAGAGAAGATCTCTACTGTTGGCGACGCTATCGCTTACATCGAGAACGCAAAATAAATAAACCTTATGGTTTATAGTTTATGGTGTGCACAACCCCATAGCAATCATTCATTGTTATAATTCCATTGTGCACCATAAACCATAAACCATTTTTTTTTGACATTTTTCAGTTACATGGAATTAAAAAGAGTAGTAGTAACAGGTCTTGGCGCAGTGACTCCGTTGGGAAACAATCCAGAAGAAACATGGAACAACCTCCTGAACGGCGTAAGTGGCGCAGCACCTATTACATTGTTTGACGCTTCTTCGTTCAAGACACAGTTCGCTTGCGAAGTGAAGGACCTTAAGGTCAACGACTACATCGACCGCAAGGAAGCACGCAAGATGGACCGCTACGCACAGCTCGCTATCATCGCAGCGATGCAGGCGGTGCAGGACAGCGGCATGAACCTCGACGAGGAGGATAAGAACCGCATCGGCGTCATCTACGGCGTGGGCATCGGTGGCATCAAGACCTTCGAGGAAGAGGTGGGCTACTGGGCAACACACCAGGAGAACGGCCCGAAATTCAACCCCTTCTTCATTCCGAAGATGATTGCCGACATAGCAGCCGGACACATATCTATTATGTACGGCTTCCACGGCCCCAACTTCGCCACTACATCGGCTTGCGCTTCTTCGACAAACGCTCTCGCCGACGCGTTCAACCTCATCCGCTTGGGCAAGGCTAACGTGATTGTAAGCGGCGGTGCAGAGGCAGCCATCACACCGGCTGGCGTAGGCGGATTCAACGCTATGCACGCCCTCTCTACACGCAACGACGACCCAAAGCACGCTTCACGCCCGTTCAGCGCATCGCGCGACGGATTCATCATGGGCGAAGGCGCCGGCTGCCTCATACTCGAGGAGCTGGAGCACGCCAAGGCACGCGGAGCGAAGATATACGCAGAAATGGTGGGCGAAGGCATGTCTGCCGACGCTTATCACATCACAGCATCACACCCGGAAGGACTCGGCGCCTGCCTCGTAATGCAGAACGCACTCGAAGACGCCGGCATGAAGCCGGAGGACATCGACTACATCAACGTACACGGCACATCAACACCGGTGGGCGACATCTCTGAGGCTAAGGCCATCAAGCAGGTGTTCGGCGAAGCTGCATACAAGCTCAATATCAGCTCAACAAAATCAATGACTGGTCACCTCCTCGGTGCTGCCGGAGCTGTAGAGGCACTCGCATCAGTGCTCGCAGTGAAGAACGACATCATACCGCCGACAATCAACCACGTCGAGGGTGACGAGGATCCGGAAATCGACTACACGCTCAACTACACCTTCAACAAGGCACAGAAGCGCGAGGTACGTGCGGCACTGAGCAACACGTTCGGTTTCGGTGGTCACAACGCATGTGTAATATTCAAGAAATATGCTGAGTAATCTCATCGACAGAATGAAGCTCCCTTTCCGCAAGGACAAGGAGCTTTATTTGTCTTTACGCAAAATCATCGGATTCTACCCGCACGACATAAGCTACTACAAGCTCGCACTGATGCACAAGAGCATGTACAAGCGCAACGCAAAGGGTAAACCCGTGAACAACGAACGACTGGAGTTCCTCGGCGACGCCGTGCTCGACGCCACCGTGGGCGACATCGTATACCGCCACTTCCCCGGAAAACGCGAGGGCTTCCTCACCAACACGCGATCGAAGCTCGTGCAGCGCGACACGCTGAACAGACTGGCGCAGGAGATGGGCATCAACCAGCTCATTCTCTCAAGCGGACGGTCGCAGTCGCACAACTCGTACATGGGAGGCAACGCCTTCGAAGCGCTCGTCGGAGCCATCTACCTCGACAGAGGATACGACGCCTGCATGGAGTTCATGCGCAAACGAATACTGGCACAAATGATAAACATCGACAAGGTTGCTTATAAGGAGGTGAACTTCAAGAGCAAGCTCATCGAATGGAGCCAGAAGAACCGTGTGCGCATCGACTTCAAGTCGATTCTCGAAGAGAAGGACAAGACCGGATCGCCCGTGTTCGTCTACCGTGTGACGCTCGAAGGAGTGGAGGGATGCGAAGGAAAGGGCTACAGCAAGAAGGAAAGCCAGCAGCTGGCGTCGAAACTGACGCTGGAGAAGCTGCGCCGCGAACCGCAATTCATCGACCTGGTGTTCGCAGCAAAGACCGACCGCACAAAGATGGAGGAGGAACCAGTGGAGAACGTGCCCTCAACAGAACAGCCCGACGACTTCATCGTGGTGAGCTCGGGAATGGAGGGAGAAGGTTTTTATAACGAGGATGGCGAGGCTGGCTGTTCTAGCTCTTCTAGAGAAACCAGCTCTTCTATAGAAGCCAGCTCTTCTAGAGAAATTAGCTCTCCTAGCAAGCCCAGCTCTCCTAAAGACTCCAAGGCTAAGCGCAGCCGCCGCTCGCCGATGTACCGCAAGGACGAGGCAGCAGCCGAAGCCGCTCCTGCCAACAAGGCAGAGGCAGCGACTAACAAGACAGAGGCTTCAGCCAAGGCAGAGCCCGTTTCTTCGGGCCTCACTCCCGCCGACCTCGACCTCTCTGACGAAGACTTCGACCTCAGCCATATCTCGGCGAGAGCACAGAGCCGCGAGGAGATAATCGCTGCTGCAGAAGCCGCAGCGTTCGGAGAAGAATAAAACGTTATTATCCGTAGGAGGCTACGGCATTAGCTTTCCGCTAATGCCGTAGCCTCCTACAGTTACCTTCTCATCGCAATCCTGTAGTTTTAACATCTCAACACCTCAATATCTCACCACCTCACCATCTCAACATATATCACCACATCAACATCTCACCACCTCACCACCTCACCACAACAACATCTATCACCACCTCACCACAACAACATCTATCACCACCTCACCATCTCAACATATATCACCACCTCAACATCTCAACACCTCACCATCTCAACATATATCACCACCTCAACACCTCACCACCTCAACATATATCACCACATCAACATCTCAACACCTCACCATCTCAACATATATCACCACCTCACCACCTCACCACCACAACATCTATCACCACCTCACCACCTCAAATCTACCTTTTTATACAAAATTAACCCTTGTAATGCACACGCAACAAGGTTTTTATTTAATTTTGCAACAAAATACTTACGACTATGAAGAAATTATTACTTGCAACATTGCTTTTGCTCGGTATCGTAACTACCGCAAGCGCACAGCTGCCGAAGGTGATGCTTAAGAGCATCGACGGCAAGTCAGTGTCTACAGACACACTCTCAAACAACGGCAAACCGTTCATCATCGACTTCTTTGCAACATGGTGCAAGCCCTGCAACCGCGAGCTCACCGCCATCAGCGAGGTGTACGATGAGTGGCAGGAAGAGACTGGCGTGAAGGTTATCGCCGTGTCTATCGACCAGGCACAGAACATCAACAAGGTGAAGCCGCTCGTAGACAACCACGGCTGGCAGTATGAGGTTCTGCTCGACCCGAACAGCGACTTCAAGCGCGCGCTCGGCATACAGACCATCCCTTACGTTATCGTTTGCGACGGCAACGGCAAGATCGTGTCTAAGCACAACGGATATACCGAGGGTGCTGAGGAAGAGCTTATTGAGGAAGTACGCAAGCTTGTGAACAAGTAAACGAGTTGACATGTTGATATGTTGACATGTTGACATATTGACGAGTTAGCAGTTATCACTCCCACCAACAACCCTAACAACATTAACATGAACAAGAAGCTTACGCTCGCTCTCGCTGCCCTCAGTCTGTCGGCAGCCACAGCGAGCGCACAGACCATAAAGGTAGCAAAAGACTACGACGTACAGATTACGGGTAGCTTGCAGACCGACTTCCTCGTTCCGCAGGAAGACAACAAGATTGGTACGGGAACCTACGACGACAAGGTGCTGAACAACACCTACGCTGAGGTTCACGCCCTCTCGAAGTACGTAGACGCCGGCGTGCGTCTTGAATATCTCGACCATCCGCTTCCAGGCTTTGACAAGGACTTCAAAGGCTGGGGTGTGCCGTTTTATTACATCAAGGGCAAGATGAAGAACGCCGAACTCACACTCGGTAACTTCTATGAGCAGTTCGGCTCGGGCTTCATCCTCCGCACATACGAGGAGCGCTCGCTGGGCATCGACAACTCGCTGCTCGGCGGTCGCGTCATGGTGCGTCCGTTCAAGGGCGTGCAGGCAAAGGCGGTAGTAGGCACACAGCGCCGCTATTGGGACACACAGTCGCTCATAGCAGGTGCCGACCTCGAGCTCAGCGTGTCTGAGTGGTCGCAGAAGATGCAGCAGTCGGGCACTAACCTAACGCTCGGCGCATCGTGGGTCGTAAACCACCAGCACCAGAAGGAGGACATCTACGCCGACGCCACACACAAGCTGCGCTTCGTAGAGAACACCAACGCCTTCGATGTGCGTGCCAACCTGCAGAAGGGCGGATTCAGCATCCTCGGCGAATACGCACAGAAGACCGAAGACCCGACGTTCGACAAGAACTTCCCGTATATCTACCGCAAGGGCTACGTGACGATGCTCTCTACGTCCTACTCGCAGCGCGGCATGAGTATCCTCCTGCAGGCAAAGCGTTCGGACAACATGAACTTCCGCTCACGCCGCACAGAGAGCGGCACAGCAGGCTTCATCAACCACCTGCCGGCGTTCGCCATGCAGCAGACGTACGCTTTAGCTTCGCTCTATCCTTACGCCACACAGCCTAACGGCGAGTGGGCTTATCAGGCAGAGCTCGGCTACAAGTTCAACCGCAAGACATTCCTCGGCGGCAAGTACGGCACAAGCGTGAAGCTCAACTTCTCGCACATCCGTGCCATCGAGAAGAACGTACACAACGGCGGCACACCGGGCACAGACGGCTACGGTTCGCCTTTCTGGAAGAGCGGCGAGAAGTACTACCAGGACATCAACGTGCAGATTGAGAAGAAGCTCACCAAGGACTTCAAGCTCAACCTCATGTACATGAACCAGTACTACAACAAGACCGTCGTTGAGGGCGAGGGCGGAATGATTCACTCTGACATCTTCGTGGCTGAGGGTAAGTACCGCTTCAACAAGAATATTACGCTGCGCGGCGAGGCTCAGTATCTGAGCACAAAGGACGACCAGGGCGACTGGTGGTTCGGTCTGCTCGAGCTTTCTGTGCTGCCCAACTTCATGTTCACCATCAGCGACCAGTACAACGGTGCGGAGCACTACTACACATCGACTGGCGCCGTCGACGAGTCGAAGGGCACACACGCAGAGCACTACATCAACGGCTCTGTCACCTACACTCACGGCGCACACCGTCTGCAGGTGGGCTACGGCAAGACACGCGCAGGCTACAACTGCTCGGGTGGCGTATGCCGCTACGTGCCGGCAAGCAAGGGTGTGACAGTATCTTACAACTTTAACTTCTAAAGCCACTATTATGAAACTGAAGAATATATTGTTAGGCGCAGCAAGCGCCATCGCCATTTTCGCAACAGTGGCATGTCAGGAAGTAGATCCCAACGACCGACTCATCTACGTGAAGCCGGCTGAGGTGGGACGCGCGGTGCTCATCGAGGACTACACCGGTCAGGAGTGTGTCAACTGCCCTAACGGCACAAACGCCATCAACAGTATCGTTGAGACTTACGGCGAGAAGAACGTAATCGCAGTGGGCATACACAGCGGTCCGCTCGCATCAAAGGGCAAGACCTCGTTGGCAACCGAAATCGGCGACGAGTACTACAAGCACTGGGACAGCCAGAGCAAGCTCGGACAGCCTTGGGCGCTCATCAACCGCGCCACAGCTCCTAACGAGGACTATAACACTTGGGCAAGCTACGTAGGTGCGCTCATCTCGAAGAAGGCTGCGCTTTCGCTCAGCGTCAACAATATTTATGACGCTACTTCGCGCAAGCTCACCATCGATGTAAAGGCTTTCGGCACCGACGGCAATACAACAGGCAAGCTGCAGGTGTGGCTCATTGAGGACGGTATCGTAGCTAAACAGAAGATGCCCAATGGCAAAATCAACAAAGAGTATGTACACAACCACGTATTCCGCGATGTTGCCAACGGCACATGGGGCGAGGACGTAACCGTGAAGGAGGGCGAAACCACAGAAAAGCAGTACGAATATACGCTACCCGAGAAGTGGAACGCCGAGAAGGTATCGGTAGTGGCTTTCGTTTACGACAACAACGAGGTGCAGCAGGTTACGAAGAAAGCAGTCTTCGCAGAAACCGCTGCTGAATAAACATAATCTGTTTGAGGTTGTACGGAAAGACCGCACAACCTCAAACAATTCTTTTAACAAACCATTGGTACCTAACGCTAATTTAAAAACAGAATAATATGAAGAAAATCTTTACACTTTGCTTTGCTCTCTTCTCTGCAGTGGCAATGTTCGCGCAGGAGACTAAGGGCATGTTTGAATTCGCTACAGCAGACGGTACTGTTGTACCAAGCGGAACAGTAATAACAAAATCGGACGTCGAAGACTTTACAGAGCCTGAAGATGGATATGAAAACAAGCAAATCTCAACAGGTCTGTTCGTAAAACCTATTAAGACAGACTTGAACGGAGAGAAGATCTGCGTGAAGTTGCGTCTTAACGTTGAAAGAATCGACAATGGCAGCATCTCATTCTGTCTGCTTGGCAACTGCAAGAACGCTTCAGAAAAAGGAGAATTTGAATCTAACGGCGGTTTCGTAGACAAACTCGACGACTTTGCAACCGAATGGATGATTGGCAATGACGAAGAAACCTATAAGGCTATGTACGGCGAGGCAAAAGCCAAGCTCACATTGGTAGTTTGCCGCAAGGTGTACCAGTTTGGCAAAGAGCAGTTCAAATACGAAGATATTGGCGAGAGCTCAACCATAACAGTGCACTTCATTTACAACGAGAAGTCTACCGGCATCAACGGCATCAACAACGCAGACGCTACGGTAGTGGCACGCTATGCAGCAGACGGTACACGCCTCTCAGCTCCGCAGAAGGGCTTGAACATCGTGAAGCTCTCTAATGGCAAGACCGTGAAATACATTAAATAAAAGAATAAGTTTTAACAATTCAGAAAAGATCAAATCATGAAAAAATTCCTGCTTTCTGCTTTTGCAATGCTGTTGGCTCTCACAGCCGGCGCGCAGAGCTTCACAGTAGAAAAGTCACCGAACCCGCTGGGCGTTCAGGCACCGGCTTTCGGCGCATTCAAGGCTCCTGCGAAGGCTAACCTCGCTGCCAACCAGCGTCTCGTAGGCTACTTCGACACCGACGATTGCGACAACTACGTAGGCGTTCCAAACTTCACCGGCAACAATAAGGTAGCCATCAAGCTTACAGCAGACGACCTCGCTCCTTACTACGGCAAGAAGATTACCGGCGTACGCTTCAATCTGGGTCAGGGCCAGACAGCTAACGGTGTATTCGTACAGAACCTGACACTCGAAAACGGTCAGATTGTTGATATGGCAGACGTCGCTACTTCTGACAAGAGCGTTACATCAGCAGCAGGCGCAACAAACACAGGCGAATGGCATGAGGTGATGTTCGACAACAAGGTAGAACTGAGTTCTTCTTTCCAGAACTTGTTCGTAGGCTTCAACTACAAGCAGACATCAAGCAACTACCCTATCGGCGTTAACTCTGAGGTTGACGGTCCGTTCTTCGTATATGCTAACATCCCTGCTTCGCAGGGCGGTAGCGGTGAAACCTGGTACCAGTTCCAAAGCGGCGGCATGAGTCTCGCTATCCAGCTCATCGTAGAGGGCGATTTCGGACAAAACAATGTACAGCCTCTCAACTTCGGCAACGTAATGGTTGCAAAGGGCAAGACAAAGAACGTAGCTGTAAAATTCAGAAATCTCGGTTCTAAGTTCACAAGCATCGACTACACCATCTCTCTCGACGGCAAGGCAGGCGCTGAGCAGCACCTCGACTTCGGCAAAGACTTCGGTTTAGCCGGTACACACACCATAGAGATTCCGTTCGCTGCAACTTCTGAGATTGGCAAGAGCGCTGTTACACTCACCGTAACAAAGGTGAACGGCGCAGAGAACGCATGCGCTATAAAGACAGCTACCGGCACACTCTACACAGTAGAAAGAGAGTTCGTGAAGAGATCGGTAGTAGAGGAGTACACCGGCACCAGTTGCGGATACTGTCCGAGAGGTCACGTCGGCATGCACAACATGCGCGAGCTTTATGGCGACCAGTTCGTAGGCATAGCTATGCATCAGTACAACTCAAGCGACCCGATGTACTACACCTCTTACAGCTTAGGTTTCCAGGGCGCTCCGAGCTGCATGGTTAACCGTTCATCAGGCGATTTAGACCCGTACAACGACTTACCTAAGGCATTCATGGCTTCATTGAAGGAGATGCCGCTGATAGACGTATCTGTAGAGGGCGCATTCAGCGAGGATACTGCATATGTATACGCAAAGGCATCTGTAGAGTCGCTGGTTTCTGGCGACTACGACATCGCCTACATGCTTGTTGCCGATAACCTCTCTGGCACAACAAAGTCGTGGAAGCAGTCTAACTACTTTGCAAAGGGCGCTGGCTTATACGATTCACAGAGCAGCATGCCTGAAGACCTCCAGTTCCTTTGGGATGCAGGTTCATCATACGCAGCGACATACAACGACGTGCTTATCTCAAGCTCTTACGTAAGCAGGAAGAACAAGGCCACTCTGCCATCGCTCGTTGCAAACGGCTCTGTAAACAGCTACTACACACTCACAATGCCTACAAAGAAGGCGCTGAAGGAGGCCATCAGAAGCTGTGGTAACGAGGTTTACGTTATCGCTATGGTACTCGACAAGAAGACTGGCGCTATCGTTAACGCTCGCAAGGCCAAGGTGGCTGACTTCGGCACAACCGGCATCGAGGACGTAACAACTGGCTCTGAGGCTACCGTTGTGGCTCGCTACAACGTGAACGGTGTTCAGATTGCAGCTCCAGTGAAGGGCATCAACATCGTTAAGATGTCTGACGGCACAACACGCAAGGTGCTCGTTAAGTAATCGGCGAAGCAGTTATAAAGCAACAGAACAGCTTATATAAATGAATATTAAGGCGTTGCCCTCAGCGGGCAGCGCCTTTTTTGTTGCATTTGTTTTGTAGAGTCAGCAGTTTGCAGTAACTTTGCAGAAAGAATCATTAGGGGGCTTCCAGGGGGTGCACTTGAGACAAGTGCACCCCCTGAGAGGTATCAACAGAGCAAGAAGTACACCAACAGAGCTACGTTGGTGCACTTCTTGCTCTGGCAAGCGGCAAAGCCGAGCGGAGACAAGTGCCCCCTAAAGACGCCCCCTAAAGGCACCCCCTGAAGGTAGCTAAAAACTCTAAAACAAATTACACAGATATACAATGGAATGGATTGACAGTCTTTTCACCATACACTCAGCAGTACAGACGCTGGTAGTGCTGGCGCTGATCATCAGCGTGGGCATGGCACTGGGCAAGTTGCGCATCCGCGGCATCTCGCTCGGCGTGGCGTTCGTGTTCTTCATGGGCATCGTGGCGGGCAGCCTCCACTTCACTGCCGACGAGCAGATGATCAGCTTCGCCGAAACCTTCGGCCTCTCCCTCTTTGTCTACGCCCTGGGTCTGCACGTAGGTCCTAACTTCATAGGCATGATGCGCCACGACGGCGCATCGCTCAACGGCTGGGGCTTGGGTGTCATAGTGCTCGGCACCGTGATGGCGCTCTCGCTGTGCCTCGTACTGCCTATCAGCATCCCCGACATGGTGGGCATCCTCTGTGGTGCTACGACCAATACGCCGGCGCTCGGTGCGGCTCAGCAGGCGCTTGCCACACAACATATATCGAGCAGCGGCGCCGCATTGGGCTGTGCCGTGACCTATCCGCTGGGCGTAGTGGGCGTCATCTTCGCCATGATACTGCTGCGCAAGTTCCTCGTGCGCAAGGAAGACCTTGAACGCTGCCATAGCTCTGACGACGACAGCACATACGTCGGACAGTTCATCTGCGTCAACCCCGCCATCTCTGACAAGACGATAGCGCAGATATCGCAGTCGACCCACCGCCACTTCATCATCTCGCGCATCTGGCGCAACGGAAAGGTTATCGTTCCTATGGCACAGACCGTGATGCAGCACGGCGACAACGTGCTCGTGGTGACCAACCGCGACGAGGTGGCTGCCATGAACATCCTCTTCGGCGAGCATGTGAAGAAAGACTGGAACCGCGACAAGATAGACTGGAACGCCATCGACTCGTCGGTGGAGAGCCGCGTGATAGTGATGACGCGCAGCCGTCTGAACGGCAGAACGCTCGGCTCGCTGCACATGCGCGAGACATACGGCGTGAACGTGTCGAGAGTGATGCGCGGCGACATCAAGCTGCTCGCAACTGATACGCTCCACTTGCAGTACGGCGACCGCGTCACCGTCGTGGGCACACCCGAAGACATCGACCACGCAGAGGCGTTCCTCGGCAACGCCGTGACGGGTCTCAACGAGCCTAACCTCGGCGCCATATTCTTCGGACTGCTCCTGGGTCTGGCGCTCGGCATGATTCCTATCACCATACCGGGCATGAGCGCACCCGTGAAGCTCGGCATCGCCGGCGGCCCTATCATCATGGGCATCATCATCGGTTCGCTCGGCGCACGCATACACCTCATCACCTACACCACACGCTCGGCGTCGCTGATGCTGCGCAAGATGGGCCTCTCGCTCTATCTCGCCTGTCTCGGACTCGTAGCCGGCAAAGACTTCCTCGGCACCATCATACGTCCAGAGGGTCTCATGTGGGTAGGCATCGGCTTGGTGCTCACCATGCTGCCGCTGCTCATCGTGGGCGCAATAGCGCTGAAGACGCGCAAGTTCGACTTCGGCACCATCTGCGGTCTGCTCTGCGGCGCAATGGCTAACCCGATGGCGCTCAGCTACGCCAACGACACCATCCCTGGCGAGCGCGCCGCCGTGGCGTACACCTCGGTGTATCCGCTCGGTATGTTCATCAGAGTGATCATAGCGCAAGTAATAATCATGTTTATGGTGTGAGGAGTGAGTTTTGAATTTTGAGTTTTGAATTTTGAATTATCGGCTACGCCGATTAGGAATTATCCAATTTTGAATTTTGAATTCGCTACTCAAAACTCATAAATTCAAAACTCATAAATTCAAAATTGCCAAAGGCAACAATTCAAAACTCAAAATTCAAAATTCAAAACTCATAAATGCAAAACCCTCCCGATTACCGTCACGACACCGTGCTGCCGCTCCCTATGGAGGTGACGGCGAACGCTTGGGCTGTAGACGCAGCCTGCTCGGGCAATCCCGGCCCGATGGAGTATCAGGCTATCGACCTCGCCACCGGAGCGCAGGTGTTCCACTTCGGACCCGTACACGGCACTAACAACATAGGCGAGTTTCTCGCCATCGTACACGCCTTAGCGCTGCTCGACAAGCATGGCGTAACGGGCAAGACGATATATTCCGACTCGCACAACGCCATTCTGTGGGTGCAGAAGCGCCAGTGCAAGACCAAGCTCGAGCGCACACCGCAAACCGAACAGCTCTACCAGATAATAGCACGCGCCGAAACATGGCTGCGCACCCACCAGATAGTGAACCCCGTGGTGAAGTGGGAGACGAAGCGATGGGGCGAGGTGCCTGCCGACTTCGGACGCAAGGGGTAACACCACTTTTTAAAAACCTAAAACCTATGCTATACGCCATATATTTCATCTACGGACTGTGCGTCATGTTCTACTTCATGATGTCGTGGCTCTTCTACCGCAAGGACAAGGAGATGCTCTCGCGCCTCGTCACGGTGCTTATGTTCGTCATCGGCCTGCAGTGTCTGAAAGACCTTTTCTTCATTAAGCCGATTACCGAACTCGATGAGATAGACTGGATGGTAGTGACAGCTGCCGACATGGTAGCCGTGCCGCTTTATGTCTTCGCGCTCATAGAGCTGTGCAGCCCTACGAGCCTCACACGCCGCACAATCGTATTTCATGAACTGTTGTTCATCGTGCCTTTTGTGCTTCTGTCGTTCACAAGAGACGTTGTATTCTATTATGTCATGGTGCTTGAGGCAGCCGTATACGGCGCAAGCTACGTTATATGGGCAACATTTGCCATCCCCAAGTACAACGCCCAACTGAAGCAGCGCTTCTCCTACACCGAGAACATCAACCTGGGCTGGCTCCGCGCCATCTTCTTCTCGTTCACCTTCATTCTTCTTATATGGATTGTCGATTGCATGTACGTCAACTATGCACTCGAGGCTCTGTATATGATAAGCTCGCTGGTGGTGTGGATGTTCATCAGCTACTACATCTACAAGCACGAGTCGGTGCTCGACGAGCTCTCCGACCTTGCCGAAGGCTGCAGCGAGGAGACGCCTGCGCCTGCAGAAGCCAGCGACACGGAGATGTCGGAGATAGGCAAGCGCATCAGCACGCTGTTCGACAACGACCGCATCTTCCTCAACCCCAACCTCAAGGTGTCTGACATCGCTACCGAGATAGGCACCAACCGCACGTACGTCAGCGCCTTCTTCAATAAGGAGGCTGAGTGTACGTTCTACGATTACGTGAACCGATACCGCATAGAATACGCCTGCAACCTGCTCACGAACTCGGAGGAGAACATCGTGCAGATAGCCGAGAAGTCGGGATTCAACAGTTCGCAGTCGTTTATTCGCGTTTTCAGCAAGATAAAAGGCACTTCGCCCACAAAATATCGCAAGGAAGAAAACGTTTGAACCTCAACGTGTTAGAAAAGTTGTTAATAGATTTTTTACGTTTTGATAACTCTGTTTATCCTTTGTGAACGATAAATTGAGAGTTTGGTAACAAGAGTTTTTGGTTCGTACGCTAACTTTGCAATCGAAACCTAAAGACAAGAAATCGTTACTAACATTAATAACTTTAACTAACACAAAACTTATGAAGATAATCAAGCTCATGGCACTGGCTGCCATCCTTATGCCACTGTTGTTCTCTTGCTCAGGTGGCAGTTCATCCGCAGGTATGCTCGGACAGCTCCCCGACAAGTACGCACAGTTTACTGAAGAGAAAGCCGAACTGAAGAAGGAGGCTGAGAACATCAAGACAGAAGCCGACAAGAAACGCTTCCTCGAAAAGTCGGAGAAGCTCAACAAGAAGTGGAAGGAGAAGCTGGAAGCTACAGCAAAGGACCTCAACGGCAAGCCAATCGAGTTCGCCGAGTCGCAGTTTGAGGTTACGTCTCCCGTATCTCTCGAGTTCGAGGAGTTCTCAAGCAGTTCGGCTCTCACACCAAGGTTCAAGGTGAACGGCGAGGCGAAGGCGGCTTCCGACATCACCACCGACCAGAAGTACTACTACTCTACCGAGAACGTATACATCACCGGCTACGACGCCGAAGGCAAGCAGGTGTACAAGGCAAGAGTGGGCAGCGTAGAGGTGCAGGACGCCGACGGCAAACTGCTCGTGAAGGCAGGCACACCGGTGAAGTTCGACAAGCTCGGCTTCGGCAAGGCGGACGTTGAAGGCAGCAAGCTGGCTAAGAGCTACAAACTCGAAATGGTAAGATAAGCTGATTGAATGGCGGAGGGCGGAGAAACGCTCCGCCACTACCATCACAAAAACTATTAACATAAACCGATACACCCCATAAAACTAAATAATATGGACGAATTGATTAAAACCGTAAGACAGAACAAGACACCTATTGTCATAGCACTCGCTATACTCATGTTCGTAGCGTTCGGCTTCTGTCCAGCCATCGACGTGGCAGGCAAGGCGAAGATCAACGGACTGAAGGTGCTGTTCGAAGGCAGCGGACTCGGTTTCTCACGATTCCTCTCCGTTCTGATATTCCTGGCTCCAATGTTCGTCGTGCTCAACAATTCGGTTAACCTGAAGCTGACGGGCAAGCTGAGCGAGCACTTCTGCACGCTATGCTTCATGGCTGGCGTCGTGCTCAGTCTGCTTTTCGCCATTGCTCTGCCCTCTGGCATCTCTCTCTCTTGGGGCAGCTGGCTCTATATGCTCATATCACTGCTCGGCATAGGCGTATGCCGCATAGATATATTCACTAAAAACTAACTTAACGAATGAATAGGATCACAAGGCGCATTCTCCATTTAGTAGTGTGGGGGTGCGCCTTTTTCGTTTTTGCAGCCGCCGCATGGGTCGGCTTCTGCTGGCTGAAACGACCTCCGTATCTCGTGCCCGACACGTCGGCGTTCGCCACGGGCGACGTGTTCTTCAGCGTGGGCGACGCATGGGAGTCGGTGGCTGTGCGTGCGCTCTCGGGCTGCACATCGTTCGAGGTGTGCGACTCTACCCCGTCTCATTGCGGCATCGTCATACGCTATGCCGACGGTGTGCGTCTGGCGCATGCGTCTACGGTGGCTAAGAAGGTGGTGATGGAGACGCCGGAGGAGTATCTGCGCAAGAACGGGTCTTACTGCATCTACGCCCGCAAGGCGCCCTGCACGGTGGATACGGCGGCCGTGAGGCGCACGGTGGAGGCGCTGGTGGAGCAGCAGGTGCCGTTCGACTTCAACTTCGACCACTCCTCGGCAAAGGCGCTCTACTGCACCGAGTTCGTGGTGCATGTGCTCGAGCAGAACAATTGTTTCTGCTTCTCTCTATTGCGCAAAAGAAACTATATGTATCCTAATGATGTGCTGAAGATTATTTCAACGCGTTAGAATGTTCTCCCACAGATTTCACAGATCTGCACAGATTGTTAGGCTGCGTAGGTCCTCCCACGGAATCCACAGATCTCACAGAAGTTAGGGTGCGTTGTTAGTAGCATCT
>ENA-ORSA01001862-ORSA01001862.1-human-gut-metagenome-genome-assembly--contig:-NODE-1862-length-16226-cov-2.660070_pt1 | contig 16226 bp, 6 predicted proteins | sample MGYA00242179_ERZ509142 | MGnify/ENA primary metagenome ERZ509142 (study PRJEB26280, sample SAMEA2338659) | human gut metagenome | biome: human gut; feature: human-associated habitat; material: faeces... | reverse complement strand
CTTCCTTTTTTCTGATGTCAATAAACTCGTCTATCTCTGCTATCAGCCACTGCCGCCCTTGTGTATGGAGCGGCTCAAAGCATTTGCTTAGATAGTCTGTCACGCCATACTTGGCAAACAACTCCATTACTTCTTCGCCTGTCAACCCCTTGGCGGCTTTGTATTCTTCTATGCAGAACGCCACGAAGAAGGCGATGTTTTTCTCTTTCTTGCTCATTGCAGTGTCCTCTTATTATTTCGTTACACATAACTGCCCAGTAACGACATCGCTTATCAGTCGCCAGGCGTCTATTTCGATCTTGTCAAAAGCATATACAAGCACACCTGTTGCAATATTCAAGATGAACGAAAACAATGAGTTGTATTGAATCTGTTCCATTAGTTCTCTTGTATATTGTCAACTAAAAGGTCTTTTATGTTTACTGATAGAAATTTCGCAATATGATAAAGCAGTTCCAAAGACGGCTATTGTCTGTTGCAGCAATACGCATTGACGGTGCTGAAACTTTTGCCAATCTCTTTTGCCAAATTTGTTTGCGACACATCCTTTTCTACCAGAACTGTTTTGATTCTATTCAGCTTCATTTTTACCTGTTAATATATTTACCATCTCGATATTCATACCACCAACCGTACTTATCCGATTGTGCTCCGGAAAGTTTACCATACTCTTCCTTGTAATTGCCAAACCTGGAGAAGTAACTTTACAACAACGTCATAAAATATCAGTTTCATAAATTCAATTCTTTCCAATGTTCCGGTTCGATGTATTCAAAATAATTGGTAATTTCTTCTATGACTCCGACTTTTTGTACCAATATCGGTTCCACCATTCTTTCTTCACGGAATATAGCAGCTTTCACCACTACCGAATCATGGATTACAAAAGGCTTTTCATATTTCAGAGAACTCATCGTAGGATTAGTGCCGTCCAACGTATAGCGTATCTCCACCGGATATTTCTCCGTATCCAATACCACTTCCATTTTCCCGGGTTTCAGCAACCGAGTAGTCAATTCAATTTCATCAGTCAACGTAAAAGTATTGATTCCTCGTGCTTGCAATTGTGGAATATGCGCATTCATACGTGGTTTGAAATCCTGCCAGTCCCGTTTCTTCTCTTGTGTCCATGCCATCTCGGCAACCGCCAGCAAACGTGGAAAAATCATGTATTCCAATTGTTTCTCATCATTCATAAATTCAGTCCAAGCACAGCCTTGTACTCCCACCACATATTTCATTTTCTCCGGACGAACCCATTGCACGCTATTCGGCTTAAGCTGTTTTCCCTGTATCAACTCCTCATTGTGAAGAGCAGTTATTGAATCTGCTGCAACGGGATAAATGGAATATACCTTTTTAATGGGCGAATATCCGATCATGGCTCGCGGTTGCGTCTCCGGAGTAGCCTGATACCAATCGAAATAGAGTGCGGCTCCCGGAGTGAAAACCACGTTATAGCCCCTATTTGCAGCCTCCGATGCAGTTTCCTGCCCGCTATAAGAAATAATTGTAGAAGTAGGAGCCAGGTGATTATTCAACACCTCATCCCAACCTATCATCCTTTTACCTTTCGATGTGAGAAAAGCCTCCATCCTCGCAATCATATAACACTGTAATTCCTCCAAATCTTTAAGACCCTCCTTTTCCATCAAAGTCTGACATTTCGAACATGTTTTCCATGCAATCTTTCTAGCCTCATCGCCACCGATATGAATATATTCAGATGGAAAAAGGTCGATAATTTCTGTCAATACATTTTCCATAAAGGTATAAGTCCGCTCATTACCTGCACAGAATTCTCCGCTCGTGTAAGGCTTGCCGGTGCAACAAAGTTCCGGATAGCCGATAAAGACCTCATCAGAGTGGGCGGGAAACTCAATTTCCGGAATCACTTCGATATGTAACTTTTCGGCATGCGCCAAAATTTCACGTATATCCTCTTTTGTATAATAACCTCCATAAGCGTTGGGGGTTCCTTCAGGCAAATAAGTGCGGTCTTTCTTGTCCCACCACTCTACCCATTCACACTGAGTACGGAAAGCGCCCATAGAGGTTAATCGGGGGTATTTATCAATTTGAATACGCCACCCGCCATTATCGGTCAGGTGAAAATGAAATTTATTCAGTTTATAATAGGCCATCTCATCCAATAGCTTGATAATCTCTTCCTTCGGAAAGAAATGACGGGATACGTCTATATGCAATCCACGGTAACTGAAACGAGGAGCATCCTTAATTTCCACACAAGGTATTCCACGTGAAGACAGCAATTGCTTCAAAGTTTGTTTTCCGTAGAAAGCTCCTTTCTCGGTGCACGCGTTCAATCGAATTGTCCCGGATGAAACCGACAAATTATATCCTTCTTCTCCCAAATCACGATTGAAAGCAGAATCAATCCGGCAAGTGATAAACTTGTCCATGCTTTCATTTGCAAATTGGGCACTATCTACCTCGAAAAAGCCTGTCTTTATTTCCATATCATTCGGAAGCGGAACTACGTTCAGTTGCACTTTTGCCGGAGTACAAGCAACGAGTATTGCCAAACAGCAGCTACTGCTTCCCCTTATTATCCACTTGGTAAGTCCTGACAACAAACAATTCTTCATATCTTTTCCTTTATCTTTTATTGATAAATAATATCTACATTATCCGGTCTATCCACCGTCCACTTGCCTGATTGATTGATAGCAGTTCCGTTATAAGTCACTCTATCAAAAATGAGTTTCTCAATAGCGTTGCCATTTGTATAAATGCCCGAAGCCTGACACCTGTTATTCCCATCCAGAATCCGTACATTCTGATACGTTACATTTTTAATTAATGCGCTCCCTTGACCAGCTTTTTGCCAAATAACCATAGGACGCCCGTTTTGCTGAATATTATCAATTACAATATTCTTAAAGGTAATATTCTCAATATTCCCGGAAGTGGTTCCCCCAGAAGGATACTGTGAAATAGAAAGCCCCGCACCGTCACAATTCAAGCCGGTACTACTCGTTCTCAACAGATTGGTAGAATACTCCAATATAATACAATCTTCCACAATACAATCGCTTATCCCTGCACTGGTAGATGACCCGCTCTCCGGACCAATCACAATACCTCTCGCATAATCCGCCCAAATGAGATTATTTTTGATGCGGATGTCTTTAGTCGTAGAATGCGACAGATGATTCACTTTCAATGTAATGCAATCGTCATAGGTACGTATGAAGCAATCTTTGATTGTAGCGTTCGTCACACTACACAAATCAATTCCATCCCCATTCAATATCCAACAGAGAATATTGATATTATCAATCATTACATGATCGGTATTGTAAATAGACAATGTCCAGTTGGGAGAATCAACGACAGTGATATCCGAAATCGTAAAATATCCCCTATTGGGCAATCTACTGCCATTGGTTTCTATCATTTGATAACCGGAAGCATAAGTGTTACCTGTATGCGCCAGCTTGGCTCCGGACAAGATTCCCCGTCCTGTAACCGTCACGTGGCTACCGGATACGGCAATTTTTCCGTAAACGACCGCCCCCTCGTCTATATACAAGGTTTCTCCTTCTTTCAGTGTAATCCATTCCAGATTATGTTCTCCCGGTCCATAATACTTCATGCCTGCCGGCAGGTTATCCGGATCAGGTCTGTTAGGATCAGGCTTATTCGGTAATATCATCAAATTATGATATCGGTCTCCGTCAAATTCTACGGATATTTTTCGTTTTTCCCAATTCGGCAAAGTAAATTCAATCGTATTATTCCCGACACTAACCGGCACGATTCCATACGTGCTCGGCCTGACCTCCACCTTACCGAAACTTTTCTTTTTCTGTACTCTAATCTTTATCGGCGCATCAAAATCGTGCGTGAAATTAACAAAGCTCATCGTATCCCGCAGCCCCTTCGAATTATTCCAGTCATTCCAGATAGCAGTATGATGATTCGGACCATCCGAACAAAGCGCATAATGTACGTCCACCTCTTTCCATGTACCGTCCTTTTGTTGCACAGACACCTTATAATAACGATTTTCTTCTTTCTCTTCTTTCTTTTCTTTCAAAGTAATTTCCGTACTATAACTCGTCCAGGCTGTCATTCCATAGGCAGCATAACGGTAGGTCAGCTTACATGTTCCTTCTGACTCATAATCCGTAAAATCGACATTCACCTCCACAGACTGTCCATTTTTAATGCCGACGGGAACAGGCATTTTTTTGTCCACTGACTTCCCATCACTCAATATCAATTTACACGCCAACGTCCAGTCTCCCGGTTTCAACATCGGGAAAATAACAACTTCTTTACCCGTTTCCGATTTCCCTACATTAACTTCCTTTCTACCGGATGAATTTTTAGTTGCCTGTAAGTCACCCGAATAGATATTCACCCGGTTTGCCATCTCCGGCAAAGCAAAAGAAATCGCTTCAAATGCTTGGGGAGCATTCACAAAGTTTACTTTCAAGAGAGAGGTCACCGGCTTCAAGGTAAGCGTATTCCCAGAGTTCGACGCCACCTTCAATTGTCCCATCCACACTTGAGGAATATCTTCATTCACATCCTCCACAGACACATAATAAGAAGCCAGAGGCACGCCGGAAGACAGGGCTCCCAAAGAAAGGTTCGCCTTACTTTCGTATGCCAGTGCCACCATTTTATCACCTGTGGAAGGGACAAGTAAAGAAGCATCATCCGGTGACTCCTTTACCTCCACGCACTCCTCATTTTCAAATACGAACAAGACATGAGGCCAGTCCTTCAAACCTTCAGGTACTTCTCCTACTTCAGTGTCGAAATCCACCTGCACCTCTCTCGCTTCCTCTTTCCTTTGTTCATCGTTCTCATCCAAACATGAAAATAAAGAAGCGAGCAATAAAAAAATACCTATCAAAAAATATAGCTGTTTCATCTTGGTTACTTTAATTACCGTCCCAACCATCATTCTGAATCAAATTATGATTTTTGAATAATTCAGTATCTTGAATCGGATAATAATTCATACGATCTTCCCATATTCTCTCCTGCACAGTTTTCTTCACATAAGAATAAGTATACATATCCTCCCCTTCAACTGCATTTTCGTTTTCTATGGCAGTGATAGCAAGCCCTTCCAGTTTCGTAGTAGACGATCCTATCTTCCAACGACGTATGTCCCAAAAACGATGTCCTTCAAAAGCCAGTTCCATGCGTCGTTCATTGCGCAAACGTTTTTTAAAAGCATCATATCCGGCAGTCCCTATCGGGTTCATATCCACCCGGGCGCGTACCATATTCACAGCCTCACGAGGAGAAAGCGTATAATTCACGTTATCGATAATTCCCTTGAAATCAGGTTCTTTTGTTGCTTCCAACAAAGCCTCCGCATAGTTCAGTAAAACCTCCGCATATCTGAACAAAGGCCAAATATGTTGGTAGGAGGTAGCACTACCGGTAGTCAAGTCAGTATCTTCTTTCAGGTGCTTGCGCAGGTAATAAGATGTAGGAGAAGCTCCTTCTTTGGGAAGCCCGTTCATGCCTCCGGTAAAACTTTCCACTCTTCTACCTTTAAACAATTGCCCGTTCATCAGTACCGTCTGTGCCAATCGGGGATCTCTCTCCAAAGGGTCCAATGCCTTAGTGCGATGATCCGGATTATTCCAGTCAAACGGAGTTCCGTCCCGCATATCAAAGGCTTCCACCAAATTTTGCGAAGGACACACTCCCGAATTACCTCCTTCATAACCCACCGGGAAGTTAGCCCGTTCAAAACTATTATCCACTCCGTTCCACCTGCCGAAGATAAAATCAGAAGATTTCGCATTGTTAATCACCTCTTCATTCTTCTTTTCCTGGTAAACGTTCAAGTCTATCACCGCTTTAGCGGCTTTGGCAGCCTTCAACCATTTTTCCCTGTTATCCGTTGTATTTAACGGACTGGCGGCATACAGCAACACCCTTGCTTTCAAAGCCAATACCATTCCTTTTGTAACCCTTCCTATTTCACTCGATGAAGTCATCCCCTCAAATGTAACAGGCAGGAATTTAGAAACTTCATCACATTCACCCGCAATCCATTCCACGGTCTCCTCATACGAAGAAGGTTGCAATTCATTCACTTCCTCCAGCGTAAATTGCCGGTCGGCAATCACAATATTTTTATAGCGTTTCAACAATTCAAAATGAAAATAAGCCCTCAACGCCTGTATCTCATAAGGATAAAGTTTCAATTCTTTCAACTTCTCCTCATATTTCTCCTGATATTTTGCTTCCGGGAAGTCAGCAGGACAATGCTCCATAAAATAATTGGCTGCGGCAATCCCTTTATAATAATGTCCCCACACATTATCCATCGGCGAAGAATCTTTCCAACTTCCGTCATAAAATCCCTTAATACCATTGGTATCCCATGCATTCACCGCATCATCGGTAGCAGCGTCTATCATCGTAGAGTTCACATCACTATAGCCATTTCTTAAATAACTGTATACATTGGTGGCCACCGCTTTCGTATTATCGAAAGTAGAAAACTCATATTCCACTGTATGATGTTGGGATTCGTCAAGCTCTAGAAAATCGCTACAAGCAGCCGTCATCCACAAGCAACCCGCTAAAGCCAATAAATTATATGTTTTCATACCTATGATTCTTGTTTAAAATAAGACATTTATACCAATCAAATAAGAACGTGAAGAGGGATATTCGGCATTAATCTGTTCCGGATCCATGATATCGATATGGTCTATCGAGAACAAATTCATACCCTTCAAGAATAATCTACAATCACTCATCCTCATCTTCTCCGTAAGCTTTGTGGGAAGTCGATAAGAAAGTTCCAGCACACGCAATTTCAGATAATCTCCTTTCTCCATCCACAGGTTGCTGTTTTGATAGTTGTGATTATTGGAAAGGGTCGTCAAACGTGGATAACGGGCATTCGGAGTAGTTTCCGTCCAGCGGTTCTCCAAATAATACCTGGATATACTTTTATCATTCCCATAAAGCGGACGATAGACACTTGCCAACGTATTCCACACGGAATAGTGCGCCACACCCTGAAAGTTGGCTTTCAATCCCCAATTCTTATAATTTAATCCCAAAGAGAACCCATAATAGATCTCGGGCAAAGTCGTGTTTTGTTGGTAGCAATGGTCATAATTGTCAATCTTCCCATCCTCATTCAAATCCTTGTATTTCACGTCTCCCGGCTGAAGTTTGGCCTCATAAGTAGAAACCGGAGCTCCGGGAAGCAGATTACCTTGTGCGTCGAAATCTTCTTTTTGATACAGTCCTTCGGCAATCAATCCGTAGAATTGTCCGATAGAATGTCCGGTGTAATACATATAGCCATAAGGATGATATCCCTCATTGATATTAATAATCTCATTCTTGGCATAAGAGACATTTCCTTGAATGGAATAGCCGAAATGATTAAGTTGCTGTTGCCATCCCATGCTGATTTCTCCTCCATAATTCTTTACTTCACCATTAAACAGGAAAGGCATTCCTCGTCCTACCACAGTAGAATATATTCCGCTGCTTTCCCCCTTAATCTGTTTGCGCCGATTATAGAAAGCATCTACTTGCATCGAGAATCCCTTCCAAAGTCCCAGTTCTACACCTACGTTTGCCTTATATTCCTTTTCCGGTTCCACTCCGGTTGAAGGGAAACCTCCTTGCGCCAACCCGTACGTAGAAGAAGTACCTACGAAAATGTACGAATTGCCGCCACCGTTAAATTGCTTATCCATATCATAAGACAATCGTGAATCATTTCCCGTAATGCCGAATGAAGCACGCAATTTTAAATAGTCCAACGCAGAAAAGCGTTTCATAAACTGTTCATTAGAAGCCACCCATGCCACAGATACAGCCGGATAAATGCGGTACTTGTCACCTGTCGGCAATTTTCCGCTTCCCGAATAGGAAAAAACGACATCCGCCAAATAACGGCTATCATAGTTATAAGAGACATGCGCCATGTAGTCGCGGAACATATAGGTATTGTTGGCTTTCAAATATTTCTTTCGTCCCTGCGAGAAGATACCTGCCACATCCAAGTGATGCATTCCGAAATCCTTTTCATAATTCACTTTCCCCCATATATAAGTACGCATAACTTGCCAATCCAGTTTACTGCTGAAGCTCAGTTCCGTATCATTTCCATATCGGGTATACGACAAATCCGATATATTACCGGCATTGTCAAGCACGGGAGTCGCTATAGAATAAGCATAACTTCTAGTTCTCTGGTCTAATATATTTGCCGAGTTATCATACGTCACCCGCAGTTGAGCGGACAATCCCGGTGTCACCATCGACAAGTCCTGGTCCAGAGTCAGGTCTGCAAACAACGTGCGACGCAACGTCTGTTTGTAACCACCGCCCGCTTGCACTGCCAGCGGATTTGTAAACATCTGGTTTTTCGCCCATCCTCCACCAGGAGCATAAACAGGTGCGGCAATGGGAGGAGTATTGAATATGTTTTTTAAAGAAGTGCCTCCTGCCGGCTCCTGATACTGCATCAAACGCCCCATCAGATTCATGCGCGCCACCGTTGTCGGAGAGATATTTGCTTCGAGGTTCGTGCGCAACTTCAACGCATACATTTCCACTTGTGTAGAATATCCGTCATTCAAATCCGTATTGTTGAAAAATCCCCGGTTACTGGTATAGTTAGCAAAAACATAATAGCGCATCCTCTGATTGGAACCGTCAAACGAAAGATTCAACTCGTGGTTAAAAGCTGCCTTACGCAGTATCTGGTCTTCCCAATCCACATTTGCCAATGGAGAAGTTCCATTCTGCAATGCCTGTATGTCAGCCTGTGAATAACGGGATGCAAGTCCGTCATTTTTCAGAGCTTCGTTCACGGCATTCGCATACGATACGGCATCCGCCATTTCCGGAATACGGAAAGGAGTCTGCACCGTAAAGTTATAACCGACACGCGTACGCAGTTTATTGTCTCCCCCTCTTTTTGTGGTGACACAAATCACCCCATCCGTCCCCCGATTACCATATAACGCCAGTGAAGCAGCATCTTTCAACACAGTAACACTCTCAATCTCATCTACATTCAGGTCGTTGATTTCTCTTTCCACACCGTCTACCAATACCAGTACGCCGTTTCCCTGATACGATCCGCGACCACGCACGTTTATAGCGGGAGAAGAATCCCACAGGAGCGATTTGCTGTGATAAACGCCCAGTCCGGAAATCAAGCCATACAAAGTATTTAGCGGACTTATTTCTCCGGAAACCTTCATATCTTCCACCGATACGCCATCAATAGCCGCCGACGTATTCTCTTTCGTCACACGCTCATCATATCCCAAATCAAAGATGCGGTTCTTCTTATCCAGCTTCACCGTCATCACCGTTCCCGCCGCTGTCACCTTGCGCTGCAACTGGTTATATTTTATAAAGCTCAATTCCGCTCCTTTAGCAACCTGACATTCAATCACTCCTTCCTTATCCGACAGGAAAGTTTCTTTGTCATTGCCATTGATATGCATTGCTACTCCTTGCAACGGCCGGTTCCATTCATCCACCACAAGAATGCGCATAGCCATTTCCTGCGCCTTCATCCCAGAACAAAATCCGAACATCAGCATTGCCCATATAATAAGTTTTTTCATTGTTGTCTTCATTTTGATTAAACCACTCGTATTACCATCCCGGATTCTGCAAGAGTCCGTATCCTTTGTTTATTTCATTAGAAGGAAATGCACTCATATACCATTTAGGACTAAAATTATCCTGCCAATATCTTGATACGGACTCCACTTTTGGTTGTGGGAAATTCAGTTTCAAGTTACCCGCACTCAGCGAACCATCCGCAATGGTAATATCCAGTCCATGCAATTCTTTCTTAAACACATCGGCACGTTTCCAACGGACAATATCAAACCATCGCACCTCCTCAAAAGCCAATTCACGGGCACGTTCATCCAAAATTTCTTCGCGCAATTCCGCATCTCCTTCCAAAGCACATTCAGCATAAGACGGCAAGACCTTTCCACTTTGCAGCCGGTGCAACAATGCATCACTCATATCGGGAAGCCCCACACGGTTGCGCACTTTATCCAATTCCTTATATGCCTTGCTCTTTTGTCCGGTTTCATTCAGCGCCTCAGCATAAGCCAAATGAATTTCCGCCATCCTCAAATAAGCGTAATTGGCGGGACGGTCATGGAAAGTAAGCTGATTGTAATCCCATAGGAACTTACGAATACAGAATCCGGACGGCGCACGTCCGCCGTTTGATTCCGCTCCCCTTTCCTGACCGCCAATCCACATTTCCGCCGGACGACTCTGAAAATGATCCCCTGCAATCATCACCGTTTCATACAGGCGGGGATCACGACCTGTAAACGGATTGTTATCTAATGTACCTATTGAACCGTTCTCTTCTATCCATTCATTATAAGAGGCTCTTTCGCCTGTAGCATAAGGAAACATATCCACATAATCCAACGTAACCGAGCCGCCAGCATATCCACGACCGGTATTTCCATCCGTATCGGTTGACGGACCGAAATACATCCGGTGATAAGAATCGCCGAAAGTTCTCAGGTTACGAAATGTCGCAATGAGGATTTCACTGTTATAACGGTCGGCGTAGCAACCAGAAAAAGCCTTCCTGTATCCTTCCGCATCCGGAGTTTCCGCTTCCACCAAATGATATACATTCCCATTCCTGGTGTTTTCCAGGAAAAATTCTTCACACGCTTCCACTACTCTTTCCCAACGTTTGCGGTCATAATTACCATACCACACCATTTTATCTATATCTGCCGCCGATATCTTGCCTGCATTACCGCCTGTCGGCTGATTGGCTGCCAGGTAAGGCTCGTTGGCATTAAACAACGGACTGGCTGCCAATAAAAGTACCCTGATTTTCAGTCCCAAAGCGGCGGCAGCGGTAAAACGCCCGTCATCTACAGCAGCCACACGCCAAGGAAGTTTTTTGGCGGCATCACTACACAAGTTTATGATAAACTCGACCGTCTGCTCAAATGTCTTCCGCGAGAAATCAATATCCAGGCTATTGGAAGTATCCACAGAAGAATACAACAAGGGCACTCCTCCAAAATGACGCAACAATTCGTGATACTGGCAAGCAATAATCATCTGTGCTTCCCCTTTCCTTATTGTTTTCTCCGTTTCGCTCATATCAGGAACCCTATCCACATTCTCCAAATACAGATAAGCTTTCCGGATACCTCTCCAAGTCACATCCTGATTAGGATAAAACCCCATTTTTGTACTCGAGGCATGCGTCGAATTCTCATTCTCCGACTCCGAACTATAAGAACCATTATAGTAAACCTGATACACTCCTCCCCAATTACAATGCGAATTAATAATATCCGTCAATGCATCCAAATTGTCCCATCCCAACTTATTGCCGGCCTGCTGATATTCAAAATTACCATTATTTGCATGTACGGTCAATCCCGTGCGCAAAGTGGAATAAGCCGAATTCAATGCCCGGTCGGCATAAAGCTTTGAAGAGAATATGGTATCGACGGTCACATCCACTCCCGGCGCTTTTTCCAGAAAAGAATCGCCGAAAGCCAAATCACTACAACTGCTCACGACGTAGCTAAAACAACCTAAAAAGAAATATGTAATAATCTTCTTCATACTATATCGATTTAAAATGAAACATTGATTCCGAAATTATAAATCCTCACATTCGGATAAGTGTTGTCACCCCCGCTTGTTTTTCCTTCAGGGTCAATGTCTATATCATTCAAGTCCGAGAATAAGGTCAACAAGTTGTATCCGTTGCAGTAGAGACGAACAGATTCTACACCTATTTTCTTCAAGAAATCCTTATTTTGGAAAGTATAAGAGATTTCCGCCGTCTTCAGGCGAAGATAAGAACCGTTCATCAGCCACAAATCGGTATCCTCCAGATAATGTGTTTTATTCATAAATGTCAGTCGTGGAAACCGGGAGCAAGGATTCTCTTCTGTCCATCTGCCGTCGGCAAGGAATTTCAGCAACATACGGCTGTTAGTGCTTCCGAAAGCATTCCGATACTCCCCTTCCAATATTCTGGAAGCATTCATAGCAGCAGTCCATTGCATGGAGAATTCAAAATTCTTCCAACTAAATCCGCCTAAGAAACCAAACACATATTCCGGATGTCTCGCATACCCGAAGTAAGTTTTATCATCTCCATCTATTACACCATCTCCATTCAAATCCTTAAAGAGTGTATCACCGGGACGGGGTGTACCCAAAGACATCTTAGGCAAAATCTGTTCACCATTTGCATCGACCTTCAATTTGCCATCCGCATCAAAATCATCCTTTTGCAAGAAACGGTCGAAAAGATATCCATAGTTCAGTCCGGTGCTTCTTCCTGTTTCCGCCATATAAGGTTCGTTGGGAACCACTTCGTCCATATATATGATTTTGTTTTTGGCATAAGACATATTCGCCTTTACCCAATAATTCACCTTTCCTGCGCGGTCATTCCATCCAAGCGACAACTCATATCCATGATTATTCACTTTACCCAAATTAATTTTAGGCAGTTGTATATCGGTAATGGTAGGCAAAGTATTACGCGTAGACAGGATATCTTTTCTCTTCTCAAAGAATATATCGGCTGTAAAGCTCAGTCTCGAATCAAACATCTTAAGATCAATACCATAATTCTGCTTTGCCACGGTTTCCCAGGTCACATCCGGATTGCCCACCGTATTCTCCTTTGCATCCGGCAGCAAAGCCGTACCGCCTTCCTGTCCGAACTGCCAGCTTCCCTGATTCTTTTTGACGGTATTGTAACCATTCCACGAACCTGAAAGGTAGAGGAACCGGGCATTTTCCATTTTGTCATTACCTACAATACCGTAAGAAGCGCGTAGTTTCAAGAAATCAATCACCTTTTGCTTCTTCATGAATTTCTCTTCCGAGAGAGTCCATCCGACAGAAGCCGCCGGAAAGAATCCGAAACGTTTGTCCGGCGCAAAGTTCTCCGAACCGTTATAACCGGCATTCAGGTCAAGCATATAGCGTTTCTTGTATGCATACGTCAGTCGTCCCACATAGCCTATATAAGCTGTCGGTATATCGACATAGAATACTTTTCCGTCTATTTTAGTCTCCGGATAATATTTTTTAGACTGGTTGTAAAGGAACAAGACGGATACATCATGGTCGCCGAAGGAACGGTTGTAGTTCAAGCTAAATTCTCCATACCAGTTACGTCCTCTACCGGTTGCTTCACTATAGCTCATCGGCTCATTCAACCCGCTTACGCCATCCGTCTGATAAACAATCGTATTGTCAAACCGTGGATCTGTGAAATCCATTCCCGGTGTATTTATCGTACCTAGATAAATGGGAGTATATTTGCTGTTTGTTCCCGTAGGTGCACGGTAAACCTTCACATTGTAGTTGGTATTATAAGCTCCCTTTATTTGTAGGCTCAACCCCTTGGTGATAAAATCCAGTTTCTGGTCGAGTGCCAAATCAAGGTTCAGCACATTATCCGTATTGGCGTTATATCCACCGTTATAATAGTAATCCAGCGCGCATGTGCGTTCGCCGATGGTAATATATCTGTTTGATGAAATATTGGTGATTTGCTTTCCATCCACAATTCCCGGACTGGAGAAAGGAGTACACCACATCACCTTTCGCCACAGTTCATCCGTCTGCGGCTCCCGCCTCGTGCCTACATACCCACCGATGTTTACTTTCAGCAGGGTTGATTTTGTCAAGTTTATATCCACGTTTGAACGATAGTTGAAACGCTTATATTGGTAATTGGGATCATAAGACTCTCCCAATTGTTTCAGCATGCCGTCTTGCAGCAAATATCCCAACGAGACAAAGTAACGGAAACGGTCGCCACCGCCCGACATTGTCAGGTTATGTTGCGTCTGCCAGGAAAGATTCTTGAAAATATAATCATTCCAATCGACATTGGGGAACATGATGGGATCTGCATTCGTCCTGAACATCTCTCTCACATAAGGAGAGAAGCCCAGTTGCGACTCCTTCAGCGAAGGATTGTCACTCAACTGCGTCTCATTATACAGAGTGGCATACGTATAGCTGTCCACTCCTTTCAGGTTGCGCAAAGCTTGTGTCAGACCGAATGAAGAGTTCAATGATATTTTCGGTTTTCCGGCGGTTCCTCGCCGAGTAGTAACCAACACAACTCCATTGGCGCCGCGTACACCGAACACTGCCGTAGAAGCTGCATCTTTTAAAACCGTGATGCTTTCGATTTCGTGCAAATCCATCTGGAAAAAAGAACGTTCCACTCCGTCCACCAAAATAAGCGGTTTGGAAAGTTCATCAGATAAAGACCCCGTACCCCGCACATATATATCCGGGTCTTCCGCTCCCGGCTGACCGGACACCTGTACGGACGAAAGTCCTGTAACAGCTCCCGAAAGAGCATTCGCCACACTTCCGCTGGGGGACCTCAACAAGTCTTTATTGCTAATGGAAGAGATAGCCGCAGTGACAGACATTTTGCTTTGTTTACCGTAAGCGATAATCTGTACTTCTTCCAGCACTTGCGAATCTTCGGCCAGACGAATGGTGAATCCTTCCGTTTTATGAGGGGTAGCTTCTTTCGAAGCATACCCCATATATGAAACCTCGAACACTATGGGCGAGATATTGGCTGGAACATCCAGTTTAAAATTACCATCTATGTCCGTAATGGTTCCGATAGTAGAACCTTTTACCTTAACAGTAGCTCCCACCAAAGGCTCGGATGTTTTTTCATCCACCACTTTACCTTTATAGAGCCTGTTTTTGTTAATATTTGCTGCTGCCCAAACTTCCGCAATCTCATTTCGAGTATCGTTCTCAGCCACTACCATTATAGGAAATAACGACAGGCATGCAACAAACAGATACTTGTGTTTCTTCATAATGTTCTTCAGTTTTTTATTAATTATTTTGCATCAAAAGCGACAACGTATGCAGATCCTTCTCCGTCTACGCCACTCACCAGTTGACCATTTATCTTTATAGAAGGAAGCCAAGAATTTCCAGTTAGCCAACCCGTAGCACCTAACGACATAATCTCTTTCCACCCCATCTTATTCAGCACATAAGCTGCCTGCAATAAAGTAAGACCATCAGCACCGTCCGCATCTCCTACGCCAACTACTGCAATACCAATCTTCCCATCGTAAGTTTTTCCAATTAACCCACGACGATTCGTTTCATTATCGCCCATACTGTCATTGAATCCATTGTTACCCATCACTTGTTTGTAGGTAAGCTTTTCGCCTTTCCTAACCAGCCAAGGATATCCGGATGCCACATACTTCACATTCCATGCGCCATCTAAATAGTTCCTGCAATCAAAAGTTTCTTCAGGTTCCGGAAATTTATTTCTGTCATCAATATCTTCACTATAATCCGCATTATAGAATCTCACTTTCATCAATGTGTTGTCTTTCACGGTAGCTACATCAAAAGAGATTTTTCCGTCTTCGGTAAAGCCGAAGCATTCGCCAAACTGTACATTAAGCGGTTGAGATTCAATCCAAGCCAGCTTATCAGAATAAACCTTATTATCACCGTATAAAATACCTCTACCACCTGCATTGCCCTTATCCGCAATATGATTACCGGTTACTACCACCAGATTATTCACCTCTGACAAAGATACGCTATTTTGGTCATCAATAATTAATTTACCTTTTACTTTGGAAGCGTCCAATGTCACAACAGTAAAGTTGACACCTGAGATATTCGTTATTCCCGGATACGTAGCAGGATCATTGAAATCACCCAATACTGCCATCGCCTCAGCTTGCGTCTTTCCATACCAACCACTCGGGTCCCAACGTTCCGGATTTGGCTTTACCGGTTTTTTATCAATGACATTACTCAACGTAGCGTTATTTATTTTCATCACCGTAATATACGGATATTCCGCTTTGTTTACATAGTCTTCCGTCACATCCTGGAAACCAAATTCACTGGCCGGAGTCATAAGAGCCGAATAATCTATTTTTAATATGTATGAACGATTAGTGCCCGCTACTCGAATATTCAGCGTAACCGGATCATCAGAAAGATCAAATGTAGTAGTCTCAACCGTAGCCCCTGCCATTAAAGCCCCTTCGGCAAAGTTCAACCTAACATTGCTCCTATCCATATTCGCATCATAGGTAATCACCATTTCTTTAGTGGCATTATTTATTTCCAGCGCATAGCCACCTTCTACCGTAATCTTGGAAGCATCAATGATC
>ENA-ORSA01001859-ORSA01001859.1-human-gut-metagenome-genome-assembly--contig:-NODE-1859-length-16253-cov-14.146376_pt1 | contig 16253 bp, 17 predicted proteins | sample MGYA00242179_ERZ509142 | MGnify/ENA primary metagenome ERZ509142 (study PRJEB26280, sample SAMEA2338659) | human gut metagenome | biome: human gut; feature: human-associated habitat; material: faeces... | reverse complement strand
ACAATACTTGGCTGGAGACGGCCTGGGAAGATAGGTAGCGCCAACACGAAACCCCGTGACGAAAGTCGCGGGGTTTTGTTATGCCGGAAAAGTGAATTCGGGATGCCTACGGCACCATCCCGTGACAGGTCAGTTAAGCTCGCTTCTGCTAACAATACTTGGCTGGAGACGGCCTGGGAAGATAGGTAGCGCCAACACGAAACCCCGCGACGAAAGTCGCGGAGTTTTGTCGCGTCCGGAAAAGTGAGTTCGGGATACCTGCGGCACCATCCTGTGACAGGTCAATGGGTGGGACGATGCCTGTTGCCTACGAAAGGGCAGGTGGGCGCACTGCATAACGGGCGGGATGCTTTGCTCCGCTGCACGGGAGGAAACGCCTGCGGGGATAAACGGCGGCCTGAGGGCGAGCCGCCCTACGGGCGGCCTTGAGGGTGCATGTACATAAGGGGATGCGGATTCCCACGCCGGTGACGCGGTCACTGGCTCTCGTTGACATACTTTTCGGGAAAACAGAGCCCCGCGGCGTACGCCGCGGGGCTGTTTGTTTATGCCTATACTCAGTTTTCCTGCACGGGCTCTTCCGGCTTCTGCTCCACCGTCACGCGGATCTCACCGGTGCGGTGGTTGTCCACCCGCGTCACCTGCACCCGCAGTCCCTGACATGTGAAGTGGTCGCCTACCTCCGGTACACGGTCGCATTGCTCCATGACCCAGCCGCTGACGGAGGTCATGTCCGTCTCGCCGGTCAGGTGGAAGAATTCGGCAAAGTCATCGAAGTCCATGGAGGCGTCCACCAGATAGGTGTCCTCGCCGATCTTGCGGATGAAGACCTCCTCCTCGTCATGCTCGTCCCAGATCTCGCCCACCAGCTCCTCCAGAATGTCCTCCATGGTGACGATACCGCAGGTGCCGCCGTATTCGTCCACCACCACGGCCACCTGCGTTTTGGCCGATTGCAGCTTTTTCAGCAGCAGGCTGATGGGCTCGTTTTCCAGCACGAACAGGGCGGGGGAGAGGATCTCCCCCAGCGGCTTGCCTGTTACGCCGCAGCCCACATAGAAGTCCTTCTGGTGAACGGTGCCGATGATGTGGTCGATGTCCTCCCGGTAGATCAGCAGCCGGGAGTACTTGGTCTGGGTGAACAGGTCGGCCACCTCCTCCTTGGAGGCGGTGACGGGCAGCGCCGCCAGATCCACACGGTGGATGAGGATGTCCTGTGCCTCCTGCTCGGAAAAGCCGATGGCGTTCTTCAGCAGGTCGCCCTCGTCCTTGTCGATGCTGCCGTCCTGCTGTACCTCGTTCACCAGCATCAGCAGCTCCTCCGGGGACATTTTGCTGTCCACGTCCAGATGGAACACCTTGGCCAGCAGCTTCTTCCACAGGGAGAACAGGGCGTTCAGCGGCATCAGCAGCCAGATCAGGCACCGCAGGAACGGCGCCGCGGTCATGGCCCATTCCTCCGCGCAGTCCTTGGCGATGCTCTTGGGGGATATCTCACCGAAGATCAGCACCACCACCGTCACCACCACGGTGGACAACGTGGCGCCCATGTCGCCGAAGCTCCTAACGAACAGCACCGTGCCCAGAGAGGCCATGGCGATGTTCACAATATTGTTGCCGATGAGAATGGTGGACAACAGCTTGTCATAGCGCTCCAACAGCTTGCAGGCCAGCGCCGCGCGGCTGTTGCCCTTCTCCGCCCGCGTTTTCAGCCGCGTGATGTTGGCGGAGGAAAATGCCGTCTCCGTAGCGGAGAAATAGGCGGACAGCAGCAGGCAGACCGCCATGATAATGATATATGTAGTCGTTGACACGATCAGATACTCCTTATTCTGTCATCTTTTGGTGTATTTCCCGGTGCGAACGGGACGCCTAAAGGCGCAAAAAAGCACGTCTGCCCCGGCGCGTGCCGTGCAGATATGCTGGCATCAGATGGCAGGTAAGGTCAGTACAGGGATGATCGCCGCCGTCGGTATCCATAAGGTCGTATGCCCTCCTTCAAAGTAAATCTTACTTATTATACATAAGAAGGCGGTATCTGTCAAGTGCGGCGGAAAAGTGAGGAAAAGGTGGCGGGAAAGTGGATATAAGGTTGCAATGTGGGACAAAATGTGGTATATTTGCAACGTAATAGTATTACTGGGCGCTCAACTCACTGGACATTATTGGGGAAGAGATTCTAGCATTATCTGAGTTTGAACACCAAATTGCACAATACAAAAAAGATAATTCCGGAATGGAGGCGTGGAGTTATGAAGAAACCCAAAAGAATTTATAGCTTCCTTTCGCCATTTTTGTCGTGTCGGACTGAGCGCAAATTGCAAGAGTTGGCTCTGGAAGGATGCTCACTTACCTCAATGCAAAATGACATGTTTCTTTATACTCTCTTCTTTGATGAAACGATGCCTCAAAGTTGTCGGTACTTTGTCTTTCAGATGGATGATTTAGGAAAGGCTCATGTCCAGCCTATAGATCCCCGCGAAGCCGCCCTGATTGAACTCGCACCACTTTGTGAAGAGATTTTCGAATGTAACGGGTTCGCTTTCATTGGCAAAGTGAAGCCGGACACGCCAGAAACTGTGCTACAAGCTTTGGTTGCAAAGCGCATGAAGCATACAGCCAGATACCACATGGAATGTCTTGTGGTTTGGATCATACTTCCGGTTGCTATTCAAATTGTGAATCTCTTGTCAAATACGCCGTGGCGACGGGGGAGTGTTTTGGTGGGCAGTGTCCTTATAGGAGCTATATGTCTTTACCACTTGGTAGCTGCATCGACCAGCTATTTCGAGGGCAAAAAGGCTACTCAAAAATGCCGCAAGTAACGGCAATGTTTCTTGCTACATAGGTATACGATACGCTCTAAAAGCGGGCTGGTGCAGCGTGTCTACACCAGCCCCTAGCCGGGCATCTACCACATCAGCTATTCCGGCGGCGAGATCGTCTACGCAGGCGAGACTACGCGGACAAGCTACTCCTACCTCGGTGACACGCTGACGCAGGTCAACATTGACGCGCCCACCGGCAGCACGTCCCTGCACTTCACCTACGACGAAATTGGCCCCATGTCCGTCACCTATGATGGCGCGGAATACTTCTATCTGAAGAACGCGCAGGGCGACGTGACCGGGCTGGTCAACCGCAGCGGCACACAGGTGGTGGCGTACACCTAATGATAATGCCAGAATTAGCTGCAGCCGGTGTATAAGGGAAAGGTGGGCTCATGCTAATGAGGAAGTATATTCTTTTCTTTGCTTTGGTGCTTTTGTTCTTTGGCATGCTGGGGCAAAATGTTTCAACTTTTTTGATGGACAAGCTGAGTGAGCAAAGTACGGTTGAAATGTCTGCAGTCGTTTCCAATGTTGGCTGTAATGTCACTGATGAGAATGTATACTGGTCTATCGGTGTCAAGGAGCCAAGCGGAGAATTGCTGATAAATTCCTCGGTTGGAAGATTATTAGATGCAGCGACTATGGAAACATTAGAAGCAGGTCAGACAATAACCTTCCGCATGGATATTTCTACCGCTCAACAGTATCGTGAGACAGGCAGTGGATATATTGTGGCCTTAAAGGCAGATCATGTTATTTTTTCAATCGAAGAATATAACGAAATCATGCGCCAAGTTACCCTTCCTGCGAAAATCGTTGGAATAATCTTTCAAGTATGTCTTTTGCTCCTGTTGATTTATTTGGCTCGGAAATATAAAATAGGGCAGTTTTCCCGAAGAAAAAAAGAGCTGTAATCCAGTCACACGGGAATGGCATGGTTAATTTGTGCCATTCCCGCCTATACCACCAGTTACAGTTACGACGGTCAAACCCTGACCAATGACGGCACATGGAGCTACAGTTGGCAGCACGGCGCTGTATAGCACAAACCGGCTGCCGCTGCATCCCGGATTTTTGTGCATAAGCGAAAAGTGCGGCTGTCCCCTTGACGGGAACGAAAAAAAGGCATACAATCAGTGCATATCTTAGCAGGAGGTGTGCTGCCATGACCCGTCGCGCTGCGTGTTCCGACCGTGCCGTGGTGAAGTGCGCCCATTCTGCCTCCACCAGCGCTATTTTTGACTTTGCGTGCAGCGTGCTGTTTGGCATGCTGCACTTTTTCGGCTTTTTTGCCTTTACCGGTAAGGAGATGCCTCTGGAAGTCTGTCATTGACGCGCGGTGAAAACCGATAAATTTGCGTGTACAACGGCCTTCCATGCAGGAAGGCCGATTTTTTATATCTGGAAAGGTTTTACGACTATGAGCGAGCTGGACAAGATCAGGGAAAATATCAACAGCATTGACGAGCAGATGGCACAGCTGTTTCAGGAGCGTATGGAGATGAGCCGGCAGGTGGCGGCCTTCAAGAAGGACAGAGGGCTGTCCATCCGGGACGCGGAGCGGGAGCGGGAGCTGATCGACCGCGACCGCCGGTTCATCAAGGATCCGGCGGTGGACGGGTACTATGTGCAGTTCCTGCGGAGCGTTCTCGACCTGTCCTGCGCCTACCAGAGCCGGCTTCTCAACGGCATGAAGGTGGCGTACAGCGGTGTAGAGGGCGCCTACGGCTACATCGCGGCGCGCCGCATGTTCCCGGAGGCGCAGCTGATCGCTTACCCTGACTTCGCCGCCGCCCACAAAGCCGTGGAGCAGGGCGAGGCGGACAGCGCCGTGCTGCCGCTGGAGAACAGCTATGCCGGCGAGGTGGGCGCGGTGATGGATCTGCTGTTCTCCGGCGAGCTGTACATCAACCAGGTGATGGATCTGGAGATCGACCACAGCCTGCTGGGTGTGGAGGGCGCCGCCGTTGACACGGTCAGAACCGTGGTCAGCCACCCGCAGGCGCTGCGCCAGTGCGACGACTACATCAAGCGCCACGGCTACGCCACGGAGACGTACTCCAACACGGCATTGGCGGCGGCGCATGTGCGCGACGTCAACGACCCCGCGCTGGCCGCCATCGCATCGGAGGCGGCGGCGGAGGTATTCGGCCTGCGGGTGCTGGAGCGGGGCATCAACACGGTGCGGACGAACACCACCCGCTTCGCCGCCCTGTCCCGCACCCGCAGCCAGCCGGAGACGACGAAAAAGCGGGAGGACGAGAACTTCGTGCTGGTGTTCACCGTGCAGAACGACGCCGGTTCGCTGGCGCAGACGCTGAACATCATCGGCGCCCACGGCTACAACATGCGTACCCTGCGCAGCCGCCCCATGAGGGGGCTTTCGTGGAAGTATTACTTCTACGTAGAGGCCGAGGGCTGCGTCAACAACACCAACGGCCGGGAGATGCTGCAGGAGCTGTCCGCCACCTGCGCCAAGCTCCGGCTGGTTGGCTCCTACTACGCCAATACCATCTGAGGGAGAGCAGACCATGGTCATTTCCGTTTCACTGGGAGCGCAGAGCTACCCCATCCTGCTGGAGTCCGGCGCGTTGGCTCGCGCCGGGGCGCACCTGTCCCTTGACCGCCGCGTGCTGGTGGTGACGGACAGCGGCGTGCCGCAGGAATACGCACAGGCCATAGCGAGCCGGTGCCGCCAGTCCCGCATCTGCACCCTGCCAGCAGGGGAGGGCAGCAAGAGCATGGACAGCTATCACCTGCTTCTGCGGGAGATGCTGCGCCTACACATGGATCGCGGCGACTGCGTGGCCGCCGTGGGCGGCGGCATGGTGGGCGATCTGGCGGGCTTTGCCGCCGCCACCTACATGCGCGGCGTTGATTTTTACAACATCCCCACCACGCTGCTGGCGCAGGTGGATTCCTCTGTGGGCGGCAAGACCGCCATCGACCTGGACGGCGTGAAGAACGCGGTGGGCGCGTTCCACCAGCCCCGCGCCGTGCTCATCGACACGGACGTCCTCCGGACGCTTTCCCCGCGGCAGACAGCCGAGGGACTGGCTGAGAGCGTGAAAATGGCCATGACCTGCGACGCATCGCTCCTGAGCCTGATCGAGACGGCTTCCGACCTGACCGCCGCCCTGCCGGAGATCATCGCCCGCTCTCTGCGCATCAAGGCGCGGGTGGTGGAGCAGGATCCCACCGAGCGGGGGCTGCGCCGGGTGCTGAACTTCGGCCACACCCTCGGCCACGCCATCGAGAGCTGCGCCGGGGGAGAGCTGCTCCACGGCGAGTGCGTGGCGCTGGGCATGGTGCCCATGTGCGCGCCGCCGCTGCGCCCCCGGCTGACCGCCATATTGCAGAGGTGCGGCCTGCCCACGGAGTGCGGCTGCACCGCTGGGCAGCTGCTGCCCTATCTGCTGCACGACAAAAAAGCGGCCTCCGGCTCCGTTACCGCCGTGCTGGTGGACGAGCCGGGCACCTTCCGCATGGAAACAATGACGCCGGAGGAGATACTCCGCCGCTGGGAGGAGAGGAACGCATGAAAAACACCTTTGGACAAGCGGTTACGCTGACCCTGTTCGGCGAGAGCCACGGCGCTGCCGTGGGCGCGGTGCTGGACGGTCTGGCACCCGGCCTGCCGGTGGACGGGGATTTCCTCCGCCGCCAGCTGTCCCGCCGCCGTCCCACCACGGCGCTGGATACCGCCCGGCAGGAGCCGGACAACTATCAGATACTCAGCGGCGTCTTTCAGGGGCGCACCACCGGCACGCCGCTGACCATCGTCATCCCCAACGAGAACGCCCGCAGCGGGGATTATACCTACGGCCTTGCCCGCCCCTCCCACGCGGACTACGCCGCCTACTGCAAATACCACGGCTATGAGGACTGGCGGGGCGGCGGACACTTCTCCGGCCGCGTCACCGCGCCGCTGGTGGCGGCGGGCGCCATTCTGCTGTCCGCCCTTGCCGGTGTGGGCGTCACCGTGGGCACACACATCCTTCGCTGCGGCGGCGCGTGGGATCGCCCCTTTGCCGACCGTGCGGCGGCGGACGTGGCCGCCCTGCAGGGGGCGGATTTCCCCGCCCTGACGGACGAGGCCGCCCAAGCCATCAGCGCCGCCATTCTGGCCGCCAGAGAGCGTCAGGACAGCGTGGGCGGCATCACCCAGACCGCCGTGTGCGGCCTGCCCGCCGGTGTGGGCGAGCCGTGGTTCGACAGCGTGGAGAGCCTGCTGAGCCACGCGGTGTTCTCCATCGGCGGCGTGAAGGGCATCGAATTCGGCGGCGGCTTCTCCGCCGTCTGCGGATACGGCTCCGATTTCAACGACAGCCTCCGCATGGAGAACGGGCGGGTGGTGACGGAGACCAACCGCAACGGCGGCATCAACGGCGGCATCACCAACGGCATGGACGTGGTGTTCCAGTGCGCCGTGAAGCCCACGCCCTCCATCGGCCAGCCCCAGCAGACCGTGGACTTCCTCCGGGGCGAGGACGCGGAGCTGACCATTCACGGCCGCCACGACCCGGCCATTATCCGCCGCATCTGCCCGGTGCTGGACAGCGTCACGGCGCTGGTGCTGTGCGACCTGCTGACCCAGCGCTTCGGCACGGACTATCTGGCGAAGGGGGCGCGGCTGTGAACTGCGGATTGATCGGCTACCCTCTGGGGCACAGCTACTCCCCTCAGATACACCGCGCGCTGGCGGACTACGACTACCGCCTCTGGCCGCTGAAGCCGGAGGAGCTGGAAGCGTTTCTTGCCCGGCGCGATTTCGCGGGCATCAACGTGACGATCCCCTATAAGGAGCGGGTCATTCCCTATCTGAATCAGCTGTCCGATACGGCGCGGGCCATCGGCGCGGTGAACACCGTGGTGAACCGGGACGGCAAGCTGTACGGCGACAACACGGATCTTGCCGGTATGCTGGCGCTGATACGCCGCATGGGTCTGGTGCTGTCCGGCAAAAAGGTGCTGATCCTCGGCACCGGCGGCACATCCAAAACGGCGCGGGCGGCGGCATCGCAGCTGGGCGCGGCGGAGGTGTACCGCGTCTCCCGCAGCGGCAGAGACGGCGCTGTTACCTACCGACAGGCGGAGGAGGAGCACAGGGACGCCGCCTGCATCATCAACACGACGCCCTGCGGCATGTACCCCGATTTGGGCGGCTGCCCGGTGGAGCTGGACGGCTTCCCCCGGCTGGAGGGCGTGGTGGACGTGATCTATAACCCTCTGTGCAGCGAGCTGGTGCTCGGCGCCCGGCAGCGGGGCATCCCTGCGGAGGGCGGGCTGTATATGCTGGCGGCGCAGGCCGCCTATGCCAGCGCCCTGTTCCGGGGCTGTGAAGCCACGGCGGGGGACATTGAACTGGCCTATCGCACGGTGCTGCGCCAGATGGAGAACATTGTGCTCATCGGTATGCCCTCCTCCGGCAAGACCACCGTGGGGCGGCTGCTGGCGCAGCGCACCGGAAAGGAATTCGTGGACACGGACGCGCTGGTGGAGCAGGCCGTGGGCATGACCGTCCCGGACTATTTCGCCGCAAAGGGCGAGAGCGCCTTCCGGGAGCGGGAGAAGGAGGCGGTGGCATCAGCGGCGGCAAGCGGCGGCAAGGTCATCGCCACCGGCGGCGGCGCCATCCTGCGGCCGGAGAACCTGCGGGCGCTGCGGCGCACCGGGCGGCTGGTGTTTCTGGATCGCTCGCCGGACAAGCTGACCGCCACGGCGGACAGGCCGCTTTCCGCCGACCCGGAAGCGCTGCGCCGCCGGTACGAGGAGCGCTACGACATCTACTGCGCTGCCGCCGACCTGCGGGTGAACGGCGACGGCTCACCGGAGGACACGGCGGAGCGGATCGAAAAGGAGTGGACGATATGAAGCTGCTGGTCATCAACGGCCCCAATCTCAATATGCTGGGCATCCGGGAGCCGGCCATTTACGGCAGCGGCACCTATGCCCAGCTGCTGGACATGATCCGCGCCCACGCAGAAAGGCGCGGCGCGGAGGTGTCCTTCTTCCAGTCCAACCACGAGGGCGCGCTGGTGGACGCCATCCAGCAGGCGTATTTCGACGGGGTGGAGGGCATCATCCTCAACCCGGCGGCCTATACCCACACCAGCGTGGCGCTGCTGGACGCGCTGAAGGCCGTGGCCATTCCCACGGTGGAGGTACACATCTCCGACGTCGCCGTACGGGAGGACTTCCGGCAGATCAGCTACGTCCGTCCGGCGTGTATCGCCACTGTGACAGGCCGGGGCTTTGCGGGCTATCTGGACGCCGTGGACATCCTGCTGAAGGGGGCGGCGGAATCATGACCGTGACCATCTATCCCGGACGGGCAGCGGGGACGGCGGCAGCGCCGCCGTCCAAGAGCTGCGCCCACCGGATGCTCCTGTGCGGCGCACTGGCAGAGGGCGAGAGCGTCATCGAGGGCATCGCCCCCAGTCAGGACATACTGGCCACCGTGGACTGCATCCGCGCCATGGGCGGCGCGTGCCGTCTGGAGGGCGATACGGCCTGCATCACCGGCACCGGCGGACATATCCGCCCCGGCGGGACGTATCCCTGCCGCGAGAGCGGCAGCACCCTGCGGTTCTGCATCCCTCCGGCACTGCTGTCCGGCGGCAGCGCCGTGTTTACCGGCACGCCCCGGCTCATGGAGCGGGGCGTGGGCATCTATGAGACGATTCTGGCGCAGAAGGGCATATCGGTGTCCCGGACGCGGGACGCCGTCACGTTTTCCGGGCGGCTGACGCCGGGGGACTACACCCTCCGGGGCGATGTGAGCAGCCAGTTCGTCACCGGACTGCTGCTGGCGCTGCCTCTGCTGCCGGGCGGCAGTACCCTGCGCGTTCTGCCGCCGGTGGAGAGCCGTCCCTATATCGACATCACGCTGGACACCATGGCCGCCTTCGGCGTCCGGGTGGAGGAGCGGGAGCCGAACCTGTTCGCCATCCCCGGCGGCCAGCGGTACGAGAGCCGCCGCGCGGCGGTGGAGGGCGACTGGTCCAACGCGGCGTTTCTGCTGGCGCTGGGAGACGGCGTCACCGTCACCGGCCTGCGCCCGGACAGCTTGCAGGGCGACCGGGTGTGCCGCGATATGCTGCACCGGCTGGAAAGTCCCGGCGCGGTGTTGGACATCTCCGCCTGCCCCGATCTGGGGCCCATACTGTTCGCTGCGGCGGCGCGGAGCTGCGGCGGCGTGTTCACAGGAACTCACCGCCTGCGCATCAAGGAAAGTGACCGCATAGCGGCCATGGCGCAGGAACTGTCGAAATTCGGCGCGCAGATCAGGGAGGAGGAAGATCGGGTGACGGTGCTGCACCGTCCACTTCACCCTCCGCGGGAGGTGCTGGACGGACACAACGACCACCGCATCGTCATGTCTCTGGCGGTGCTGTGCGCCTCGCTGGGCGGCACCATACGCGGCGCGGAGGCCGTCAGCAAGAGCTGGCCGGACTTCTTCCCCGCACTGGAAGCGCTGGGGCTGCGCATGGACATCCAGCCCTGAAACCCTTGCACGGAAAGGAAAATTTATCCATGAACATGGAATTCAAACGTAAGCTGCCCACCCCGCAGACCGTCAAGGACATGTACCCCGTCACGGAGGCGCTGGCGCGGCAGAAGCAGGAAAACGACCGGCAGATCAAGGCCGTCATCACCGGGGAGGATCAGCGGCTGATGCTGCTCATCGGCCCCTGCTCCGCCGATCGGGAGGACGCCGTGCTGGAGTACGCGGCGCGGCTCCGGACACTGCAGGAGCGGGTGAAGGACACGATCCTCATCGTCCCCCGCATTTACAGCAACAAGCCCCGCACCACCGGCGACGGGTACAAGGGCATGCTGCACCAGCCCGATCCCAACGGTCAGCCGGACATGCTCAAGGGGCTGATCGCCATCCGCAAGATGCACATGAAGGTGCTGGAGCAGACGGGCTTTTCCAGCGCCGACGAGCTGCTGTATCCGGAGAATTACTACTACCTGTCCGATATTCTCTCCTACGCGGCCATCGGCGCCCGGTCGGTGGAGGATCAGCAGCACCGGCTGATCGCCAGCGGCCTGGACGTGCCCGTGGGCATGAAGAATCCCACCAGCGGCGACCTGTCGGTGATGATGAACTCCATCCTGGCCGCCCAGCACCCCCACACGTTCCTGTTCTCCCAGTGGGAGGTACACAGCAAGGGCAACCCGCTGGCGCACGCCATCCTCCGCGGCTCGGTGAACAAATACGGGCGCTCCCTGCCCAACTATCACTACGAGGATCTCAGCCAGCTCTATGAGCTGTACGCCAAAAGCGGACTGGCCAATCCCGCCGTTATCATCGACACCAACCACTCCAACTCCGGCAAGCAGTGGGAGCAGCAGGCGCGCATCGCCAAGGAGGTGCTCCACAGCACCCGCCACAACGGGGATATCGGCCGCATGGTCAAGGGACTGATGATCGAGTCGTACCTGCTGGACGGCTGCCAGAAGCCCGACGGCGGCGTGTACGGCCTGTCCATCACCGACCCCTGCATCGGCTGGGAGAAAACCGAGCAGCTGGTGCTGGAGCTGGCGGAGCTGCGGGGCTGACCCGGCGCAGCAGATGTGAATACGAAAAAAGCAAAAATGTTCCGGGCACCGCCCGGAACATTTTTTGGATTGCGGCCGCGGGGGGAGGGGGACGGCGGGCTTTTGTGCGGTTTTGGTTGCACAGGAGGCGTATTTTGTGTATGATAGTGTCACTGAACAGAAAGTGCAGGTGCTACGCATGAAGATCATGGCTATCGACTACGGCGACGCCCACACTGGCATCGCCATTTCCGACTATACAGAGACGCTGGCGGGGTACTCCGACGTGATCCACTCCCGGAAGCAGGAGGAGGTGCTCTCCGGTGTGCAGCGGCTCATCGCCGAGCACGGTGTGGAGCTGCTGGTGCTGGGCTATCCCCGGAACATGGACGGCACGGTGGGCGTCCGGGCGGAGAAGTGCGCCGCCTTCGCCGAGGTGCTGCGGCAGGAGACGGGGCTGGAGGTCGTCCTCTGGGACGAGCGGCGCACCACCATCGACGCCCACAACATCCTCCAGCGCAACGGGCAGAACGCCAAAAAGCGCAAAAAGACCGTGGATGCGGTGGCGGCGGCGCTGATGCTGGAGGGCTACCTGACCCGGCGGAGACTGGAGGGCGGCCGATGACGGATGTGATCATCATCGGCGGCGGCGCCAGCGGCATGCTGGCGGCGCTGACCGCCGCGGAGAGCGGGCACAGCGTGCTCCTGCTGGAGCGGCAGAGCCGGGTGGGGCGGAAGCTGCTGGCCACCGGCAACGGGCGGTGCAACCTCACCAATTACCACGCCGCGCCCGACCGCTACCACGGGGAGGACGGCACCTTCTGCGCCCACGCGCTGCAGGAGTTCGACGTGGGCGCTACGCTGCAATACTTCGCCTCGCTGGGGCTGCTGACGGTCAGCGAGGACAGCGGGCGGGTCTATCCCATGAGCAACATGGCCGGCAGCGTGCTGGACGTGCTGCGCTACGCGCTGGAGCGCCCCGGTATCGAGGTGCGCACCGGGCAGGTGGTCACCGCCGTGAAGCCCGCGGCGGAGGGGTTCGCCGTCAAGACCGAGACGGACGTCTTCGCCGCCCGGAGGGTCATCCTGGCCGCCGGCGGCGGCGCGGGCAGCAAGGTGGGCGGCGTGATGGACGGCTATCGCCTGGCCAAGGCGCTGGGGCACCACCGCACGGTGCTGTACCCCTCGCTGGTGCAGCTGAAGACCGACCCCACCTATCCCAGGGCGCTGAAGGGCATCAAGGCCGAGTGCGGCATCACCGTCCGCCGGGGCAGCGATGTGGTGGCGGAGAACCGGGGCGAGGTGCTGTTCACCGAATACGGCGTCAGCGGCCCGGCTATCTTCGACATCTCCCGGGCGGTGTCCACCGGCGGGGAGGGGCTGATCTGCCAGCTGAACTTCTTCCCCGACTGGGAGAGGCGGGAGGTGCTGGACTGGCTGCGGCTGCGGCGGCAGACCATGGGCGCGCACGAGGCGTCCACTCTGCTGACAGGCTCCTGCCACACGCGGCTGGGGCAGATGCTGTGCAAGGCCGCCGGGTTCACCAACCAGCGCGCCGCCGACCTCACCGACGGCGATCTGGAGCGCATCGCCCGGCAGGCAACGCAATTCGAGCTGCCCATCACCGGCACCTGCGGCTTCGATCAGGCGCAGGTGACCGCCGGCGGCCTGCGCACGGACGAATTTGACCCGCAGACGCTGGAGAGCCGCCTTGTGCCGGGGCTTTACGCCTGCGGCGAGGTGCTGGACGTGGACGGCGACTGCGGCGGCTTCAATCTGCAGTGGGCGTGGTCGTCCGGGCATCTGGCGGGACAGCTGCTGTGAGCCTGTGCGCGGCTGCCTTAAGAAATACTTAATGTGCCCTCTGCTTGTTTCTTAATCCGACTTTCTTTACCATGGTACGCAGAACGAGAGAAAGGAAGGTATCCCCATGGAGCCTGTTCTGCGTACCATCAATGCCGTTATATCGGCACTGTTTTTCATCTGCTACACCTATCAATTCCTGTACATACCGCTGGTGCTGCTGAAAAAGCGCCGCCCGGCGGCGCTCCCGGCATCGCCCCACCGGTACGCGGTGCTGATCGCCGCCCGGAACGAGGAGAATGTCATCGCCGGGCTGCTGGATTCTCTGGCCGCCCAGACCTACGACATGTCCCTGGTCACGGTGTTCGTGGCGGCGGACAACTGCACCGACAGCACTGCCGCCATCGCCCGCGCCCACGGCGCGGTGGTGTACGAGCGATTCAACCATGTGAACGTAGGCAAGGGCTACGCGCTGGACTTCCTTTTGCAGCACATTGGTGCGGACTATCCGGAGGGCTTTGACGGCTACTTCGTGTTCGACGCGGACAACCTGCTGTCTCCGGACTACATCCAGCGGATGAACGAGACGTTCTCCGCCGGTCACGAGATCGTCACCAGCTATCGCAACAGCAAGAATTTCGGCGATAACTGGATCAGCGCGGGCTACGCCCTGTGGTTCCTGCGGGAGAGCCGGTATCTCAACTGCGCCCGCAACCGGCTGGGCGCCAGCGCCGCCGTGGGCGGCACCGGGTTCCTGTTCTCCCGGCGGATACTGGCGGAGAGCGACGGCTGGCGGTTCTATCTGCTGACGGAGGATATTGAGTTCTCTGTGTACCACATCCTGCGGGGCGAGAAGATCGCCATCTGCGAGGACGCGGTGCTGTACGACGAGCAGCCCACCGACTTCCGCCAGTCCGTGCGCCAGCGGCTGCGCTGGGCAAAGGGCTATATACAGGTGTTCCGCCGGTACGGTGCGCAGCTGCTGCGGGGCACGGCCAAGGGCAGCTGGAGCTGCTTTGACATGTCCATGTCCATCCTGCCGGCCTTCATCCTCACCGCCCTGTGCCTGCTGGCCAACCTGACGCTGACAGTGCTGGGTCTGGCGCAGGGAGACGGCGCGTGGTTCGCTCTGCGCTCCCTGCTGGAATGTATGGGCAGCGTTCTGGCCACACTGCTGGTGCTGGGCGGCATCACCACCGCCAGCGAGTGGAGACGCATCTACGCGCCCGGCTGGAAAAAGATACTGTATACGCTGACGTTTCCCCTGTTCATGCTGACGTACCTGCCCATTTCGATGGCGGCGCTGTTCATGAAGGTGGAGTGGAAGCCCATCCACCATGGGGTGAAGCTGGCAGGTCTGCCCACCGCGGCAGAGCCGCGCTGAGGGGAGACGGATTCCCACGCCGGTGTTCGGGCGGACAGAGTCGTCCGCCCCTACGACGGGACGCCGGGGACGCCGTCCCATACAAAGAGGCATACCGGGTACAATAATCAGAGAGGAACATACCATGTACAACATTCTGGTGGTTGACGACGAAAAGGACATCGTGGCGGCGCTGGAGATCTATCTCCGCTCGGAGGGCTATCGGGTGCTGTCCGCCAGCAACGGGCGGGAGGCGCTGAGCATAGCGGCGCGGGAGGACGTGCATCTGATCCTTATGGACATCATGATGCCCGTTATGGACGGTCTGACCGCCATGGCGCAGCTGCGCCAGACCAGCAACGTGCCGGTGATCCTGCTGACCGCCAAGGGCGAGGACACCGACAAGGTGCTGGGGCTCAACGTGGGCGCGGATGACTATATCACCAAGCCCTTCAACCCGGTGGAGCTGCTGGCGCGGGTGCGCTCCCAGCTGCGGCGGTATTTGCAGCTGGGCGGCGGACAGGTGCAGACCAGCACGCTGGTCATCGGCGGTATTTGCCTGGACGACAACGCCAAGACCGTCACCGTGGACGGCGACCCGGTGGCGCTGACGCCCAAGGAGTACGACATCCTGCGCTTTCTCATGCGCAACGCCGGAACGGTGTTCTCCCCCAACGAGATCTACCGCCGGGTGTGGGAGGACGTGCCGCTGAACGCGGCGGGCGCCATCGCCGTACACATCCGGCACCTGCGGGAAAAGCTGGAGATCAACCCCTCGGAGCCGCGGTATATCAAGGTGGTCTGGGGCAAGGGCTATAAGATGGAGGGCGGCGTCTCATGAAGGGATTTTTAGACAAGACGTGGGCGAAGGCCACCGCCTTCGTGCTGACGCTGGTGTTCGGCGTGCTGACCGTTCTGGGCGGCGTGGGCGTGGGTATCCTTATCAGCTATGACGTGTTTCTGGACGGCGGCGACCTCCTGCGCCAGACGATGTACGAGGGAAGCTGCGTCAGCTCCATCTACACCGCCGACAGCTTTCTGCGCGGCACGCTGGTCAATGCGGGCGTGCTGGTCAGTGACGGCACCTATGACTACAGTACCGCTGAGAGTGGAGATGTCACCGAGGAGGAGCGGGCTCAGGTGATCAGCGACCTGCCCCGCGTTTTTGCGGAGGAGTTCTCCCGCGAGGCCGCCGCCTGTCACCTGACCGTCACCGTCAGAGGAAATGGGGAGGTCGTCGGTACCTTTGAAAATTTTGAATTGACAGACGGCGACAAGCCGCTGTATACCACGCAGGAGACGTTCACCTATCAGCTGAACACCGGCAACACGGCCATGGTCACCATTGCCGCCGATCTGCTGCGCACTGAGGGGGCACCCTCCTATTCCTATCTGCTGGCTATGTGGCTGGTGGAGCATACAGCCCTGACGGTGTTCCTGATGGTGCTTTTCGCGGTGCTGGCACTGTTCTTTTTCTGCTTCCTCATGGCCTCCGCCGGCCATTGGGCAGGGCACGAGGGCATCCATCTGACGTGGCTGGATAAAATACCCGCCGACGTGTGGCTGATCGTGCTGCTGTGTACGTTTTTCATCGGCTGGGAAGCGTTTTACTATGAATGGGGCAGGGTGTTCTTCTGCGCGGCGCTGGTGCCGTTGGTGCTGCTGTTCCTGTGCGCCTTTGCCGCCCAGTGCAAGGCGGGCACCGTCCT
>ENA-ORSA01001836-ORSA01001836.1-human-gut-metagenome-genome-assembly--contig:-NODE-1836-length-16488-cov-2.635185_pt1 | contig 16488 bp, 7 predicted proteins | sample MGYA00242179_ERZ509142 | MGnify/ENA primary metagenome ERZ509142 (study PRJEB26280, sample SAMEA2338659) | human gut metagenome | biome: human gut; feature: human-associated habitat; material: faeces... | reverse complement strand
CGGCTCGAAAGCACAGCTGGAATTCAGTTACATCGGTTACAGAAAGAAAACAGTCGATGTAGGCGATCTTGGTGTCATCAACGTAAAGATGGAATCAGACAACCAACTGCTGAGTGAAGTTGTAGTAGTAGGCGCCGGTACACAGAAGAAAGTCAGTGTAACAGGGTCAATCACCAGTGTGAAAGGTCTGGAACTGAAAGCTCCAAGTTCTTCGCTTACCACCTCCTTTGCGGGAAAACTGGCAGGTGTTATTTCTATGACTTCGACCGGCGAACCGGGTGCCGCTTCCGAATTCTACATTCGCGGTGTGAGTACCTTTGGCGGACGAGCCACTCCTTTAATACTTTTGGATGATGTAGAAATTTCTACGGCAGACCTGAATAATATTCCGGCTGAAACGATCGAAAGTTTCTCTATTTTGAAAGATGCTTCTGCGACCGCTATCTACGGTGCCCGTGGTGCCAACGGCGTTATGCTCATCACTACCAAGACCGGTAAAGAAAACGAGAAAACCAGAATTAACGTCACGGTTGAGAACTCTTTCAATAAACCAATGAACTTCCCCGACTTTGTAAATGGTGCCACTTGGATGGAAATGTACAACGAAGCCCAATTGACACGTAATCCGGGAGCAACCCCAAAATATTCGCAACTTGACATCGACAACACACGTAACCAAGTTAATCCTTACATTTATCCGGATGTACAATGGAAAGACGTCATCTTCAAAAACATGAATATGAATCAGCGTGCCAATGTCAACATCTCAGGTGGTGGTTCAAAAGCATCTTATTATATGAGTTTGCAAGCCAATCACGATACAGGTTTGCTGGATACGAAGAAAGTATATTCGTATAATAATAATATAAACAATTGGGGATATAATTTCCAAAACAATATCTCTTACAAAATAACATCTACAACTAAAATCGATTTACACATGAACGCCCAGATTCGTAACAAGAAGGGACCGAACTACAGTACTTCCGATTTATTCGCTCAGATGTTGTATTGTAATCCTATTAACTTCCCTGTTACTTTCCCGGCGCAACCCGGAGACACACATATCCGTTTTGGTAATGCTATATGGACAGGATCTTCGGTACGTACCAACCCGTATGCTTATATGTTGAGTTCATTCAAGGAATATAATGAGAACACACTCAATACTTCCTTAAAAATCAACCAAAAACTTGACTTCGTAACTAAGGGGTTAAGCGTACAAGCAATGGTCAATTGGAAGAATTGGGCTTCATCTTCCTACAACCGGACGATCGAACCTTATTATTATGGTATTAAAGGAGGAAGTTATAACCCTTCAAATCCTACTGATTATGAAATTGAACGCCTGGGAACATCAGGAACTGACTATCTGAAAACGTCAGATATAAGCAAAGCTTCCGACCAGACTTTCTATCTGGACGCCCGCGTGAATTATGACCGCCAGTTCAACCTGCATCATGTAACAGGAATGTTGATGTATATGCAACGTGAATATCGTAGTAGCGTACTACCCGAACGCAATCAAGGATTCTCAGGACGTTTTACTTACGACTACGGTCAGCGTTATCTGGTAGAACTGAATTTCGGTTATAACGGAACAGAACGTCTGGCCAAGAAAGAACGTTTCGAATTCTTCCCCGCCGTATCTCTAGGCTGGGTAATCAGTAACGAAAAGTTCTTTGAACCGATGACCAAGTATATAGATAACCTGAAAATCAGAGGATCTTATGGTCTGGTAGGTAGTGACGAAACCGGACTTTCTGCCGGTGCACAACACTTCCTGTACATCGACCAGGTATCGCTCAATAACATAGGCTTCACTACCGGTGTAGATATGAACTATACCTTATATGGTCCTTTAGTAACCAATTATGCAGTTGTTAATGGCGGTTGGGAACGCGTAAAGAAACTGGATATAGGTATCGACCTCGAATTATTCCGCCAGTTGACTATTACTGCCGATTATTTTAATGAGAAACGTTACAATATCCTGCTCCACCGCGAAGCATGGCCGGAATCTCTTGGATATTATACAGCTAAACCTTGGAGCAATAAAGGTAAAGTTGATAACTGGGGTATTGAACTAAGTGTAAACTGGAGAAAAGAATTCACAAAAGATTTATATGTAGATTTCCGTGGAAACTTCACATATACTGAAAACAAATATGTCAACCTGGATGAACCGGTTTATCCGTATGTATGGAAAACATCTACAGGCAAACCGTTAAGCCGCACAACCGGATATATCGCCCAAGGATTATTCAGCAGTCAGGAAGAAATCGATAATAGCCCGACACAGAATCTTGGTAGTACTGTTAAACCGGGAGACATAAAATACCGTGATGTAAACGGAGATGGTAAAATAGATGGCAGTGACCAAGTAATGATCTCTCCTTATGGAACTACCCCCCGCATCCAATATGGTTTGGGAATGAATGTAACCTATAAAAAATTCGATTTCGGTGTATTCTTCAATGGGTCGGCTAAACGCACTATCATGATTAGCGGTATTTCACCATTCGGCCAAAGTGACTATAATGTCATGCAATTCATTGCAGATGACTACTGGTCTGAGTCAAATCCCAATCCGAATGCTAAATATCCGCGCTTAGGATTAACTAGTTCACAAACAGCCAATAATACAGTAGCTAGTACTTACTGGATGCGTAACGGTAATTTCATCCGTTTCAAGACACTGGAACTGGGATATAAATTCAAATATGGACGCGTATACCTGAACGGTGACAATATAGCCGTATTCAGTCCGTTCAAGCTATGGGACCCGGAACTATCATGGAATGCTTATCCTTTGCAGCGTACATTCAACATCGGAGTACAACTTAATTTCTAATATATGAACCTAAATACGAGATAAATATGAGACTTATAGATAAAATAAAGAAGATGGGTAGTCTGTTAATACTCTCTACGTGCTGCCTGACATCTTGCAATTTCCTAGATGTAGTACCTCCCGAACAAGCAGGTCTGGGAGATGCCGTTAAAAAGCCGGAAAGTACACTTGGCTTCCTCTACTCATGCTATGCAGGAATCAAAGGTTCATCCAACCCAATTACTTATACCGGAATGGAAGCTGCATCTACTGATGAATTTGTATTCCCGGAATTATGGGGACACAGCGGACAACGTGCCGGTTGGGGACTGCTGACTCCGGAATCTCCCGGAGACTGGAAATGGGGTAATATCTACCGCTATATCGGACAATGTTATCTGTTTCTGTCCCAATTACCAAATGCCCTCGATGTATCGGAAGTACAAAAAAGAGAATGGACTGCCGAAGCCAATTTCCTAATTGCTTACTATCATTTCCTGATATTAGAATACTATGGCCCGTGCCCTATCACTGATTCATACATTGATATGGATACACCGAACAATGAATATCACGGACGTTATCACTTTGATTACGTAACAAGCTGGATTTCCATGAAACTGGACGAAGCAGCTAAAGATCTTCCGGCCTCCCGTATCGGTTCGGAATGGGGACGTGCAACTTCCACTATTGCAAAAGCAGTAAAAGCACGCTTGTTGCTCTATGCAGCTTCTGACTTATGGAATGGGAAATTCCCTTATCCGGATTGGAAAAACAAGAATTTCGAAACACCGGGATATGGGAAAGAATTAGTCAGCCAGGTTTATGATCCCGATAAATGGGAACGCGCACTGACTGCTTGTAAAGACGCACTGGAATGGGCAGAAGGAGAAGGCGGATGCGGACTGATGACTACTAAAGAAAGTGCAATCCTTATGGGTAATCAAGGACTTAATCTAGGAGAGCTTGATGTTCCCGTAGACGGAGTTACCGAAGAATTCAAAAAACATGTTTATTTGATGCGTTATCTCGTAACTAGCCGTTACTCGGATGGTAACCGTGAAATGATATGGGGACTTGCAGATGACGGTGGTGTAGTAATGGCTTCTTTACCCGTACACGTGGTAAAAGTAGACGGAGGCCCTTGGAGAAGTGGATATAGCGGCTACTCTCCTTTATTAAACAGTGTAGAGCGATTCTATACCAAAGAAGGAGAATTACCTCGAATTGCTGCCAATAAAGGGACTTTCGCAGAAGAAGATTCATGGTATGAATCTGCAGGAAGAAGCAATGCGGATATTATCAAGTTAAATACCAACCGCGAACCACGATTCTATGCATGGCTTTCATTTGACGGAGACCAATACAGCCCACGAATTTCAGGCGGCAAACCTCTGGTACTCAATCTTAAGAAAGGCGAAGCACAAGGTTGGAACAGAACTGAATTCGCCCGTGATCACTGTGTCACAGGATACATGTCAAAGAAATTTATCCAGCCCGACCTGAACTGGGGTACAAACTGGAGTAACAACGAAAAAAGCTATCCACGTCCTCTCTTCCGCTTAGCAGAACTTTACCTGAGTGTAGCCGAATGTTTGGCAGCTTTAGACAGACCCAAAGAAGCACTTACGTATCTTAACGTAGTTCGTGAACGTGCCGGTATACCGGATGTAACAGAAGAAATGCTGAATGATATGCCGGCCATGGATTGGATACGCAACGAACGTTTTGTAGAACTATGGGGAGAAGGCCTACGCTATTACGACGCACGACGTTGGATGATTGCCCCTGAAGTTTTTGCAGCTGGCGTACGTAAAGGGTTGAATATGGAACAAGTAGAAGAACCTACTTTCGAAGAGTTAAATCAACCTGTTATTGTAAATCAAGATTACAAATGGGAAAACCGTATGTATCTGGCACCTATATTTGCTAACGAAACATACAAGAATCCACAAATGGTTCAAGCACCCGAATATTAATCTTTAAACTGTTTACAAATTATGAAACAAATATTATACTCACTTCTTTTCTTGGGTTCACTCGCCACATTTACCGGATGTGAAGAAGCTGACTACCAAGAACTGATACCCCAAGAGTACAACAAGATTCTTTATTTAAAGAATAGCGGACAGAACGATCTGGTACTCTTCAACGATGGACAACAAGTAAAATATTCTATTACTGTAGTCAAATCCGGAAGCGATCCTTCCGCTACGGCCCAAGTCAGACTAAGCACATTATCTCAGACTGAAATTGATAATGAATCACGTTACAAAGGCAACAACTATGTTGTATTGAACAGTGATTGTTATACTTTCCGGAATAAGGATATTAGTTTCGAATCCTCAGATACCTATAAAATAGAAGAGTTTACATTAAATCCGGAAAAAATAACAGAACAGGTGGAAGCGGAAGCTAATGCCAACAGCATCTTTATTTTACCTATCCGCTTAACCAGTAAAACTGATTCTGTCAATTTTGAGCAAAGAGACTTAATTCTTAAACCTCAAGTGAAACAGCTAGGTATCAAATTTGAGAAATCATCCACAATGATAGACCTGGGAGTTAATAAGGAAGAAGAAATTATTGCTGAAATCAAAGTCTCCATGACATCCGGAGTCATCAACCAGTGGAATTTTACGGCCGGTATAAAAGCCAGCACTGACCAAACAGAAATAGATGCATACAATACGGCCCAAGGAACAGATTACAAAGCAGTTCCGGAAGGAGCGTTTTATCAACTGGAAGATTTGATATTCAGTTCCGGAATTAGTGAAAGCGTCGGGGTTTTAGTAGTAGACCGTTCTAAATTGACTAAAGGGGCGACTTATTTAATTCCACTACAACTTGAACAAAGTGAAGATCTTGAAACTATTACCTCGGACACTAAAAAACATTATGTAATCTTGAAGTATATGTTCGATATGGTGGATGATAAGATTGACTTGACAGATAAAATTACTGATCCGTTGAGTTGTGGAGCTAATTCACTAAGTTTTCTTTACGATGACGATACCAGTACAGCTTATGAAACCAAATATCAATCAGCAAGCGGAAATGCTCAGTATGGACAACCTATTGACATCAATTTAGGTAAAGAAATGAGAGCTATCATGTTTGAGTATATTACAAAAGGTTGGAATAACTCAGGACCTAAAGTAATTAAGTTATTTACTAGTAATGACGGAACAAATTGGAATGAGTTTGTCGAAATAAACGAAGGATTACCAACAGCAAGTGAAGGAGGAAAAACATATACCTCAAAAGTATTTACGTCGCCTAATCCTTTCAGCTATCTAAGATTGACAGTAATGGAGTCTTATTTAGGAAATTGCATAGGAGAATTCCAGCCAGGTAGTACTTCATGGTATGCATGTTGGGGAATGGCCGAACTTAAATTATGGGGAATGTAATCACTAAAGTTAATACATAGGAAACGCTCTTATTGTTTATAGAACGGTTTCCTATACAAATCCAATAACTTATGAAATATATACATTTATATTTAACATACTTCTTATGTCTAATAACATCCTTAATATATACCGGATGTAAGGACGATGAGAGTGAACTGATTCCAAATACATTTGAAATCAGCAGTAGTGACCTGAACAAAGAGATTGACTTTAGAAGCACTACAATGTCAATCCCGGTAAAAACAAATCTGCGAACCAGCCAATGGAGCGTCAATTCCGACGAAAAATGGGCTACAGCTTTCCAACAGGATGATAAAATAATGCTTTCTATCCTTGATAATCAAGGAAAAACAAAACGTTATGCCAAATTAGCTGTTAAATCTGAGTTGGGCAATTATACCATTAATTTAACCCAATATGGAGTTAATGATGTTGATTTCAGAAACGATACTCAAATAGCCATAGTAAGTGGAAATGCTATCTCACAAGGAGATAACTGGAGCATCGAAAAGACATTCGACGGAATCAAAGGCTCACAGACACAAGGTGATGGATATCATTATCATTCTCCTTGGGATAATACGACTCATCCACTGCCTATAGATCTAGAATATACACTTCAAGGAGATAAACAAGTCGATTATTTTATCTATTATCCTAGAAACGGAAACGGAAACTTCGGAGCAGTCGATGTTTACGTTCAAACAGCGGATAATCCGAATTATGTTCTTGCAGGTACTTATGATTTCGGACAGCAGGGCGGGTTTGACGGCAAGACCGGAATACTAACTAAAACGGTCAAAGCCACTAAAGTTAAAATCACCGTTAAGACGGGTTTAGGAGGCTTCGCCAGTTGTGGAGAAATGGAGTTTTTTGAAAAAGCAAATTACAGAGATTTGAATGATCCACTCCTGACTGTCTTTACAGATCTTACTTGTAGTTCCTTGAAAGAAGGAGTTACCGACGAAGAAATCGATGCATTGGAAAGTGAAACTTTGAGACGTGTGGCCCATGCATTAAAAGATAACACTTATGACGAATGGGAGAAAGATTTCCGTATACGCGAATATAAAGCATATAGCAATATCGACTACTGGGCAACAAGACTACAAACAAAGAAATACAGTAATCTAGACAATCCGACCGGAATCTACGTCAACAAAGATGAAGAAATCATAGTATTAGTAGGTAATATCCCGGAAGGACAAAAAGTATCATTACAATGTATTTGGGAGGAGAATGTCTATACAAGCGGTAGCTCCACTGACTACTACAAGCAAACACAGGCAACCGGAACGACCTACTCTTTGGAAGAAGGGGTTAACTTATTAAAAATGCAAGGTCCCGGTCAATTGTTCGTTATGTACAATGTGGATGGAGAACAGTTGCTTAACAACCCTGCTCCTATCAAAATACATATTCCTCTAGGACACGGTGTAGTTAATGGTTTCTTCGATCTGGAAGAACACAAGACAGATGCTAAATATGCAGAATTAATCAGTAAAGCCACCCATAAATATTTCTGTGTACGTGGAGAACGAATGATGTTCTATTTCCATCGTCTGAAAATGTTGGATGCTGCTCCGACTGAAATTTTATCCGCTATTCATCTTTGGGATGACATTGTCGGTTGGGAACAATCGTTAATGGGAATCTCTCAATACAGACAGGACGGAAAAATCAATAACCACATGTTTGCCATTTCTCCTGAAGGTTCGTATATGTGGGCATCTGATTATCGTATGGGATTCGTATATACGTATCTGAAAAATATTCTTTTACGTGAAAATGTAATGGCAGCAGAAGATAATGCTTGGGGACCTGCCCACGAAATGGGACACGTACATCAAGCAGCTATCAACTGGCCGTCGTCCACCGAATCATCCAACAATCTGTTCTCTAATTACGTAATTCGCAGATTAGGAAAATATAAGTCACGCGGACGAGGCTTGACATCTTTAGCCAATGCAATTTATAGAGATAAGCAGGTATGGTGGAATATGGGTACTTCTACTCACCAGAATGAAGATACTGAGATTCACATGCGTATGAATTGGCAGCTATGGATCTATTATGATTTATGTAAAGGTAACGAACAGGAAGCTAAATTCTGGCCTAAAGTATTCGATATCATGCGTACAACATATAAAAATGTGCCAGAAAGCGATCCGGGAGCAAGACAATTGGCTTTCGTCAAAGCTGTATGCGAAGCTGCCCAGGAAGACCTTACGGATTTCTTCGAAACATGGGGATTCTTCAAAACTGTAGATAATGTAAAAGTAGAACAATACGGTACATGGACTTATACAGTGACTGACAAGATGATAGCAGATACTAAAGCATGGATTAAAACTCAGAATTATCCGAAGGCCGCTCCAATACAATATATTGAAGATCGTAAAATTTCAGATTTTACATCCGGCGACTACCGATATAAAGAGGTTGGAGACTTAGGATATTATACCCAGTTCCAGAACAATGAAAAGATTACTAAAACTCCAACCTATACAATGGTGGCATCTGTGACAGGAAGTGAAATCACAATTAAGAATGGAGAACAAGCCGTAGCCTTCGAAGTAAGAAAGCAATCAACAGACGGTACTATGGGCGAAGTTGTTTATTTCTCTAACTTCTTAAAATTCAGTGTACCGAGAAATATTCCTTTAATCCGTACAGGCATTTATGCCGTGCAGGCTGATGGAGAACGTATTCTTGTGAATAAAGAATAAGTTGCATTTCATGATAATTATTTATAAAAATGGCAGGTAATATATGCCTGCCATTTTTATTACCTTTATAACGCACAATCTATATCAATAACACAATCAGACTTATATGAAAACATTCCACAAGTTTACCCTCCTGTTTCTATTTCTCTCTATTTTCAATGCAACACTTTCTTGCAGTTCCAACGACAAAACACTGCCTCAGCCTATACCTGACATCGAGGAAGAAGAGGAAGAGACAAAAGATGTAGTACTTCCCGAAGATATTCAGATTATACCGTACGGAGGAAAAGCCAGCGAATACCAGCCCGGATCTGACATTGACAAATCATACGATGGCAAATTTACTCAAGGAATCAGCTTCGAGTCACATTATCACAGTTCATGGAGTAATACATCCTTCCCTGTCACTTTGGAATATTTCTTCAAAGGAGATACGGAAATCAATTACTTTATTTATTATACCCGATCAGGGAATGGTAATTTTGGTGAGGTTGAAGTTTACACCTCTACCGATTCCGATAGAAAAAGATATACGCTTCAAGGAACTTATGACTTCAAAATGAAAGATACTCCGAGCAGAATCGTATTCAAGAAAGGGATGAAAGCCACAGGCGTTAAGTTTGTTGTCAAAAGCGGACTTGGTAAGTTGTGACGAAATGCACTTCTTTAAAAAGAATGAGGATAACACTTTGGCAACTAAGTTATTGACCGTATTCAAAGATATTACTTGTAGCGAACTGAAAGCTGATGTCACCAATGAAGAAATCAACAAATTGCCAAGCAAATATTTCGTCCACATAGCCGAAGCGTTAAAAAACAACGCTTATGATGAATGGGAGAAAGAATTTCGTATCCGCAAATACAACGCTTATAGTGATATCAACGAGTGGGCGGAAAAGTTAATGACCAAACATTACAGTAGCTTGGACAACCTGACCGGTATTGCTGTGGAAAAAAACGACGAAATTATCGTCCTTGTTGGCGATACCTATGGACGCGAAGTTTCAATACAATGTGTAGGAGAAGAAAGAACGAACTTTTGGGAACCGCAGGAATATGTACAGACCGCCGCTTCGGGAGACGTTTACTATCTGGAACCAGGTATTAACAAAATCAAAATACGTAATAGGGGCCAGTTATTCGTCATGTACAACTGTGACCTGACCAGCCATCCGAAACCTATAAAAATCCATATTCCATTAGGAAGCGGAACGGTCAGCGGTTTCTTTGACTTGAAAGAACACAAAACAAATGCCAAATATGCCGAATTGTTATCAAAAGCCACCGACAAGTATTTCGGAGTACGTGGTGATAAGATTATCTTTTATTTCCACCGGGATAAACTGCGTGAGTTTGTGAAAGATGAAATATTGTCCGCTATTAACCTATGGGACAACATCATCGGTTGGGAGCAGGAACTAATGGGTATTGAAGATGTGCGCCCTACTCAGGTTAATAACCACTTGTTTGCAATTTCACCTGAAGGTGCATATATGTGGGCTTCCGACTACCGTATTGCATTCGTATATACCTATCTGGAAAATATATTATCCTTTGAAACTGGGTATAATGACCAACATCCGGTGGAGTAGTATCCAATCCTATATCTCCTTTCTTCCGGTCTTCCAGATAATAGAAAGGTTTGGCTTTTTTCGGATATTTAGCCATAGGTTTCTTTGCATTTTCAATCATTTCCTTCGTTACAGTATACTGATAGCTGCCATATTGATCGATCTGTGTATCTACGGTTACAAAGAATCCCCACATTTCAAAAAACTCGGTCAGATCTTCTTGTGCGGCTTCACTTGCCATTCGAGCAAACAGAAGTTGTTTAACTCCCGGATTATTGGAGGATGTCCGGTTCTCCCGCATGAGTTTGAACAGTCTTTGCCAGAAATCCGTTTTGTGTCCGCAACGATGATAGTAATTCCATAGTTGCCAGTTCATACGCATATGCAGTTCTGTATTTTCTCCCTGATAATTGCTGCCAAAGTTACACCAAGGTCGGTTGAGTACGCAATGGGCTTCCGAAAGTGTCATTCCTGTAATATTTCCTTCGGAGTTAGTCGTTCGGTTATCGGCCGCTTTAGGAAAATTAAGCTCTGTGCCGCGTGAACAATATTTTCCAAGTTTATACAGTATGAAATTCGAGAACAGATTATTGGACGACTCAGTAGAACTAGGCCAGTCGATTGCCAGTTGGTGAATGTGTCCGATTTCATGTGCGGGTCCCCAGGCGTTATCTTTGGCACTCATCACCTTGTCGTATAGTAAGACCTATAACAAAGGATATAAAAGGAAATATCAACGGACGGGAAGTGAGCATTACAAACGGAGATGAAGCTGTAGCTTTCGAACTCAGGGAAAAAGACGCTAATGGAAAGTTACTCTATTTTTCTACCTTTATCAAATTCGAAGTTCCCTTGACGGTATCATTGACGTACGCCAAATTATACGCCGTACAAGCCGATGGAAAACGTATTCTACTGGAAGAATGACTTTGCTTCACATAGACATCCGATAAGAAGACAAAAAGTTAAGCAATACTAAAAAGTGGTTCCTATTCTAGGAGAATGTTCCCATAGTGTGTCTTATATTTGAGTTGGTTTGAAATAGTAATAGTAAACTTAAACATTAAGAAATGCTAAAAAAAACATTAGTTCATAGGGGAACACCCCTTACGAGGTGTATTTACTTCGTACACACGGAAATATGACCGTCACAACATAAACGCATTAAGACCATGACAAATCTGAAAGAAAAAGTAAGACCTGTTTTCTACCCAAATAAGGGTAAAAAAACAAAATTATCTGTTATAATTATATGGAATTGACTAATAAATTACTATTTTTGACCGCAAAATGAAAAACGACAAATAACCCCCTATTAAAAACATAAAAAATATGATGAAAAAGCTATTCACAGTCGCAGCTATTGGACTAACCTTGTTAACCTGCCATACAAGCTGCACACAACAACAGAAGGCTCAGGAAGCCTTCGCTCCTATCAAAGTAGAAACTCCTGCCCGCCCTGCCGGACAAGAAGACGTAATCCAACTTGTTGCTCCCAAAATTGATACCGTACGTGTCGGTTTTATCGGATTGGGAATGCGTGGTCCTGGTGCCGTATCGCGGTGGACACATATTCCGGGAACCAAGATTGTAGCCTTGTGCGACCTTTCTCCCGAACGTGTAGAGAAATCACAGGAAATCCTGAAGAATGCCGGAATGCCGGAAGCTACTTCTTACAGTGGTTCGGAAGACGCATGGAAGAAACTATGCGAACAGGAAGATATCGACCTTGTATATATAGCAACTGATTGGAAGCACCATGCAGAAATGGGCGTGTATGCAATGGAACATGGCAAACATGTAGCTATCGAAGTACCTGCTGCCATGACATTGGACGAAATCTGGCAGTTAATCAACACTTCAGAAAAGACCCGCAAGCACTGTATGCAGTTGGAAAACTGTGTATATGACTTCTTCGAGTTGACTTCTCTGAATATGGCACAGCAAGGTGTCTTTGGAGACGTACTACACGTAGAGGGTTCATACATTCACAATTTGGAAGACTTCTGGCCTTCATACTGGAATAACTGGCGTATGGATTACAATCAGAAACATCGTGGTGATGTATATGCAACTCACGGTATGGGTCCTGCTTGCCAAGTACTTAACATCCACCGTGGTGACCGTATGAAAACTTTAGTATCAATGGATACGAAAGCTGTCAATGGTCCGGCTTATATTAAAAAGCAAACAGGAGAAGAAGTGAAGGATTTCCAGAACGGTGACCAGACTTCAACTTTGATTCGCACAGAAAATGGTAAGACTATGTTAATCCAACATAATGTAATGACTCCGCGTCCTTACAGTCGTATGTATCAGATTGTAGGAGCAGACGGTTACGCAAGCAAATATCCGATTGAAGAATATTGCCTGAGACCTTCACAAGTTGATTCAAACGATGTTCCTAATCATGAAAACCTGAACGCACACGGTTCTGTACCTGCTGACGTTAAAAAAGCCCTAATGGATAAATACAAACATCCTATCCACAAAGAACTGGAAGAAACAGCTAAGAAGGTAGGCGGCCACGGTGGTATGGACTTTATCATGGATTATCGTCTGGCATACTGCTTACAGAATGGTTTACCTTTAGACATGGACGTTTACGACTTGGCAGAATGGTGCTGCATGGCTGAACTGACCCGCCTCTCTATTGAAAACAATTCAGCTCCGGTTGAAATTCCCGACTTTACTCGTGGAGGATGGAATAAAGTACAAGGCTACCACCACGCTTTCGTAAAATAAAAATAGTATTTTTGCAGACACGAACATAAATTAATCCGGCTTCTCCCCCAAAGCCGGATTATTCATTGGTTCGTGTTTCAACATTTTATAGATTATCATAATCACGTTTATGAAAACAGCTATTCCAAAGCCTTCTAAGCAAAGCATTATCCGTGAGGCTAGAGACTATGTAATGATTGCCATTGGCATGATTCTGTACGGCATCGGGTGGACGGTATTTTTACTACCCAACGATATCACTACCGGGGGAGTACCGGGTATTGCTTCCATTGTATATTGGGCGACCGGCTTTCCGGTGCAATATACGTATTTCACTATCAACTTCTTCCTGCTGCTGTTAGCTCTTAAATTACTGGGATTGAAGTTTTGTATCAAAACCATCTTCGGAGTGTTCACCCTGACTTTCTTTTTATCCGTTATCCAGAAACTGGCGGCTGGGATCAGTCTCCTTCACGACCAGCCTTTCATGGCGTGTGTCATCGGAGCGTCATTCTGTGGAGGTGGAATCGGGGTTGCCTTCTCAGCTAACGGAAGTACCGGAGGCACAGATATCATTGCAGCTATCATAAACAAGTACCGGGATATTACACTGGGAAGAGTTGTACTTATCTGCGACATGATCATTATATCTTCCAGTTATTTTGTCTTAAAAGACTGGGAAAAAGTAGTATATGGATTTGTAACTCTATATATTTGTAGCTTCGTGCTCGATCAGGTGGTGAACAGCGCACGTCAGTCCGTACAATTCTTTATCATCTCAAATAAATATGAAGAAATAGGACGACGTATCAACGAATATCCGCACCGAGGCGTTACAATCATCAATGCAACGGGCTTTTATACCGGACGCGAAGTGAAGATGATGTTTGTATTGGCTAAAAAACGGGAATCCCCCATTATCTTCCGGTTTATAAAAGATATAGACCCTAACGCATTTGTTTCACAAAGTGCTGTTATCGGAGTTTATGGAGAAGGATTCGACCATATTAAAGTTAAATAAAAACGAAATGAAAAACCAATATTGAGAAACATGAAATTTCGACTACACCCCCTCTTATTAACTAACATTTTTCTGGGAATATTTTCCCTGATAGTAACCAGTGCCGTAGCTGATAATGCAAAAAAGCCTTATTGGCAAGATGTGCAAGTAGTAGCTGTTAACAAAGAATATCCCCGTTCTTCGTTTATGACTTACGACAATCGTGAAGATGCCTTGAGCGGGAAATTTGAGCGTAGTAAGTTCTATCGGTTATTAAACGGAACATGGAAGTTCTATTTTGTAGATTCCTACAAAGATCTTCCTGACAACATTACTGATCCGAGCGTCAGTACAGACTCATGGTATGATATCCAAGTTCCCGGCAACTGGGAAGTACAAGGACATGGAGTAGCCATCTACACAAATCATGGTTATGAATTCAAAGCACGCAACCCACAGCCTCCGATATTGCCGGAAGCGACTCCGGTGGGTGTATATCGCCGTGATATAGACATCCCTGCCGATTGGGACGGACGGGACATTTATCTGCATTTGGCAGGAGCCAAATCCGGTGTATATGTATATATCAACGGTAAGGAAGTAGGATATAGCGAAGATTCAAAGAATCCTGCCGAGTTCTTAATCAACCCGTACGTGAAACCGGGCAAGAATGTACTTACACTGAAAATCTTCCGTTGGAGCACTGGCTCTTATCTGGAATGTCAGGACTTCTGGCGCATCAGTGGTATCGAACGTGATGTGTATATCTACTCACAACCCAAAGTAGCAATCAGAGATTTCCGTGTAACATCCACGCTGGACGATACTTATAAAAACGGTATTTTCAAACTGGCAATGGATATCCGCAACAATACCTCACAGCCCTCTAAAGATTATGTTATCGGATATAAGGTGTTAGATCCGAAAACCGATAAGGTAATCGCTGCTTTCGAAATGAATACCGCCATAGGTGCGAACCAAACCATTCCTCTCTTTGAAGAAGTGAAAATAGAAGTCCCCAATGTAAAAACATGGACATCCGAACATCCCAATCTCTACAAATTACTGATGTACATCAAAGACGGAGATAAGTTTACAGAAATAGTTCCCTTCAATGTCGGCTTCCGTCGTATTGAGATCAAACCAATTGAACAAAAGGCTGCTAACGGCAAACCGTATGTTTGCTTATTCATCAACGGACAACCGTTGAAACTCAAAGGTGTAAATATCCACGAGCACAATCCGGCAACAGGGCATTACGTTACAGAGGAATTGATGCGTCGTGATTTTGAGCTCATGAAGCAGCATAACTTAAACAGTGTGCGCCTCTGCCACTACCCGCAAGACCGCCGTTTCTACGAACTTTGCGACGAATACGGGCTCTATGTGTATGACGAAGCTAACATCGAAAGTCACGGTATGTATTACGACCTCCGCAAAGGCGGCTCATTGGGCAACAACCCCGAATGGTTGAAACCGCACATGGACCGTACTATAAATATGTTCGAACGTAACAAGAATTACCCGAGTGTCACTTTCTGGTCGTTAGGAAACGAAGCCGGAAACGGATACAACTTCTATCAAACATATTTGTGGGTGAAAGAAGCAGACAAAAATATCATGGCTCGTCCTGTTAACTATGAACGCGCACAATGGGAATGGAACTCCGATATGTATGTTCCGCAATATCCAGGTGCCAGTTGGTTGGAAAACACAGGCAAGAACGGCAGCGACCGTCCGGTAGCTCCTTCGGAATATGCACACGCAATGGGTAATTCCACCGGAAACCTTTGGGGACAATGGCAAGCTATTTACAAATATCCTAACCTTCAGGGAGGATATATTTGGGACTGGGTAGATCAAGGTCTGCTCCAGAAAGACAAAAATGGTAGAGAATACTGGGCTTATGGAGGTGACTTTGGTGTAAACGCCCCTAGTGACGGTAACTTCCTTTGCAATGGGCTTGTCAACCCGGACCGCGGACCACACCCGGCTATGGCTGAAGTAAAATATGTACATCAAAATGTCGGTTTTGAAGCAATTGACGCTGCTTCCGGCAAGTTCAGAATCACTAACCGTTTTTACTTTACCAATCTGAAAAAGTATCAGATCCATTATAGCGTACTCTCAAATAACAAAACAATAAAAAGCGGAAAAGTTTCTTTAGACATCGCTCCGCAAGCATCCAAAGAGTTTACTGTACCTGTAAACGGCT
>ENA-ORSA01001835-ORSA01001835.1-human-gut-metagenome-genome-assembly--contig:-NODE-1835-length-16502-cov-17.793579_pt1 | contig 16502 bp, 8 predicted proteins | sample MGYA00242179_ERZ509142 | MGnify/ENA primary metagenome ERZ509142 (study PRJEB26280, sample SAMEA2338659) | human gut metagenome | biome: human gut; feature: human-associated habitat; material: faeces... | reverse complement strand
TGCCCACATTGGTGTTATCGGTGTACGCCACGGTATACTCACTGGCAGGAATGACCGTCGTACCGTCCTTCACTGTCACAGTCGTCGGCACAATAGCCCCGCCCGTGTAAGTGTAGGAAGTCGGTTCAACGCTCACAGCGGCGGTAACCGTCTTGGGTGCAATGGTCACAGTAAAGCTCTGCTCGGAGGAGTCGCTGTGGGTGGTGTTGTTGCCCTTGACCTTGTAGTATACGGTGTAGTTGCCGGCGTTGGTGGCCTTGGGCAGTTCCGCATTGTAAGAACCGCCATCCAGCTTATACTGCAGCGTGCCGCCGGTGATGCCGCTGCCGGCATTGACCAGCACCTGCTCCGTGCCATTGAAGGTCAGGCCGGTCTTGGCGGCGGGTGCAGTTGTGATCGTTGCGGCAGGCAGATTTACAACCGTAAAATGCAGCTTACCGGTGATGGTACCGGTGTAGTTGCCGTCTGCGGTATAGGTGTATTCGATGTCACCCGTGGCACCCAGCTGCAGCGTCTCCAGCTTTTTCACGATAGCGTCATAACTGGTCGCGCCATCATAGCTGTAAGCCAGCGTTCCCGTCACATCACCGAAGGTAGGTGCATCAAAGGTGCCCTTGTCCACCACGACCTGAATGTCCTTCGTAGCGCGTTGGGCAGTCACATCTTTCTGCTTAATGGTAAAGGTCTGGCTCACAGCATCGAAGCTGTAGTTGCCGCCGTCCTTCGCTTTCACGATAATCTTGCCTGTGCCGGCATTGGTGTTGTCGCTAAACTCTACCGTGTACTGATCATCGCCAATCTTCAGGCCACCCTTGGTAATCTCAACGGTATATGCAGGAGTAATGGCGCTGCCGGTGTAGGTGTAGTCACCGCTCACTGTCACCACGGGTGTGATGGATTTAGGCTCGATGGTAAAGGTCTTGCTCACGGAGTCGGAGTAATTGCCCTTACCGGTCAAGGTAACAGTGGCTGTGCCAGCATTAAGGTTATCCTTGTACTTCACTGTATAGTCCGTGTCTTTGGACAGCGCAGTCTCGCCATCTTTCACTGTCAGTTCCGGAACAATGGGGCTGCCGGTATAAGTCTGGGCAGCGATATCCCATACCATGCTGGCGGTCAGAGCCTTGGCGGTGATGTTGAACTTTGTCTCAACAGACCCCGTGTAGTTGCCCTTACCGGTCACGATCACTTTGGCCGTACCCACATTGGTGTTGTCTTTATAGGTCACCGTGTAATCGGTTCCAGCGGTCAGGGTCTTCTTCCCGACATTCACAGTAACAGTCGGCTCGATGGCGCTGCCGGTGTAGGGCTGGGACGCGATAGGCTGTACCATATTGGCAGTCAGAGCCTTTGGATTCACCGTAATTTTTTGCTTGGCTATTTGGGTGACATTACCCTCGGTATAGGTGATCGTGACCTCTTTGTCATTTACAGTCAAGAGCGCAGTCGGGGTAAACTGGAAGTAGGTAGGCTGCACATCTTTAGTGCTGCCATCATCGTACGCAGCAGTGATCACCATTCCCGCCTTGTTGAACTGCTCACCCGCGGTATAAGTCGTATGCGGGCAAGTCTTAATGGTAATGCCGGTCAGGGTCTTCTCGGCTGTGGCGGGGAATGTCTTGGTGAGGACGATGGTAGTTGCGTTCGCGCTGACCTTGGTATAGCCAGTGGGAGTGGTCACGCCCTTTGCGAAGCTCTCGCCGGAGCTTGCCGTCAAGGTGATCTTGGCAGTGTAGACCTGATTGGCTGCCGCAGGTCCGGTCACGGTCGTGCCGGTGGCGGTGTTGCCCTTATACCACTCCACCTTGCTGGTGTAGCCGGTGGCTGCGCCGATGTCGACCGTGGTGTCCAGCGCCTTGCCCTTGACCGGCGCATCAACAGAGGCGGTCACGCTGGCAATAGGCGCCTTGGGGATGGTGACGGTAGCAGTTCCGGCGCTCCCGGCGCCGGGAGCATCGGTGCTGTTGTCTCCGGACTTATCACAGAAGTTGTACTTTGCCTCATCAAAGGAAAAGTCAACAGCGCCGGTCTTCCCTTCAATCACGTCGAAAATAACCGTAAGGATTTCCGTTGTGGTTGTAGTAGTCGAACCGTTTTCATCAACCCAGCTGACACCTATGGTTGCCGGGTTCCAAGAATTGTTGTCCGACACCGTCGAATTCGCTGTAAGTAAGCCGCCCTTCGTTGGCGTGCCGTTTACCTTGAGTTTTTCCTTGTCATACTTAACATGGAAATCAAGAGCTCCCAAATCTGTATATGCGCCAATTTTTACGCTCATTTTCACCTGATTCGTCTCGGCGAGATATGAAGCGTCAATACTCAGTGTCGGCGCATCATACCCTGCTGCGAATGCGCTGGTCGGCAGCATCGTCAGCATGAGGCAGAAAACACAGAGCAGGGATAAAATGCGTTTTTTCATGCGGTTAATTCCTCCTGTTACTATATAATTGCCTTAATAAGTTAGAGTGCGAGAGCCAGCACTGATCTGCCTGATCCACAGCGCATCTGTGCCATTTACTTTGCCATCGCGGTTCAAATCCGCAAGAACTTTCTGGTATGCATCCAGTGTGCGACCACCCGCACTACTCTGCCGTATCCATAGCGCGTCTGTGCCGTTCACTTTTCCGTCGCGGTTTACATCGCCCCACAGGTACACCGTCACATCCTTGGTGACGGCGGCGCTACCTACGGTGATGCTCTCCGTCCAGGGAGCGTGGCCTTTCTTCTCCACCTTCAGGGTGTACGTTCCGGCGGAGACATTTTCAATCTTATATGCCGCGCTGTTACCGGTAACAACCGTGGTCATGGGCGTTCCATTCTCAGGAGTCAGCGTAACAGTAACGTTCTCCGTCTCGCCGCCGTAGCTCTTGACCGTCCCGCTGACCGTCACCCCTGTAACAGCTGCCGCTTCCACCGTCACGGTGCCGCCGCTGATATCGCCAGTATAGCCGTCCGCGCCGACAGAATCTTCATACAGGTTGATTGCCGTGTTGCCGGCAGCCTTGGTCTGGAACGTCACCCGTAGGAACTCGCCCGCTTCGTGCGTCTTATCGCTCCCGCGAACAAAGCCCACACCAACCAAGCTCCTATCATTCGCCTCGTCAGGCGTCGAAAGAACCGGGTCTATGGTTGCGCCAGCAGCTAGCTTTGCAAAACCTCCGAGCTGTTCAATCCCTGTGACCGTCAGCATTTTATTGTCGAACTCCAACTGGGCAATAAAGCTGCTCACCGTCATGCCCTTGTTGGTCAGCGTGGCGGTGAACGTGTCGCCCACCTTGACCTTGCCTGTGCTCAGCGCCAGAGACAGGTTCGGCTGCGGCTGCTCGTTCTCGGGCTTCACCGTCACCGTGGCCCCCTCCACCGTGCTGGTGAACTTCTGGGTCACCTTGTCCGGCGCGTCGCCGTTGCCAGCCACCACACCGGTCATGGACAGCGTGTACTCGCCCAAACCGTTGACCTTGCCCATGATGGTCATGATCTCGGTCTTTTCGGTAATGCCTTTGCCCTCATCCGTGCCCGCAGCGCCGAAATAGCGGCTGCCGGGCGTGTACGCGAGCAGGCTATACATGCCGTCCACATTGCCGTTTGTGCTCAGATTGTTCTGAAGCGCATAATAGAATGCCCCGTCCTCCGCCATTGTTTTGTCAGCCAGCGTCAGGTTTGCCGACGGCGCCAGCGTGAACTGGAGCGCCCGGATGGGCACGTTGTCCACACTCTCCGCATAGATGTGGAACTTGACGATCTGCTCTCCCCCATTATCGTAGAGGGTCGTGTCGTCCGCCTCTATGGTAAAGGCGACGGTCTTGTCTTTCAGCGTGCCGTTGCCTTCGAATATGGTGTCCTCTGCGGAAACAGGCACCACCAGACCCAGCAGCATCACCAGCGACAAAACCAGTGACAGTACTTTTTTCATGCAACTCCTCCTTACTCTCCTATGTGTACTATCATAGATACTCATTTGCTGCGGCCGTCCCTGCGGAACAGTCGTCCCAGCCCGCCGGGTATGACCAGCTGGCACACAGCGCCCGCTGCCGCCAACACGCCCAGCACGATGGCCGTGAGCTTCGTACCGGCGCCGCCCGTCTGCGCCGTGTCCGGCACAGGCGCGTCAGCCGCGCCGGGCGCCGGGCTGATGACCACCTGCGGGTCGTCCGCCGCCGCAGGCAAATTCCCCTGCGGCACATCCGGCTTGTCGGTCACATCCGGCGTTTCGCCGGATGCGGTGCCGCCGGTTTCCGGCTTCTCCGTGTCGCCGGAGCTGCCGGAGGTACCCGTGCCGCCAGTTCCCTTCACCGTCACCGGCGTGCTGTCCACCTTGGGCGTATAGGTCGCGCCGGAGCCGTCAGGCGCAGCCACAAATTCCGCGTCCAGCGTGAAGGTTCCGGTGCTGCCCGCCGGGATCGTGGCGGTGATGGTCAGGATCTCCGCGCCCTCCGTCATGCGGTTGCCCTCCGTGGAGCCGACGGCGGCGAAAAAGCAGCTGCCCGGCGTGTACTCATACGTCCGGAACACACCCTTGCCGGTGGTCACATCGTATGGCAGGTCGTTGACCGCATAGGTGATGACCGCTTCGCCGTTTTCCTTGAAGCGCTCCGGCAGCGTCATGCCACCGGACGGCTTCAGCCGGAAGCTGAACACGCCCAGCTCCCTGCCCTCCGGCGGCGTCACCGTTATGGTGAATTTCACCTGCACAGCGCTGCCGTTGGCCGTCACCTCGGTCTTGTCCGGTGTGATGGTCAGCGTGGCCGTATCCTCCGCCCACGCCGTAGCCACAGTGCCCAGCAGCAGTATCACGCTCAGAATGGCGCAAATCAGCTTGCGCACACACATCCCCCTTTCTTTCTCACATCATATCCCATTGCGGCGGCTGTGTCAACCACAACTGCCGCAAATGCGTCAACAGCGGCGCAAAATGTACCGCTAAACGCCAATTGATTCATCCCAGTTATGAGACGAGGCTCTGCGCCATGGCCGTCAGGTCGGCGGCGCTGATGATGCCGTCGTTATTCACGTCGATGGCGGCGGATTTGTCCGTGGTGATGCCCGCCGCATAGCGCGCCAGCGCTATCAGCTGGTTCAGGTCGAAGGTCAGCGGTGAATACTTGGTCGCTGACAGGACGAGTTCCTTGTCGTACAGCGCCAGCGTCTCCTTGTCGTACACATACGTCACTGTACCGCCGGTCGTGGCAGCCGCATAGCTCGCATCCACGCTGCCCTCTGCGCCGCAGAGGAACAACTGATCCGGCGCGCCGGTGGTACCGCTGTCACAGTTGGTGATGTCCGCCAGGTAGTTGGCACCGCCGATGGACACGATGTTCCACATGTGCAGGCCAGCGCCAGTGCCGCCGTCCATGGTGCCCGTGGGCAGATAGCAAGCCACCTCCGGGTCGCTGCCCGTCCACGTCAGGTCGCACAGGTACTTGAACGCCTTGGAATAGCCCTCGCACACCACGTTGGTGTCGGGATCGCCGTCGAATACGTAGATCAGCTGCCACGGGTCGCCGTAGGGATAGTTTGCTGTGTTCGCTGCGTCAAAATTATAGTCCACGGCATTTGTGATGTACTCCCGATAGGCCACCAGCTTACTGTAGGTGCCCTTATCCTGGTTGGCCGCCACCACTTCGGCGGCTTTGGCCGCCGCTGTCCTGGCCGCGCCGGTCTTGGCGGTGTCGGGACTGTACAGATAATATTGCTGCGTGGCCGCGTCCGTGACCGCGTAATCCTGAGAAACCACCATCAGTATCTGGCAATCACTCACCGTAACAGTAGTCTGTTGACCGTCCACACTGCAAATAGGCCTAACGCTGATAGCACTCACATCGTCCTGCTTGAACACTTTATCAAACCAATACAGTTCATAAGGATGACGTGCCAGCAACTGATTCAGTAACATATTCACATCCAGTTCTGCACTGAAAGCGTTTGTAACAGCTTCGTTCGCTTCTTCGGAAAACTGATATTGGTTTTCTTTATCCAGTACCAGTATGTCTCCCTCTATACCCAGTTCTTCCTTGGTAAAGGTCAGCGGCTGAAAACTCAGTTCGAAAATCGAACTGTCTCCCTGTCCGGCGGCAATCTTCTGGATCTCCGGCACCAGCTGATCATACACCGCCCGAAGGGTCGGGTTCATGGACGCCATATACGTCGCCGGGCGGGACGCGGTATTCCCGCCGCTCTCCGCCTTGACGACCTCCGGCACATCCAGCCCGTTCACCTGATAGAGATACCCCTCCAGCAGAGCAGCACTGTCGTCCTCCGATGCGGTCACGGAGGCGCTGCCGCCGTCGATGCCGTCCACCTCCACGCGGACATCCGCCTGCGCCAAAGTCAGCGTCAGCGTCAGCACCAGCGCCAAGGCCAGTATCCCACTTATAACTCTCTTTTGCATCTTTCTCCCTCCCTGCGGGCGCAGCAAAGCCCACTGTACCCAGTCTTATGTTCATTATAGCCCGCCAGCATGCCAATAGCAAGCAGAAAATCCCTGTCATTTCCTCCGACTTTTCCTCCTCGCTTTTGCTCATTCGTACAAAAAAGCCAAAACACTATGCAGCCAGCTAATTGTTTTTGCATTTCGTCTGGTTTATGATGACGATGTACCAATATATATGTGCATTTCAGCACACGGAAAGAGAGGGAGTAAGCATGAAGAAAGTGATCAGTCTTCTGCTGGCGCTGGTCATGGCGCTGAGCCTGCTGCCCACAGCGGTGTGGGCAGAGGGCGAGGACGCCGCCGCCCCGGCGGAGGAAGTCTCCGAGAGCTTCTTTGACAGTTTCCATCCGTTCACGTGGAACGACGGGAGCTACGTCTGGCGCTTCGGATGGAACGGCCCGGATAAGAGCCGGGGCGAATGGCACCTGTACGCCGCGCCGGAGGGCACGTCCGCCGACAGCGCGGACGGCTGGACGGACTGCGGCGCGGAGGCCACGCCCTTCGAGCACCTGACGGAGGGCACGCTGGCATACGCGGCGGCCTGCGCCATGCGGTCGGCATTTCTGGCACTTGACCAGAATACCATCGAATCTGTCTATAATAACCGGCGTGACATTTGGCGGTTAGTCTACATGCTGAGCTTGGAAACGGTCGCTTACACAGCGGATGATGAATCGTCCGCCCGTGCGTTTTACGAGGGGAAAATCGGCGTTGATGGCAGAACAGGCACATTGGTGCCGCCTCAGGGAACGGACACGCCAACCATGCTTAAGCAGTACTATGATCTGCCCGAGGGCGTTCGCGCTGCACTGCAAAAAACGATGGGCGGCAAACATAATGACAGCGGTGCGATCTACAATTTTACACAGCTGCTGTTCCGCACGGAGCGTAATCTTGAAACGTCCGGCGGCAACAGCTTCATCAACTCGTGTCAGGCGCTGTGGGACAGCGGTTTTCAGGCTCCTGAGAACCCGAATTTTGTGTTCCCCGCCGGTCTGGTGGAGGGCGAGGACTACACCTACACATATAACAATGCCACCGGTGAGCTGCACGTGGTGCTGCTGCCCCAGTTCGACAAGGGCAACCACTGGGCAGACGCGTTCCAAAACATGTCAGCGGACAGTAACTCGCTGAATCTGCAGATCAGAATGACCGCCAAGGGCGAATACACCCGCGCGAAGGATTTCAGCTTCAACGGCAGCCCCGCGTCTGTCATCAACGAGAGCGATCATGTGGACGCAGCCAATTTCAATATGGACAACGGCGTCCGCTGGTCGGGCGGCAGTGTGCCGGTGGGCACGGTGAACCGGATCGATGGTCAGGCGACCATCGCGCCCACGGATGCCTTCAACAAGCATTTCATCGCCGTCGTCTGGGGCGACGACAGCGGCACCGTTCTCCGCAAGGAGCTGGTCATCCTGACCGTCGAGGTGCGGGAGGAGTTCGTGGTAAACACCTTCTACGACGTAGCCAAGCCCATCCCCGCCGAGAAGCTGGAAAGCGGCTTCACCTTTATGAGCGGCGTTACCGGCTGGGAGGCCAGCTTCAGCGACGGCAAGATCGAGCTGTTCCCCGATAACGGCATTCCCACCTCCGGCGACCCCATCGAGCTTGGCCGCATCCGCTGGGACGATATGGCGCCCGACGGGTATCGCTTTAAGAGCTATGTCCGCCTGAACAGCGGCAACGGCGAGGAGACATATTCCGGCGTTGGCGTGTGGACACGGCCGAACACCAATGGCCGAGGCGTTGATGAGCTGTACGAGGTCACATGGTATAACGATACGGACAACACAAGCCTTCTCCAGAATCTGGCGGTATACCAGTACGACAAAATGCCGTATTACCGCTATATCTCCAAGGATGGTGTCACGGCCGCGCCCGTGGCCTTTCTGGGTCTGGACACGGCGCAGCTCAGCAGCAGCGGCATCGGCGTCACCTATGACGAGACGACGGGCTGCTTCCATGTATCCCACAGCGGCCGGGAGCTGCCCGACGCGTCCACACTGCTGAACACCCGCATCACCCCCACCCCACCGGAGGGCGCGGTGTATTTCTCCGCCATTCATGACGACGGCAACCGCGACCCCCGTATCATGGGAAAGAGCGAGGCTTCCGATATTCTGGCTTCTCTGGAGAGCTTCGAAAAGTACTCCGTGACTGACAGCAACCGCGTCAACGAGCGGTCGCTGGAGCTGGTGCGGACGCAGATGGTTCACCTGCCCGGCATTGATGTCTGCCTGTCCGGTTCCAGCAACCACCGCGGCCTGACCGTCGCCTGGTGGGATGCGGACAGGAACCTGATCGGCATGAGCTATGTGTACGGTCAGAACGACGACTTCATGAACCGCACCCGGCTGACCAGCGTCGAAACGGCGGATAAGCTGGATGACCTCAATACCCGCGGCGAGGTCAACGCCCCCGCTCTGGTGGGTGCAGAGGGCATGGAGCTGGTCTGCGACCGCTATCCCCAGACCGGCGACGGCATGACCCAGTTCTTCGACCTGCACCTGATCGGCGACAAGGGCGGCACCAAGACCGTGTACATCCCCTACCACTGCTTCGGCATGACCTATGCGGACGACGTGCAGGGCAAGAGTGCCGACGAGCTGCCCACCATCATCGTCAAGCACTTCGACGCCAACTACAACTTCCGCAACGAGATCATCGGGCGCTACGAGCCCCAGGGCATCGTGTTCGAGACGGACAGCTTCTCCCCCTTCACCGTATCCGTGGGCGGCGGGCAGAGCGGCGATGACGCGGACGGCTACAGCGACAACATCGGCGACTACGACCGCTGGGGCGAGGGCAGCGCTTGGAACGGCGACCCCCTGCAGTACATGGTCATCAAGAGCCTGCGCAATATGGACGGCCGCGACAGGCTGGAGCTGGGCGTGGACTGGCGCTATGACAAGGTCGGCAGCATTTATAATGTGGGCATCACGCCGGAGGTGCTGACCCAGATCGTCAACGCTAACAAGCCCCTCGTCATCTACAACGAAAGAGAACTGACCCTGTCCCCGGCTACCCTGTCGGATATGCTGCAAAAGCTGAACGTCCTGAATGCCAACAGGGGCGCGGAGGACAAAGAAGCCCTCCTGTGGTTCCGCTACGAGTACGGCAACCGGGACGGCAGGGACGGTCAGGCCTTTGCCTTTATGATCACCGTCTATCTGGGCGATACCCGCTACCGGCTGCCCGCCGGCGAGACGTATGCTTTCTCCATATACTTCGATCGCAGCGATGCGACCTCCTACGAGCTGTACTGCCCCGCCGACCCGGAGGATGCCTCCAGTGAGCTGGTCAAGCAGGCCAACCCCCTTTCCTGTGTCGACGGTCACAATGACGACGGCCACAGCTGGCGGCAATGCAGCTTCACCGCCGACCATGACGGCATGTTCGTCATCCATCCGAAGGGCTATCAGATGCAGCAGAGCTGGCCGTGGTGGGGCGTGCCCACGCCGCCGTGGACGCCCAGCCCCGACGCCACGACTCCCAACAGCGAGGTGCCGGAGCTGCAGTCCCTGTACGCCAGCGGCTTCAAGTTCCCCGTCATCGGCAAGGACATCCATTTCGTCTTCCCCGAGCAGCTGAAGGAGTGGACGGAGGGCTGCGGCGACGACTGGGACTACCGCTTCACCGCGGATGAGAGCAAGGGTCGCGTTGCCATCGAGGTGAACATGGGCAGCCGGGAGCGCTGGGAGGACGCCGTCCGCAACGTTGAGACGGGCTGGCTGGACGACGGCGTGTTCTTCCGCTACTACTTCGGCAACTCCGATAACCAGCTCCCCATGACCTACGGCTTCGACTGGTACGGCGATTACGGTGGGCAGTCTCTGGCGGACAATATGCTATATCGGGGCTATCACCACAACAACGGCCTGCGTCTGGCCACCGTGAACCGCCAGAACGCCCACAACAGCGTCCTGACGCTGAATAAAAAGGGCGAGGACTGGCGTATTATCCTTGCCATGAGCAACAGCGAGGGCACGGTGGCCGCTGCCGAGGCCAAATACGCCTTCCAGCTGGAGATCCTGCCCCGCGAGGACATCTCCTTCTCCCTGCCCGCCGACAACGGCACCGCGGTGCCCGCAGCCCGTCTCCATCCCACCGACATCCACAGCGACTGGACGGCCACGGTGCCGGCGGACGGCTCCGTGTTCCTGCGCACGGTGGAGGGCAAGGCCCTCAACAACGCCGGCAGCGGTCAGTACGGCTTGCTCGGTGAGCTGACCGTGGACGCACCGGAGGGCTATACCCTCAGAGAGTGGCGCAACAACTGCACCGGCGGCAGCGGCAGGCAATTCCCCGTGCCGCTGGTCTGGGACGATCAGGTCATCACGCTGATCTGGCAGAAGGACAACGCCCCCGATCTGGTGGAGTATGTGCGGGTGGAGCCCATGAACTATCTGCCCGGATTCTACTCCCTGGGCGATGAAAACGCGCCCTCCCGTGCGCCCAGCGCCGCCGAATTCCTGAGTGCGGCGGAGCAGAAGAAGCTCAGCGACAACGGCATCACTGTGACCTACGACGAGAAATTGGGCTACTTCACCACCAGCGTGGATGCCTCCAAGCTCACCGACCTGTCCCTGCTGTACCAGTGCGTCACACTCAATGCGCCGGAAAACGCCGTGTACTTCAAATTCACCGGTGAGGGCGGCAGCGAGAACCCCGCCTCCCACGATATCAAAGACGACGTCAACCGGTTCACGGAGCAGTTCAGCAGCCCGGATGCAGAACTGCAGCCCGTTGATCCTGATAGTCCTGTTCGGATGCCGCTGATGCATACCGAGGAACTTAAACTGGACGGCAAGACCGTGTACTACTCCGAATCCCAGATGTACCATTCTCTCATCGTCCAGTGGCTGGATGAGGGCAAGAACGTCATCGGCTACACCTGCCTGTACGGGCGCAACGGCGACATCTCCACCACCGTGGACACCGACACCGTGGACACCGCTCCCACAGCGGCGGTCAGCGTTCCCACGCTGGTGGGCACTGATCTGAAGCTGCTGTGCGACCGGAATCCCCAGACAGAGGACGGCAAGCGCCTGTTCCTGCTGTTCAACGTCACCGGCGAGGGACAGCTGGGCGAGGACGGCGCCGAGATCTACCTGCCGTACAGCTACTTCGACCTGACGGCGGAGGAGGGTATGGCGCTGGCGGCCAAGGGTGTCCGCCCGCTGATCCGCCACTATCTCAACGAGAACTGCACGGAGAAGGAATCCCTGCTGGGCGAGTACACCGCAGCCGGTGTGCGCATCGTCACCCGCAGCTTCAGCCCGTTCCTCATTGACGCCAACGGCTGCACCGTGGGCGATCTGAACGGCGACGGCGCGGTGGATACGCTGGATATGCAGGCGCTGTACGAGAATCTGTCCACCGGCCGCACCACGGAAAAGCTGGCGGACAAGGACGACTTCCGCCCGCTGGCCGATTACAACGGCGACGGCGAGGTGAACATTCTGGATTACCAGAAGCTGTATCAGAGCATCAAAACGGCATAAAATAAAGGAGCGCACCCTTACGGGGTGCGCTCCTTCAGCTTGTCAAAAAAGTCCGAACGGACTTTTTTGACAAGCTGAGGCAAAATCGCAAAATAAAAAACAGTATTTTATTTTGCGATTTTGGTCGCTGCGGCGGGTGATTGAACGCGAAAGGGAACCCTGACGGTTCCCTTTCACACTATCCTTCCCTCCGATACCTGTAACCGGGCAGGTTTTTTGACAGTCTGAAAGGAGCGCACCCTTACGGGGTGCGCTCCTTGTCTGTTGAAAAGCCCTGTCATTTCTGCGCGCTTTACTCGATGAGCCCGCTTTCCTTCAGCAGGATCTCAATATCGGTGCCCTTGATCTTCTTGATGGCGATCTTGAGCATTTCCTTCTCCGCGAAGGACAGCGGTGCCTCGCTGATGGGTTTCTTGTCGATGGCATAGTAGCAGGCACGCAGCAGCTCACGTACATCGTACTTGCTGCCCCACACCTCCGGCACGCCGCGGTCGATATCCAGCAGGGTGTATACCGACTCCATACCGGTGCGCATGGAATACTCGGTGGTGAAGATGGTGTCGCGGGGCGTCTCGGCAAACTGGCCGATGAAGGCGAAGTTCACGGCACCGTCGGGCACGACCTTGGGACGGTCGGATTCCTTGCGGGGCTGGAAGAAGGCGTTGATATACGGCATAAAACAGGTGGTCGTATTGCAGGCATCATGCGCCAACGCGTCGATCTTTTCGGTGGGCACGCCGATGTGGTACAGCCACTCGCGGCAGACCTCCTCGCCAGTGCAGTCCCGCATGGCCTTCTTCACATAGTTGCCGTCCTTGTTGGTGTTCAGCGAATACAGCCACACGAGCACCGTGTTCTTGTCCTGCGACTTGAACTGCGGCTGACGGTTGATGGTCCAGGACAGATACCAGTTGTCGGTGCTGTCCTTGACGGTGACGATGCCGCCGGTGGTCACCTTGCCGGAGCGGGGATCACGCTTGCAGATGTTCATGATATGCTGGATGATCTCCTCGTTGGAGGTAGCCACGGTGGCGCTCATCCAGTTGGTGGCCTCCACATCGGAGCAGAATGTGTCCGGGTTGCCGTATTCGCCGTGCTCCGCCTGCGCAGCAATGGCCTTCCACATATCCCACGACTCGCCGCAGCCGTTCTTCACGCCGGACAGGTCGGGAGCATGGGTCTGGTCGCCGTAGCAGGAGGTATCGGTGCAGCAGCCGTTGGTGATGAACACCAGATCATCCTCAATGAGGTCGATGGTCTGCTCCTTGCCGTCCTTCACATACACGATCTGCCGGGCGATCTTCTTGTCACCCTCGGTTTCGATGATGACATTCCTGACGTCCATGCCGTACTCGATGCGCACGCCGTGGGACTCCAGATATTTCACCAGCGGCAGGATCATGCTCTCATACTGGTTGTATTTGGTGAAGCGCAGGGCGCTGAAATCGGGCAGACCGTCGATGTGGTGGACATAGCGGCACAGATACCGCTTCATCTCCAGAGCGCTGGACCAGCGCTGGAATGCGAACATGGTCTGCCAATACAGCCAGAAGTTGGTGCTCCAGAAGGAGTCCGGCAGCACGTCGGAGATCTTCTTGTCCTCCAGATCCTTCTCCGGCGTCAAAAACAGCTTGGACAGCGCCATGGCGGAGTCCTTGTCCAGCTTGAACTGCTTGTCGGTGTGGGCGTCCTCACCGCAATTCACACTGGCACGGCACAAAGAGTAGTTGGGATCGTGCTTGTTGAGCCAATAATACTCATCCAGCACGGAGACGCCCGGCGTCTCGATAGAGGGCACATCGCGGAAGGTATCCCACATGACCTCGAAATGGTTGTCCATCTCGCGGCCGCCGCGCATGAAGAAGCCCTTGGTCACGTCCTTGCGGCCGTCGCAGCTGCCGCCGGCAAGCTCCAGCTTTTCGAGCAGATGGATGTGCTCACCCTTCATCTGCCCGTCGCGGACAAGATAAAAAGCTGCCGTCAGCCCGGCAAGGCCGGTGCCGATGATATAAGCCGATTTTTTGTCCACATCCTTGGGCTTTTCGGGATGGGCAAAGGATTCGTAAGTGCCAGCAGAGTAATACATAACAAAACCTCCTGTTGTTTTTCTTTTGTTGGCTTTATTATAGCGTTTCCCGTCCGGCTTACAATAAACAGGAAAAGCCCCGTGATAAAAGTCTTATCACGGGGCCGGAAAGTGTAAAAAAACTTATCAAATGCGGGGAAATGATAAAATCAGAACTGAAATCGGGAGAGTGCTGCGGACATAGAGCCCCTGATCAGCTTGGCAAGCCTGTCCACGATCTGCCGCGGATCCTCGCGCATATCGTCCTTGATCCAGTCCAGCATCAGCCCGATAAATATATACGAATAGACCTGGGCGATAAACTGCTTGTCCTCGTCCCGCACCTTCATGGTGCCCACTTCCTCGTTGATCACATCCAGCAAAAGCCGGTCAACGAGCGGCTGCAGGTACTTTTCCACCTGCTCGGCGTGGACGCAGCGGTACACGTTCATGATAAATGGTCTGTTCTCCTGCACCGCCTCGAAGATCTGCAGGAATCCCTGCTGCCAGGTTTCGTAGGTCTTTTTCTCGTCCAGCGCTCTCCTGGCGTCCTCAAGGCAAGACCACTCCACCAGATCGTAAATGTCCTTGAAATGGTAATAGAAAGTCATGCGGTTGATGCCGCAATCCTCGGCAATGTCATTGATGGTGATCTTGGTCAGCGGCTTTTTCAAAAGCAGATTTTTCAGTGACTGCTCCAACGCCCGCTTTGTTACCTGTGACATGGCAGCTTGTACCTCCCGGAGATCATCCGCCTCGTGCCGCCCTTTCGCCGCCGCTTGCCCGGCGGCCTGTGCAGCACAACAAATACCGTACCCATACAGGGCTTTTCTTATCTTCTCCCCAACCGTCCGAACCACCAGAAGGTCAGCGGCCACACGCACCCGGCAAACAGCACCACCAGCAGATAGCGTACCCCGCCCGCGATGGCGGCGCTGCCGCCCAGCAGGGCGATCAGCGGCGCCTTCAGCCCCGCTCGTATGGCCAGCAGCAGCCCGAAGCCCACCGCCAGCTTGATGAGCTGCGCCCACCAGACAGCCTGCGTCTCAAAGCGGACGTACTTCCGATCCGCGATGTTGGCGATCAGCATGCCCAGCGTGGCGCCGGTGAGCTTCCACGCGTTCTCCAGAGCGCTGACGTAGTTGGCGGTGTCCTCGGCGGTGGCGCCGGTGTCGCCCCGCAGGTACAGATACCCTACGAACAGCCCGCTGCACGCCGCCATCACGGCGATGGTGCGCGTCAGCACCGCCGGCCGCCGGTCGGCCTCCTCCATCAGGGGATAGACCAGCATCACCAGCGCCGCGGCGACCACAAACGACACGCCCACGTCCAGCGGCGTGTGTACGCCCAGATACATCCGGCTGAACGCCACCAGCACCGTAAGCACGATGAGCAGCACCCGCAGCCACGTTTTATTCGTATACCGCGCCATACCGCCGTAGGTGGCCACGGCGTTCTGCGTATGCCCGCTGGGGAAGGAATAGCCTGTGGCCTCCGCCCGTGCGCTCTCCACGATGGTGAAGCCCGGATCCTTTACCCACGGCCGGGGCACGCAGCACAGTATTTTCAGAAACTGGTTGATGACCGTGCCGAAGAACCCCACGATCATCAGGTAGTAGCCCTCCCGCTTGCTGACGCACCAGAACACCGCCACGGCGATGACCATGAAGAACAGCTCGCCGCCCAGCAGCGTGATGACCGACATGATCTTATCCAGCACCGGCGTGCGGATGCTCTCCAGCGCATATAACAGTCCCATACAGCGACACTCCTCTCTTTACTGCTATTGTACTACAGCTTTCCCCGCCGCGCAAGCGTTGACTGCACCCCGCCCCGGTGGTATACTGACGAAAAATGCATCGGGAGGTCATTCTATGGAACCCAACAAGCTACTGGACATCCTGCACACCGCCGAGCGGCTGAAGGACACCCTCCGCCACTGCGACACCAGCAAGGGGCGGCGCGAGAGCGTGGCAGAGCACAGCTGGCGGCTGGCGCTGATGGCCTTTTTCCTCCGGGACGAATTCCCGGACACGGACATGGACAGGGTCATCCGCATGTGCCTGATCCACGATCTGGGCGAGTGCTTCACCGGCGACATTCCCAGCTTTCTGAAAACCGATGCCGACACGGAGAAGGAGGACTCCCTGCTGGAGCAATGGGTGTCCGGCCTGCCCGCGCCCTATAACGCGGAGATGAGCGCACTGTACGCGGAGATGAACGCCCTGCAAACGCCGGAGGCCAAGCTCTACAAGGCGCTGGACAAGCTGGAGGCGGTGATCCAGCACAACGAAGCGCCCATCGCCACATGGCTGCCCCGGGAGTACGACCTGAACCTGACCTACGCCAACGAGAATGTGGCCTTCTCCCCCTACCTGACAGAGCTGCGCGCCGCTATCCGCCGGGACACGGAGGAGAAAATACAGCGGGGCGAATGAACAGGGGCGAACAGAGTCGTCCGCCCTGTATGACCGCCGCACCCTGTAGGGCGGGGCCCGCG
>ENA-ORSA01001830-ORSA01001830.1-human-gut-metagenome-genome-assembly--contig:-NODE-1830-length-16514-cov-11.691901_pt1 | contig 16514 bp, 15 predicted proteins | sample MGYA00242179_ERZ509142 | MGnify/ENA primary metagenome ERZ509142 (study PRJEB26280, sample SAMEA2338659) | human gut metagenome | biome: human gut; feature: human-associated habitat; material: faeces... | reverse complement strand
CGTTTGCATCTCTCGGTCAAGCTCGGCTCATTTGACTTTGCCTTTCTTTGACCTTAAACATATATTACACCGCCTTTCCTACTTTGTCAATAGGGTAATTTGACTTTCTTTGACTTTTATTGTAAACAATTTGTGAACAGCCAAATGCATCTCTCTGCGGCAATTTTGCCGTTTGCAACCTGAAGTTGCTATACAAACGAAGCTGCATCGGTTATAATAGCACCAACAGGCATATCAACAGAGAAAGGAACCGTCTATGAAGAATACAAATTGGAACGACCCCAACTTTCAGGGCTTCGGCCGCCAGCCCCGCCCGAAAAAGGAACGCAAAGCCGTGGGCACGCCCCTGGGCCGCACGCTGCTGAACATCGCCGTCACATTGGTGTTCGCCGCGGTGTATTTCTATATCGTTCTGCCGCCTATCAGTCTCAAGAGCGAGGATTTCTACGTCTTTGTGCTGCTGGTGTGCGCCGTGTACGGTGGTTGCGCCATACTGACCTCCGGCTTTCAGGGCACCGGTGCCAAGGGCTACTTCACCTTTTTGAAAAAGCAGTGCACCGTGCCCCTCATCGCGGCCGCCGCGCTGATCGCCACGGCGCTGGTGGGCGCGGTGATCGGCTGGCAGCTGTTCCGTGCCGGGGACTACCGCGACCTGCTGACCGTTACCGACGGCGACTTTGCCGCCGAAGTGGAGGAGATCAGCTATGACCAGATCCCCATGCTGGATGCCAACTCCGCCACAAAGCTGGGCAACCGCAAGCTGGGCGAGCTGGCGGACATGGTCTCCCAGTTCGAGGTGGCCGACGACTATACCCAGATCAACTACCAGGGCCGCCCTGTCCGCGTCACGCCCCTGCGCTACGGCGATATCATCAAGTGGCTGAACAACCGCGCCGACGGCCTGCCCGCCTATCTGCTTATCGACATGGTGACCCAGAACGTGGAGGTCATCCGTCTGGACGAGGGCATCCACTACACCACCGCCGAGCACTTCAGCCGCAACCTGTACCGCCATCTGCGCTTCCACTACCCCACCTATATGTTCGACGAGCCGGCCTTTGAGATCGACGAGAACGGCGACCCCTGGTGGGTCTGCCCCCGTGTTAGCCACACCATCGGTCTGTTCGGCGGCCGTGATATCATCGGTGCCGTACTGGTGAACGCCGTCACCGGCGAGAGCGCCTACTACAAGACCGGCGACGTGCCCAACTGGGTGGATCACGTCTACACCGCCGAGCTGATCATGCAGCAGTACGACTACCACGGCGCGTATGTCAACGGCTTCATCAATTCCCTGTTCGGCCAGCGGGACGTGACCGTCACCACCGAGGGCTATAACTACATCGCCATCGGTGACGACGTGTATATGTACACCGGAGTCACCTCCGTGGTGTCCGACGAGTCCAACATTGGCTTTATCCTGTCCAACCAGCGCACCAAGGAGACGCGGTTCTATCTGGTGGCGGGCGCCAAGGAGTACTCCGCCATGGACAGCGCCCAGGGTCAGGTGCAGCAGATGAAGTACACGGCCACGTTCCCCCTGCTGCTGAACATCTCCGACCAGCCCACGTATTTCATGGCGCTGAAGGACGCCGCCGAGCTGGTGAAGATGTACGCCATGGTCAACGTCAGCCAGTACCAGATCGTGGCCACCGGCGACACGGTGGCCTCGTGTGAGGCCAACTACCGCCGCATCCTGGCGGAGAAGGGTCTGGTATCCGCCGATGACGCCGACCTGCCCCTGACGGGCCAGAACGAAGTCATCGGTGTGCTGGAGGATATCCGCTCCGCCGTGGTGGACGGCAATACCCTCTACTACCTGCACCTGACCGGTGACGAGCACTACTACGTCATCTCCGCCGCGCAGCAGCCGGAGGCGGTCATCTTCAATGTAGGCGACAGCGTCGCCATTCGGTACGCTGAGGGCGAGGGTACCATCCTCACCGCCGACAGCGTCACCCGCACCGCCGCGCAGACCGCTCCCGTTGTCGAGGAAACCGAGACTGACGGTGCCGCGTAAAAGCGCATAAAAAAGAGCACCCCCTTGCGGGGGTGCTCTTTTTTGCATCACTTGATCTCCACGACCTCGTAACCGGCGTCGGTGACAGCCTTCTTCAGCGCCTCGTCACTGGCGTTGCCGGTGACGACGGCGGTCCCGGACGCCAGATCCACGTCCGCCTGTACGCCCAGGGCGGTCAGCGCCTTCTCCACGTGGGAGACGCAGTGGGCACACATCATACCCTTGATAGTGATGGTCTTTTTCATAGCGGTATCCTCCTTACTGCTTTCGTTATTATTTATATTTTTCACCAGCTGTGGCTCTTTTGCAGTCGGCGTTCCCTCCCGTTTGCGGCCCCTCCAGCCCCGCAGACGCAGGGCGTTGCTGACCACGCACACGCTGCTCAGGCTCATGGCCGCGGCGGCGATCATGGGGTTCAGGGTGATCCCAAAGGCCGGATACAGCACACCCGCCGCCACCGGGATGCCCACAGAATTATAGAAGAACGCCCAAAACAGGTTCTGACGGATGTTCCGCAGGGTGGCCCGGGACAGGGCCGCCGCGTCGGCGATATCCATAAGGCTGCTCTTCATCAGCACGATGTCCGCCGACTCGATGGCCACATCTGTGCCCGCGCCGATGGCCAGACCCACATCCGCCGTCACCAGTGCAGGGGCGTCGTTGATGCCGTCGCCCACCATGGCTACCTTCTTGCCCTCGGCCTGCAATTCCTGCACCACCCGGGCCTTGTCCTGGGGCAGCACCTGGGCAATGACCCGGCTGACGCCCACCTGCCGGGCAATGGCGTCCGCCGTGCGCTGGTTGTCGCCGGTGAGCAGCACCACGTCGCAGCCCATCTCCCGCAGGGCGGCGATGGCGGCGGCGCTGTCCGCCTTGACCACGTCCGCCACAGCGATGACCCCCAGCAGCGATGTACCCGCAGCGATAAACAGCGGCGTTTTACCGTCCTCCGCCAGTCTGGCCGCGCCGGATTTCATCTCCTCGCCGACGGCCACTGCGGATGCCTCCATAAACGCCTCGTTGCCCGCCAGCAGCACGATACCCTCCGCCCGGGCGGTGACGCCTCCGCCGGCCACAGCGGCAAACCCGGACACCGGCCGCAGGACCAAACCGCGCTTTTCCGCCTCGGCCACAATGGCCCCGGCCAGCGGATGCTCGGAAGGCTTTTCCAGCGACGCGGCGGCGGACAGCAGCGTATCCTCGTCCATGCCGCCGGCGCACAGCAGATCCGTCACCCGGGGCTTACCCTCGGTGACGGTACCGGTCTTGTCCAGCACCACCGTATCCACCCGGCCCATCAGTTCCAGGCTGGCAGCGGACTTTACCAGAATACCCTGCTCCGCCGCCTTGCCCGTAGCCACAGTGATGGCCACCGGCGTGGCCAGGCCCAGAGCGCAGGGGCAGGAGATCACCAACACGGCGATGGCGATGGACAGGCAGAAGCGCACATCCATGCCGCCCACCGCAGCCCACAGGATAGCCGCCAGCAGCGCGATGGAAATGACCACCGGCACGAACACGGCACTGATCTTATCCGCCAGACGGCTGATAGGTGCCTTGCCGCTGGCGGCCTGCTCCATCAGCTGAATGATCTGGGACAGAGTGGTATCCGCACCTACCCGGTCCGCCGTCAGCTCCAGATAGCCGCCGGTGAGGATGGTGGCGGACACCGCCTTGCCGCCCACAGTCTTCTCCACCGGCATACTCTCGCCGGTAAGGGCGGACTCGTCCACGGTGCCGCTGCCCGCCGTCACGGTGCCGTCCACGGGGATACGCCCCCCCTGCCGGACGATGACCGTCTCGCCGGCCTTGATGTCCTCGGTGGGGACGGTGACCTCCTTGCCGTCCCGGCGCACCACGGCGGACTCCGGCGCCAGCGCCAGCAGGGCGGTGATGGCTCCGGTCGTCTTGCCCTTGGAGCGCTCCTCCAGGTACTTGCCCACCGTCACCAGTGCCAATATCATGCCCGCCGACTCGAAGTACAGGTCCGGCATACCCGTGACCTTTCCCGCCGCCAGCAGGCCCATCTCGATTAGGCTGTACACCAGCCCCGCCGCCGCGCCCAGTGCCACCAGCGAGTCCATATTGGGTGCACCCTTGAACAGCCGGGAAAATCCCACGGTGAAATAACTGCGGTTCAAAATCAGTATGGGCACCGTCAGCGCCAGCAGCACAAAGGCCGACAGCAGGGGCCGCGTGTGCATGAACATAGGCACCGGCAGCCCCATCATATGGCCCATGCTCAGGTAAAACAGCGGCCCCAGACACACCACCGACCACAGCAGCCGGCGGCCCATGGCCTTTACCGCGGCGTCCTGCTCCGCGTGCAGGTCCCGCCGGGCCTCGCTCTCCGGCACGGCGCCGTAGCCCGCCGCCGTCACGGCGGCCACAATGGCGGCGGGATCCACATTTTCGTCCCTGTCGCACACCAGGGAGCCCAGCATCAGATTTACCGACGCGCTGTGTACGCCGGGCACCGAAGCCGCGGCCCTTTCCACATGGGCGGCGCAGGCGGCGCAGGTCATGCCGGTGATGACGAATTTCTCTGTCATACTGCCATCTCCTTATTTCATCAGCTTTTGCAGCGTGGTCACCAGCTCGTCGATGACCTCGTCGTCCCCCTGTCGGATACCGTCCGCCACGCAGGTGCGGATGTGGGTAGCCAGCAGCTCTTTACTAAAGCTGTTCAGTGCCGCGCCCACGGCGGATACCTGTATCAGAATGTCGGGACAGTAGGCGTCCTTCTGCAGCATCTCCTGCAGGCCCCGCACCTGCCCTTCAATGCGGCACAGGCGGTTCAGGAGTTTTTTCTGCTCCTCCGCCGTGCGGTGCTTGGTCTTTCCCTGGCAGCAGCAACAAGTATTTTCCACAGTCGTATACCTCCTGGGGGTATTTTTGATCACGACCGCATTATATACCCCCACCGGGTATTTGTCAACGTTTTTCTTTGGCCCGCACCAGCAGCGCCGCCAACAAGGAAAACACCACCGCCGCGGCGATGCCGCCGGAGGTGGCGGTCAGTCCGCCGGTGAGCACACCCAGCAGGCCGTCCTCCGCCACAGCCTTGGCCACGCCCTTCGCCAGGGAGTAGCCAAAGCCCGTCAGCGGCACGGTGGCTCCCGCCCCGCCCCAGTCCACGATATATTGATACACACCCACAGCCTGCAGCAGCACACCTGCCACCACATAGCCCGTCAGAATACGGGCCGGGGTCAGGCTTGTCTTGTCCAGAATGATCTGGCCCACGGCGCACAGCAGCCCGCCGCAGAGAAAGGCATTGAGATACTCCATCACGCATCCTCCTTCGTCCGGTCCAGCACCACCGCGTGGCAGATGCCCGGTATGCTCTCCCCTTGAAATGAACTGGTGGGGCTCAGCAGCGCCCCGGTGGGGGCGAACAGCACCCGCCGCCACCGGCCCCGGCGCATCTCCGGCAGCAGATAGCCGCAGAGCACCGCCGCAGAGCAGCCGCATCCGCTGCCGCCGGCGTGCATATCCTGTCTCTTCCGGTCATAGAGCACCAGTCCGCAGTCGGTGTAATTCTCCAGCGTCACGCCTTCCCGGGCGAACAGCTCCAGCACGATGCGGCTGCCCACATCGCCCAGGTCGCCGGTGAGGATCAGGTCATAGTCCCCGGGTACGGTGCCGGTGTCCCGGAACACTGCCTGCAGGGTGTCGAAGGCCGCCGGTGCCATGGCCGCGCCCATGTTGGTCATGTCCGTCACACCCAGATCCACGATGCGTCCCCGGGTCACATGGGTGATATACGGTCCCTCCGCCTGGGCCCCCAGAATGCAGCACCCCGCCGCCGTGGCCGTCCACTGGGCAGTAGGAGAACGCTGGCTGCCGTAGGGCAGAGGCATCCGATACTGCCTCTCCGCCGTGCAGAAGTGGGAGGAGGTCTGCGCCGCCGCCATACGGACCGCGCCGGAGGCCACGGCCATAGCGGCCAGCGACAGTGTCTCCCCCATAGTAGAGCAGGCCCCATATACCCCATAGAAGGGAATATTGAAATCCCGCAGGGCAAACGTGGCCCCAATGTTCTGGTTCAGCAGATCCCCGGCGAAGGCGCAGTCCACGTCCTCCGCCGCCAACCCGCCCTTTTGCAGGGCCAGACGCAGGGCATCCGCCTGCATCTGTGCCTCGCCCTGTTCCCAGGTCTTTTTCCCACAGAAGGCGTCCGTCCCCACAGCGTCGAAGCAGCCGCCCAGCGGCCCCTCGCCCTCCAGCTTTCCCGCCACCGCCGCAAAGCTGACCACTCCCGGCGGCTGCAAAAACCGGCAGGTCTGCCGGCTCAAGCGTTTTACGTCCATGATACGCACCTCGCAAACATAGCATTGGCCGTAGTGTGCGCTGTTTGCGGGAAAATATGAAAGCGTCGTCCCGCGGGACGGCGCTTTCGCAGATCTTCAAAACACCAGCTGCACCAGCAGCATATAGCAGACGGTGCCCGCCAGGATGGACAGCAGCGTGTTCCGCCGCCACAGGTGCAGCCCGGCTGTCACCGCCACGGCGATGGCCTCCGGAATGCCGTGGCTGCCGCCCAGAAGGTCGGTGCTGCGCAGGCTATACACCACCAGCAGGCCCATCATGGCCGGCGGCAGCAGCCTACCCAGGTCCTCCACCACCTTCGGCAGCTTCTTGTCCCCAGAGAACAGCAGGAACGGCGTCCATCGGGTGATCTGGGTGGCCAGCGCCACCATCGCCACGATGATCAGGGAATGTATCGTGTCTAGGCGCATAGCTTCCTCCTTCCCAGCAGCAGGACCGCCAGGGTCAGCACCATGGCCGGGATGACCATGTTGTCCGCGCCGAAAACGGCCAGACCCGCCACAGCGCACACCAGACCGGCAGCGCCGGGGGCACGGTTCTCTTTCTTGACGACCTGCTCGATGAACAGCACCACGAACAGCGCCGTCAGGGCAAAGTCGATGCCGGTGATGTCAAAGGTGATCAGCCCGCCCAGCAAACCACCCAGCATGGAGAACGCCACCCAGTACAGCCAGGTCAGGAAGCTCATGGCAAAGTAGAACAGCGTGGGGTCCGTGTCCTCCGGCGGCTCCACCGAGGATGAGAGGGAAAAGTTCTCGTCGCTGAGGGTGTAGATCATAAAATACCGCAGCTTGCCCAGCCCCCGGTACTTGGGCAGCAGCGCCAGCGAGAAAAACAGGTGCCGGGCGTTGACCATCAGGCTCAGCACAAAGGCCTGCAGGGGATCAAAAGCCGTTGTCAGCAGCGTGATCGCCACATACTGCATACTGCCGCAGAAGGCAAAGGCACTGACAAAGCCCGCCCACAGGAAGCCGTAACCCTTGGAGGCCATCAGTACGCCGTAGGCCATGCCTACGGCCAGATAGCCGGTCATAATGGGGATGGTGTGGGGAAACGCCGCCTTCACCGCCGCGGCAAAGCTCCTGTTCTGCACGGTATCACATCCTTTGAAGCGTGGGATAACGGCGCCATTATAATGTAAAACTCTTTTTCCCGCAATACTGGAAAACAGCGAATAAATGGTATATAATACAGGAACTTGTTGTGACTTTTGGTTGACAAAGGAGCGTATGTCATGGAAGAAATGCGTAGCTTTGGATATATCTGCCCGACCTGCGGCAAGGCCGTGCTGCACAGCCGCAGCGTTTTCGCCCTGAACGCCGCCGCGGCGCGGATGGAATGCGAATGCGGCAAAGAAGCTCTGACCGCCGAGACGGACGGCCTGCGCTTCCGGCTGAACGTGCCCTGCGGCGTGTGCGGCGGGCACCACCAGGCGGAGTGCGACGCCGGTGCGCTGCTGCACAGCCGGGGCATTGGCCTGGCCTGCCCGGTAAAGCAGGAGCTATGCTGCTACATCGGTGAGGAGACCCAGGTGCGAAAGGCCATGGAGGGTCTGGCCCTGCGCGTGGCCAAGGAAAAAGCGTCCCCCGATGAGGCCTTCACCGACAACGTCATCATGTATGAGGTGCTGTCCGAGCTGAAGGATATCGCCGCCCGGGGCGGCATCGCCTGCGCCTGCGGCAGCCACGAATATACCATGCAGGTGCGCCGCGGCGCGGTGGACCTGACCTGTGCCAAATGCGGGGGACGCCTGCGCCTTCCCGCCGCCACCGACAGCGACCTGGATGATCTGTGCTGCCGCATGACGCTGACCATCCCGGGGAGGTAACATGGGCGCTGTCTTCTGTTTTCTGCTGTTTCTGGCCGCAGTGGGTCTCTGCCTGCTGGAGGGCTGGTCGCTGATCGCCGCCATCTGGGCCGGCATACTGTTCTTCGGCCTGCTGGGCCTGCGTAAAGGCTTTTCCGTCAAGGCCATGGCCTCCGCCGCTTGGGCGCAGGGCCGCAAAATGTGCTGCGTGATCGTGATCTACATGCTCATCGGCGCCATCACCGCCCTGTGGCGCAGCGCCGGGACCATCGCCTTCTTCATCTATCACGGGCTGCGCATCATCACGCCGCAGCTGTTCCTGCTGGTGACGTTCCTGCTGACCAGCTTCATCTCCTACGCCCTGGGCACGTCCTTCGGCGTGGTGGGCACCCTGGGCGTGATCCTGATGGCCTTGGCCCGCTCCGGCGGCGTCAGCGTGGCCATCACGGCGGGGACCATCGTGGCCGGCGCCTACTTCGGCGACCGCTGCTCGCCGGCCTCCTCCAGCGCCACGCTGGTGGCCGCCGCCACCGATACCAAGCTCTATGACAACCTGCACATGATGCACCGCACCGGCTGGCTGCCCTATCTGGTCAGCCTCGCGGCCTACGCCGCCCTGTCCGTAACGCACCCGCTGGCCATGGTGGACAGCGGTGTGCTGGACCAGCTGTCCGGCACCTTCAGCCTCAGCTGGTGGACGGCCATCCCGGCGCTGCTGATCCTGATCCTGCCGCTGTGCAAGGTCCCCATCCGACCCACCATGGCCGTCAGTGCGCTGACGGCGCTGCTGGTGACGGTGTTCGCCCAGGGCCGCGCTCTGCTGCCCACCCTGCGGGATGCGGTGCTGGGCTACCTCCCCGCCCCCGGCGCGCTGCACGACGTGCTCTCCGGCGGCGGCATGATGTCCATGGTCTCGGCCACCATCATGGCCGTCAGCGCCGGGCTGTACGCCGGGCTGCTGGGCGGCATGGGCGTGCTGAACGGCGCGGCGCATCTGGCCCAGCGCCTGGCCCGGAGAGCCGGGCGGTTCCCCGCCTGCGCGGCGATCTCCGTGGTGTGCAGCATGGTGTTCTGCAACCAGTCCACCTGCGCGGTGGTGTGCAACCAGCTGCTGGAGGACGACTACACCAAGCGCGGCCACGGCAGGGGCGAGATGGCTCTTGACATCGAGAACTCCGGCATCGTCCTCTCGCCGCTGATCCCCTGGAACATCTCCGTGTCCATCCCGCTGGCCATGCTGGGCGCGGACATGTCCGCCATCCCCTACGAGATACTGCTGTACGCCATCCCTCTGTGCTATTGGCTGACAAAGCGCCGGGTCTACCCGCCGAAAGGAGACGACTGCTATGATACGATTGCTGAGCCGCTGGTTCATTCCTGACCGGGACAACGTGTCCTCCCCCGCCGTCCGCCGCGCCTACGGCACACTGTGCGGCGCTGTGGGCATCGCACTGAATATTCTGCTGTTCATCGGCAAATTCTTCGCCGGACAGCTGTCCGGTTCCATCGCCGTCACAGCGGACGCCTTCAACAACCTGTCCGACGCCGGCTCCTCGGCGGTGACGCTGCTGGGCTTCCGTCTGGCGGGCAAAAAGCCGGACACCGACCACCCCTTTGGCCACGGCCGCATCGAGTACATATCCGGCCTGATCGTAGCGGGCCTGATCCTGCTGATGGGCGTGGAGCTGGCCAAGTCCTCCTTTGACAAGATCCTCCATCCGGAGACCGTCACCTTTTCCCTGATGGCTATCGCCATCATGGCCGCCTCCGTGTGCGTGAAGGTCTATATGTGGCTGTACAACCGGGCCGTCGGCCGGAAGATCAAGTCCGCCGCCATGGAGGCCACCGCCACGGACAGCCTTTCCGACACCGTCTCCACCCTGGCGGTGCTCCTTGCCATGCTCATCGGCAAATGGACCGGTCTGACGGTGGACGGCTATGTGGGCCTGGTGGTGGCGCTGTTCATCCTGTTCTCCGCCTACAAGGCCGCAAAAGAGACCCTGTCCCCTCTGCTGGGGCAGGCGCCCGACCCGGCGCTGGTGCAGCAGATACGGGATATCGTTCTCTCCAACGACACAGTGCTGGGCGTACACGATCTGGTGGTCCACGACTACGGCCCCGGCCGTCTGATGATCACCCTCCACGCGGAGGTCCCCGCCCACGGGGACATCATGGCCATGCACGATGTGATCGACAATATTGAAAAGGAACTGATGGAGAAGCTCCACTGCCACGCCGTCATCCACATGGACCCCATCGTCACCGACGGCTCCGTCACCGCACTGAAGGAACAGGTGGCCGCGCTGGTGAAGCAGGTGGATCCCGGTCTGACCATCCACGACTTCCGCGTGGTCCGGGGCACCACACACGATAACCTGATCTTCGACGCGGTGCTGCCCTTCTCCAGCAGCAAGACCCCGGCCCAGGCAGCGCAGGAGATACGCGCTCTGGTCCGCGCCATGGACGGGAACTACTACGCCGTGGTCACGGTGGAGCACAGCTACACAGACTAAGGGCAACACCGCACAGTGAAAGCCGCGGTGCTGCCCGAAAAAAACCGTGCGCCTGCGGCGCACGGATGAGAGCCCTTATTCCTATTCCCACGTCTGCCATATCTCCGGGCAATAGCCCACGGTGGCCTGCTTCCCGTTGCGGACAATGGGTGCGGCGAACAGCTCCGGGTATTCCAGCAGCTTTTCCTCCGCCGCCTGAGGCGTGATATAGGCCATGTACAGCGCCTCATACGCCCGGCAGTCCTTGTCCACCAGCGCGTCGAAGCTGCCCACGGCCGCCCGGATGGAACGGTACTCCCCCGGCGATACACCCTTGCTCACAAGGTCGATGTACTGGTACTTGATGCGGCGCTCCTTGAACCAGCGCTCCGCCTTTTTCGTGTCGAAGGACTTGCTTTTTCCGAAGATCTGAATATTCATAGCGTATGCTCCTTACAAAAGAAATGGAGGGACAGTATGGACGAAACCATCCGCAGGCTGAAGGAATTGACAGACAGCAGCGACAACATCGTGTTTTTCGGCGGCGCCGGCGTGTCCACCGAATCCGGCATCCCGGACTTCCGCAGTGTGGACGGCCTGTATCACCAGAAATTCAAATACCCGCCGGAGACCATGCTCAGCCACACATTTTACGAGACGCACACCGAGGAATTCTACGACTTCTACCGGGCCAAAATGCTGGCCCTGGACGCCCAGCCCAACGCCGCCCACCGCAAGCTGGCGGAATGGGAGCAGCAGGGGAAGCTGAAGGCCGTCATCACCCAGAACATCGACGGCCTGCACCAGAAGGCCGGCAGCCAGGAGGTCCTTGAGCTCCACGGCAGCGTGCTGCGGAACCACTGTACCCGCTGCGGGAAATTCTACGGTGTGGAGCGCATCGCGGAGAGCCGCGGCATTCCCCGCTGCACCTGCGGCGGCATCATTAAGCCGGACGTGGTGCTGTATGAGGAGTCCCTGGATGAGGACGTGATGGCCCGCGCCATCCACTATATCCGGCAGGCAGACGTGCTCATCATCGGCGGCACGTCGCTGGTGGTCTATCCCGCCGCCGGGCTGATACAGTACTACCGCGGCCATAAGCTGGCGGTCATCAACAAGGGCGGGGCCGGCAGCGGTCTTGGCGCCGCCGTCACCATCGACGGCCCTATCGGCCAGGTCATGGCCCAATTATAACACGCAGCGCCCCGGCACGCAAGCCGGGGCGCCGTGCTATTGCGAACGCCGTGCCGATGTGCTATACTATATGTTCAAAAACACCAAGCGAGGCATAGCATGACCACGAAAGATTATCAGACCCGCAGCCCCCTGCGGATATTCCTCTCCTACTTCAAACCCCACCGGCGGCTCTTCGCCCTGGACCTGTCCTGCGCGTTCCTCATCGCCTGCATCGACCTGGCGTTCCCGCTGGTGTCCCGCGCCGCCATGTATACCTGGCTGCCCCAGCGGCAGTTCCGGGTATTCTTCATCGTCATGGCGGTGGTGGTGGCCGCCTATGTGCTGCGCTCGGCGCTGTACTTCGTGGTGGCCTACTGGGGCCACACCTTCGGCATCCGCGTGGAGGCGGATATCCGCCGCGATCTGTACCGCCACATTCAGGAGCTGGGCTTCGACTTCTACGACCGCAACCGCACCGGCCAGCTGATGAGCCGCCTGACCAGTGACCTGTTTGAACTGACGGAGCTGGCCCACCACGGGCCGGAGGATCTGTTCATCTCCCTGGTGACCATCGTGGGCGCGCTGGCGGTGATGTTCACCCTGCGCTGGGAGCTGGCGCTGGTACTGCTGGTGCTGCTGCCTGTCCTGCTGACCATGGCCCTGCGCCGCCGCCGGCAGATGAGCGCCGCCTCCCAGGCTGCCAAGGTCAAGACCGGCACCATCAACGCCGCCATCGAGTCCGGCCTGTCCGGCGTGCGGACCACCAAGGCCTTTGCCAACGAGGAAGCCCAGCAGCAGCGGTTCGACGAGGCCAACGAGGTGTTCAAGACCGCCAAGCGTGGCTTTCACAAGGAGATGGGCCGCTTCAACGCGGTGATGGAGTTCTGCACCGGCATATTGCCGGTGGCGGTGATCGCCGTGGGCGGCTGGCTCATCATGGGGGAGAAAATGGACTATGTGGATCTGATCACCTTCTCCCTATACGTCACCGCCTTCGTCAGTCCCATCCGCAAGCTGGCCAACTTCGCCGAGATGTTCTCCAACGGCTTCGCGGGCCTGCACCGCTTCATTGAGCTGATGGCCACCGAGCCGTCCATCCAGGACGCCCCCGACGCGCAGCCCCTCGAACATGTACAGGGCCGCGTGGACGTGAACGATGTCTCCTTCGCCTACGGCGAAAAGGCCGAGGTGCTGCACAACGTGACGCTGCACATCCCCGCCGGCGAGACGGTGGCGCTGGTGGGGCCCTCCGGCGGCGGCAAGACCACCCTGTGCCAGCTGCTGCCCCGGTTCTACGATGTGGACAGCGGCAGTATCACCGTCGACGGCCGCGATGTCCGCGCCGTCACCCAGCGCTCCCTGCACCGGGCCATCGGCATCGTGCAGCAGGATGTGTTCCTGTTTGCCGACACCATCCGCGAGAATATCCGCTATGGCCGCCCCGACGCCACCGATGCCGAGGTAGAGCAGGCGGCGCGGCAGGCGGAGATCTACGACGATATCTGCGCCATGCCAGACGGGTTCGACACCTATGTGGGTGAGCGGGGCGCGCTGCTCTCCGGCGGGCAGAAGCAGCGGGTGGCCATCGCCCGGGTGTTTCTGAAGGCCCCGCCCATTCTGATACTGGATGAGGCCACCTCCGCGCTGGACAGCGTGACGGAAGCCCGCATCCAGGGCGCCTTTGACCGTTTGGCCCGAGGCCGCACGACACTGATCATCGCCCACCGGCTGTCCACCATTCGTTCGGCCGACCGGATACTGGTGATACAGGACGGTGTTGTCGCCGAACAGGGCTCCCACCAGGAACTCCTGGCGAAGAACGGCGTGTACGCCACACTGTACCGCACGCAGAATTTGGGGGCATAACATGGACAGACGAGAACTGCTGGACAGAGCCGCCCACAGCCCGGAGGAACGGCTGCTGCTGAGCCGCGTGTGGGATAAGTGTGAGCAGTGCCGCACGCGGAACATTCCCACGGCCACAGGCTTTCTCTCCCCCCAGGAACAGGCGGCGGCGCAGCATCTGCTGAACGCGCTGGGGTGCCGGGAGGGCTATGTGCTTTGGGGCGGCTATGACGGCGCGGAGCGCCGGCGGCTGGTGTTCCTGCCGGACTGGCTGGAGACGCCTGACGACCAGGTCGCGGCGGTGCGGGCCGCGTGCCGCAGCGGCGGCGACCTGACCCACCGGGATTTTTTGGGCAGTTTGATGGCTCTGGGATTGACCCGGGAGAAGATAGGCGATATACTTGTGGAAAAGGGCGGCTGTCAGGTGCTGCTGGACCCGTCCATGACGGATTTCCTGCTGCAGAACTGGGACAGCGCCGGCCGGGAGAAGCTCACCGTAACACCGCTGCCGCTTTCGGCGCTGGCGGTCCCCCATGCGGCGGTGAAGGAACTGCGGGACACCGTCTCCTCCCTGCGGCTGGACAACGTGCTGGCGGCGGGATTTTCTCTCAGCCGGGGCCGGGCGGCGGAGGCCGTGGAAAAGGGGTCCGTACAGGTGAACTACGTCACCTGTGTGAAGCCGGACAAGCCCGTGTCGGCGGGGGATACCATCACCTGCCGCGGTCTGGGAAAATGCGTATTGGACAGCGTGGGCGCTCACACGAAAAAGGGCCGCCTGCCGGTGGCCATACGGCGATACATATAAGGGAGAAACAGCTATGGACGAGAAGAAGATAGCACGCATCAACGAGCTGGCCCGCAAGGCCAAGGCCGAGGGATTGACAGACGCGGAGATCGAGGAGCGCGCTGCACTGCGGCAGGAGTACCTGAACGCGGTAATGGCCAATGCCCGCAGCGTGCTGGAGAATACCTATATCGTGGACGAAAAGGGCAACAAGCGAAAGCTGCGGGGAAAGGGAGAAGGGGAAGCATGAGCTACGAATACGACGAGAACAACGGTCTTCAGCCGAAGCCGCCGAAAAAGAACAATAATGACCTGGGTTCGTGGATATTCATCGCGGTGATGTTTGCCGTGGCCTGGCCTGTGGGCCTGATCCTGCTGCTGAGCAAGCTCAGCGAGGGCGGCGGCAGGAAAATGCGCCAGCAGGCGCGGGATGCGTGGCAGCGGACAGCGGCGGGCAGCGCCGAGGCGAAGCCTGCGCAGGCGCGCGCCTCCGCGGCGAAGAACACCGTCCGCAAGGTCACAGAGACGCCGAACTACTCCGACAAGGGCGCCAAAACCATGAAGATCATCGGCGCGGTGGTGGGTATTCTGGGCGTGTTTTTCCTGGTGCAGCAGGTGGACTACTTTGAACTGCGCTACGCCATCAAATGGCATGAATGGATGGACCTGCTGCGGCAGCTGTTCTATCCCCTGGGCATGATGGCCGGCGGCGCGTCCCTGCTGCTGGGCAGCGGCGCCATGAAGCGCCGCCAGCGGCGCTTTGCCACCTACCTCCGCACCGTCGGGCAGAAGCAGGCCGTGCCCCTGGACTATCTGGCCCGGGCCGCCGACGTGTCCCGCCGCCGGGTGGAGAAGGACGTGAACCTGATGCTGGAAAAGGGCCTCTGGGGTGACGAGGCCTATATCGACATGGGCAGCGGTATGCTCTTCAAGTCCCAGGCCGCCGCCACGGCGTACTTTGATGCCGCCCACCGCGCCAAGGCGGAGCAGGATCAGCCCGCACAGACCGCGCCCGCGCCGGCGGGCTACGCCGCCATTCTGGCCCAGATCCGCGAGCTGAACGACCGCATCGCCGACGAGGCCATCAGCGCCAAGCTGGACCGCATGGAGCAGGTGTCCGGCCGTATTTTCAAACTCATTGAAGAGGACAAGGCCAAGCGTGACGCCGCCGGCACGTTCCTGAACTACTACCTGCCCACCACCCTGAAGCTGCTGGAAAACTACGCCAGCTTCGAGGAGGCCGGCGTCAGCGGCGAGAACCTGAGCCAGGCAAAGGCCAAGATCGAAAAGACCATGGACAGCATCGTGGCGGGCTTCGAGCACCAGCTGGACGAGCTGTACCGCACCGATGCCATGGATATCGACAGCGATATCCGGGTGATGGAGACCATGCTGCGCCGGGACACCGCCAGCGTAGCGGACGACTTCGGCCTGAACAGCAGCAGCGCCGTGCAGCAGCGGGATGAGTAAACGAAAAGGGAAACGCAGCGCGCCTGCGTTTCCCTTTTGTGCTTGCGGCCCTTTTCCGCCCCCGCCGCGGCACAAAAACCGCCTTGTTTGTTGACGGGACGGGAAAAATGGGGTACAATGTCGGTAACGTTACCAGCGACCTGTTTCGCGTCCTTTGACGGAACAGGCGTGCTACCATAGAGCAGACGAGCAGCGTGAGAGAAAAGGAGCTGAGCACATGACGCGGCACCCGGCCCACGACATCTACACCTACCTCGGCGCACACCCGGCGGAGCAGGGCTTCACCTTCCGCGTGTGGGCGCCCAACGCCCGCGCCGTAGCGCTGGCCGGGGACTTCAACGGCTGGCAGCCCCGGCCCATGACCCGGCTGGATACCGGCGTGTGGGAAACGGCGGCGGAGAACGCCAAGGTCTACGACGCCTACAAGTATGTGGTCACCGGCGCGGACGGCCGGGTGGTGTGGAAGGCCGATCCCTGCGCCTTCCACGCGGCCACCCGTCCCGGGACAGACAGCAAGGTCTACGACCTGTCCGGATACCAGTGGCGGGACGATGACTGGCGGCGGCAGCGGCTGGAAAAGCCGCCGGT
>ENA-ORSA01001825-ORSA01001825.1-human-gut-metagenome-genome-assembly--contig:-NODE-1825-length-16582-cov-5.771283_pt1 | contig 16582 bp, 21 predicted proteins | sample MGYA00242179_ERZ509142 | MGnify/ENA primary metagenome ERZ509142 (study PRJEB26280, sample SAMEA2338659) | human gut metagenome | biome: human gut; feature: human-associated habitat; material: faeces... | reverse complement strand
GCATACGGCAGGGTGAAATGCTCCTGCAGGGCATTGGCGGAAAACTCCCTGCCCAAGCGCGAGCCGTTCAGCACGCAGCCCGTGCGGTGGTCGATGAAGGTCGCCCCGTATATGCGCCCCTCATCCGTGTGGCGGAACACCACATCCACGCCCTTTGCATGAAGCAAGCCGATGAACTCCTCCTTACGGTAGGTCCGGGCGAGCGCGGCGGCGACGGTCTTGCGCGTCCTGTCCGCCAGACGCTTGTCGCGGATCTGCCCTTTGGAAAATTCAAACCTGCGCAGCACGGCTTCATAGCCGACGGACTTCCCGATACGGGATGCCTTGAAAGGATTGCCAACCTTGTTACCGGCATCGTCGGTGGCGGCATAGACCAGCCCGTGATACTCGCGCCCGTCCACGTTGCCACGGGCTTCCTCCACCGTGACGTTGTAGAGGGAGAGCAGGGCGCGGTATTCGCCCATCGTCCGGAACTTGTAAGCCGCCATGACCGCCTTGGCGGTGTTCGCCACCTGACGCTTCACGTCGCCCTGCGAAACGTCCACTTTCCGCAAGGGGTTGTCATGGCGGTGCTGCCTGCGGTCGGCGGGGTGCAGGCCGTACTTGCGTTCCAGTTCACGGGTAATCTCCCGGCTCTTGCGGAAGTTGTAGCGGTCGCTGATGCACCTGCCGTTATCATCCACACGGATGGTCACGATGTGCAGGTGGTGGCGGTCGATGTCCTCGTGTTTATAGATGATGTACGGCTGTTCGCCGAACCCCATCCGTTCCATGTACTCACGCGCAATGCCCTCCAGTTCCATGTCCGTCAGTCGGTCATCGGGATGCGGGTTGAGCGATACGTGCATGACGGGCTTCTCCGTCCTCACGTGGGGCGAGAGGTAACGTGAGAAGTCCTGCATGGCGCGGTGGATATCCATCCTGCCGGAACAGCCATCGAAGATTTTGTTCGTGCCGAGCAGTTTGCCCTGTTCCTTGTTAATCTTCTCCCCGTTGTACGCCAATGCCCCGAACAAGGATTTTCCTAAACTGATTTTTGCGACCATCGTTCCTCGAAATCCTTTGTCAGTTCCACGATTTGGCGGGTCAATGCCGCCAGTTCCTTCGTGCATTGCTCCAGCCGGTAGAGCAATGCCATCGCCTTTTTCTCGGAGAAATGGCAGCGCAGCTCCTTGACGGTCTGGTTGTAGTTGTTGCCTATCATGCGGTACTGCGCATGGAATGAAGACAGCTTGGCGTAGTATTCCACCAGCGTCCTGTCCTCCCGGAACACACGGAACTCCCCGCCGAAGATGCGTGCCTTGGCGAACACCGCCTTTGCCTTCACCTCCGTCTGTTCGTACATGGCGAGGAACCTGAGCCATTCCTCGTCGTTGAAACGCAGCATCACATGGTGCGTTTTCTTTTCCAACTTGGGGTGTCTTCCCCCTTTCTTACGTTCTCTGTTCATTATTACTATGGATTTAGTGGTTTCACGGCATAAGCGCAGCTTCCGGCACACGTGCCGCAGGTAGGAAACAGGCTTCCCGACTTCGGAGAGGAAGCCCCCTTCCCCTTTCAGGGGCAAGGCTTGCGGGAGTAACCCGCAAGGTTTCGGGTAACTCGAAACATACCTTGCTGTGTCTTAGAGGACACAAAAATCCGTAGCAGACGGATTGGGGATATACCTGTTATAACAATCCCATAAAGGTATCGGTCGCCCGATACCCTCCGGCTGCCCAAAAGAAGGACGGAGCCGGGGGCCGCGGTACGCGCTTTCGGCATTGCCCTGCCGCTTGGGTGCAAAGGTAGGGCGTTTAAGCCCTTGAAAACGTGACAAGAACGAAGCCACTCCCTACCACTTGCTGCCAGAAGCTGCCACCAAACTCCAAAACGATACGGATATGGAAAAATGCCCTTTACTTTGCAGGCAGAAAGGTCGGCAAGCCTGCCTATTTCCGTACAGGCATATCCGCAAATGTGCAAATCCTTGCACCTGTCTGCCCTCCTGCCTGTGTGCCTGCCTGCCGGCACGCAAGCGTACAGGCGGAAACGCAAGCAGGCACATTAGATTGCAAGCAAGCGAGTAACCTCATGAGCATACAAGCAAAGCCGCAAATGTGCAAATGAACAAGTCTGCGAAATGGCATATATGCCGACCTGCAATAAACCGATGTCTAACAATTAAAAAAAGAAGAATGAAAAAAGAACCTTTGTTCATCGCCTTCTCCACCCAGAAGGGAGGAGCCGGCAAAACGACACTCACCGTACTGATGGCGAGTTACATGTATTACGTGAAAGGGTACGACGTGGTAGTCGTGGACTGCGACTTTCCCCAGTTCAGCATTAAGGACATGCGCGAGCGTGACCTGAAGAACATCGAGCGCAACCCGTACCTGCGCAAGCTGGCATATGACCAGTTCAAGCGCATCGGCAAACGTGCCTACCCGATTGTGGGCAGCCGACCCGACAATGCGATAGAAACGGTCAAGCCCTTCATTGAGTCGGCGACACCGCCCGATTTCATCTTTTTCGACCTGACGGGTACGGTGAACAACCTCGGATTAATCAAGACGGTGGCGACCATGGATTACATTTTCTGTCCTATAGCCGCCGACCGATTCATCATGGAAAGTTCGCTGAAGTATGCAAGCATTATCAATGACACGCTGATCACCACTGGCAAGTCGAACATCAAAGGTATCCGACTGTTGTGGAATATGGTGGACAAACGCGAGAAAACCGACCTGTACGACATCTATGACAAAGTGATTGCCGGGATGGGGTTGGAAACGCTGAAGACAAGCCTGCCGGACAGCAAGCGTTTCCGCAAGGAAGGTTCGGAAGAAGGCGACCGCCCGTTTTTCCGTTCCACGCTGCTGCCACCAGACAAAGCACTGGCGAAAGGTAGCGGCATCGATGACCTTGCGGAAGAAATACTCGGTATCGTAAAGCGCCCGACGCATGGCTAAAAAACTTGATGTCGATATTGATCCCGGCAAGTTTCTGGACTCGTTCCGTCCAGAAATGCCCACGTCCGCCGCCCCTGAAAATGCTGGAACGGATGAAAATGCCCCAGACAAGGTGACAAGACCAACGGAGAAACCGTCAATAAAGGCGAAAAAGGAAGAAACCATACAGGAAGAGGAATATATGGAACTCTTCCTACATGCGCCGAAAACTCCCATATGTTCAGGCAAGACTGCCTATATCCGTAAGAATTACCATGAGCGGATACAGCGCATCGTACAGGTCATCGGGAAAAACGGGATTTCGCTGTCAGTCTATGTGGACCGTGTGTTGGAACAACATTTCCGCGAGAAAGAGGAAGTGATACGCAGGCTCTACAAAAAGAATTATGAAGACGTTTATTAACATTAAAAGCAAAAATGACAATGGAAAGAAAAATAGACAAGAAAAAAAATTCAGGAACAGGTATCGCGCAAGATGCGAGTGAGGTGGAAAAAGTAAAAAACTACATCTATACATACCTGAAGAGTGCGGACTTTACCGCCCGCACATGTAAGACAGCTTATATCCGTGACGAACACCACGAGCGGATACAACATATTGTCCATATTATCGGGAAGAACAAGATTACGTTATCCGGTTACATAGACAATGTACTGGCAGAGCATTTCGCAAGCCACAAGGATGAGATGACCAAACTGTATGAATTAAGCAAACCGATTTTCTAACTCAAAAGAAAATAATCATGAAACTGAACATCAACATTTTCAGACGCAAGGGAAAGGAAGAAGCCTATGCGGGCAAGTACCTCAACGGGCGCAGGCCGGAAGGAACCGCACAGAAGGCGGTGTACATCAGCCGCGAGAACCATGAAGCCGTCAAGCGGATCGTAGGCATGGCGGGAGGGCAAGGGACAACCATATCCGGTTACATAGACAGCATTGTCACCGAACACCTTGAACAGCACAGGGCTGAACTGGAAACCCTGCATGGGAAGAAGAGCCACGGGATGGTCGAACAGATAACGATAAGCCGATGGTGACGTTCCTGATTGTCCTGATGATGATGTGCAACCTGTGGATACTTTTCTATCTGACATGGGAGCAGCAGGAACGGCAGAAGGCCGGCAGTCAAGAAAACACAGACCGGAAACGGCAGGAACCGCCGCCCGATGTCGTGGGCAGGAGCAAGTTCAAAATATCGGACTGGATTGGGACAGAAAAGGACACCACAGTGCCGGAAGCTGCCACTTCCGTGGAAGCCGAGGCGGTGGAAGAAAAGGACGTTACCTTTGCCGATGAAACGGATACCGACGGAGGACAAGCACCGGAAAACAAGCCGTCACGCCAAGTGCCCGATGACGAACTTGATGAAACATTCAGCGACAGCCGCGTGTCGGACATGGCAGAATATGACGGGAATGAGGATTACGATGGCGAACCCCATGAGGCAAGCGGCTTCACCTTCGAGGACATCGACCTTGCCATGCGGACGGTAAAGAAACCGGCAGCCACAATGGAGGAACGCCGCCACGCCGGGATGGTGTTCTGCGACATGAAGGGTAACGAGCTGTTCGCGATGATAGAAAAGAGTTCGGAAGCGACCCGCAGGAAACTGAACGAACTGATGGACTTCTATATGGACAGCGTTTCCGCCACCATACGGAAGGAACCGACCCCGACGGCGGTACGGACTACAGTCCCAAACGTGCCGGACAATATTGAGGATTTCAATATCCGTGATTTTGTATAACAAGTAAAACGAAACAATGATGCGAAAAAAGAAAATCGACTACGGCTAAACCACGGCTTGCCACCGAACCACTAAATCCACAAGCCGGCTTCATCCAAAGCCGCAAGAAGTAAAACAAGTATCAACCGCCAAAGGGACTATCCAACCCGGAGGCACAAAAAAAGAAACGATTATGACAAAGACATTGAAGAAAAAACAAATCATTCTCGCAGCCCTTCTGCTGGCTGCAAACATCTCAGCGTCCGCACAAGGCAACGGCATGGCGGGCATCAATGAGGCTACCAACCTCGTGACCAGCTATTTCGACCCCGGCACGAAACTCATCTACGCCATCGGAGCGGTCGTCGGGCTTATCGGGGGCATCAAGGTATATGGCAAGTTCTCGTCGGGCGACCCCGACACCTCGAAGACCGCCGCGAGCTGGTTCGGGGCGTGCATCTTCCTGATTGTGAGCGCGACGATTCTCCGTTCGTTCTTCCTTTAATAAACGGGCATACCTATACATATTATAATAAGGTAAAAGGACAATGGCTGAATACCCTATCAACAAGGGCATAGGCCGTCCGGTGGAGTTCAAGGGACTGAAGGCGCAATACCTGTTCATCTTCGCAGGCGGGCTGCTTGCCGCCTTCATCCTCTTTGTCATCCTGTACATGGCAGGCGCGGGCCAATGGCTCTGCATCGGCTTCGGTGCGGTGTCGGCTTCCGCCACCGTGTGGCTCACGTTCCGCCTGAACGCGAAGTACGGCGAACACGGGCTGATGAAGCTGGGCGCGGCACGGATGCGCCCCCGCCATGTGCTCCACCGCAGACGGGTGTCCAATCTGTTAAGACGAAAAAAGAAAGGAAGAAACGTATGAGAAATGTAATGAAAGCCACCACGCTGGAAAGCCGCTTCCCGTTGCTCTCGGTGGAGCACGGCTGCATCGTCTCGAAGGACGCGGACATTACTGCCGCCTTTGAGGTGGAACTGCCGGAGGTCTATACCGTCACGGCGGAGGAGTACGAGGCCATCCATGCCACGTGGTGCAAGGCGATAAAGGTGCTGCCCGACTACACGGTACTGCACAAGCAGGACTGGTACGTGAAGGAGCGGTACCGCCCCGACACAGGCAGGGAGGGCATGGGCTTCCTTGCCCGCAGCTACGAGATGCACTTCAACGAGCGCCCGTTCCTGCACCACAAGTGCTACCTGTTCCTGACGAAGACGACGAAGGAGCGCATGAGACAGCAGAGCAACTGGAACACCCTGTGCCGGGGGCACATTGTGCCGAAGGAGATGCAGGACAAGGAAACGACGGTGAAGTTCATCGAGGCGGTGGAGCAGTTCGCACGTATCCTGAACGATTCGGGGCATGTCAGGCTGCGCCGGCTCTCCGATGACGAAATCATCGGCACGGAAAAGGAAACGGGCATCATAGGCAGGTACTTCGCGCTCTCGCCGGGCAATGTGGACTGTCTGGAGGACATCGAAATGACGGCAAGGGAGATGCGTATCGGCGACAACCGGCTGTGCCTGCATACCCTGTCGGACACGGAAGACCTGCCCGCTGCGGTGGCCACTGACAGCCGTTACGAACGGCTCTCGACCGACCGCTCGGACTGCCGCCTGTCGTTCGCCGCTCCCGTGGGCCTGCTGCTTCCCTGCAACCACATATACAACCAGTACGTGCTCATCGGCAACAGCGACGAGGAACTGCGCCGCTTCGAGAAAACGGCGAGGAACATGCAGTCGCTCTCGCGGTACAGCCGTCAGAACGCCATCAACCGCGAGTGGATCGAGGAGTACCTGAACGAAGCGCACTCGCAGGGGCTGAAGTCCGTCCGCGCCCACTTCAACGTGATGGCGTGGAGCGACGACGCGGAGGAACTGAAACGCATCAAGAACGATGTAGGCAGCCAGTTGGCGAGCATGGGCTGCGTGCCGCGCCACAACACGACGGACTGCCCGACGCTGTTCTGGGCGGGCATCCCCGGCAACGCCGCCGACTTTCCGTCGGAGGAAGCGTTCCACACGTTCATCGGGCAGGCGGTGTGCCTCTTCGCCGGCGAGACCAACTACAAGGACTCGCCCTCCGCCTTCGGCATCCGCATGGCGGACAGGATAAGCGGCAAGCCGCTGCACATCGACATCTCCGACCTGCCGATGAAGCGGGGCGTGACGACGAACAGAAACAAGTTCGTATTGGGCCCTTCGGGAAGCGGCAAGTCATTCTTCATGAACCACCTTGTCAGGCAGTATTACGAACAAGGATCCCACGTGGTGCTGGTCGATACGGGCAACTCCTACCAAGGGCTGTGCGAGATGATACACCGCAAGACGAAGGGCAGGGACGGCATCTACTTCACCTACACGGAGGAAAAGCCCATCTCGTTCAACCCGTTCTACACGGACGACGGGGTGTTCGACGTGGAGAAGAAGGACAGCATCAAGACGCTGCTGCTCACCCTGTGGAAAAGCGAGAACGAACCCGCCACAAAAACGGAGTCGGCGGAACTGGGCAGCGCGGTAAACGCCTACATCCTGAAAATCCAACAGGACAAGGGCATCGTGCCGTCGTTCAACTCGTTCTACGAGTACATGCGGGACGTGTACCGCAAGGAGATGGAGGAACGCTACATCAAGGTGGCAAAGACGGACTTCAACATCGACAACTTCCTGACCACTCTCCGGCAGTATTACCGGGGCGGACGGTACGACTTCCTGCTCAACTCCACGGAGAACATCGACCTGCTGCACAAGCGGTTCGTGGTCTTCGAAATTGACAGTGTGAAGGATAATGCCGAGCTTTTTCCGGTGGTCACGATTATCATCATGGAAGCATTTATCAACAAGATGCGGCGGCTGAAAGGCGTAAGGAAACAGCTCATCGTGGAGGAGGCTTGGAAGGCTCTTTCTTCGGCGAACATGGCTGATTATCTGCGCTATATGTACAAGACGGTCAGAAAATACTTCGGCGAGGCGATTGTGGTGACGCAGGAGGTGGACGACATCATCTCGTCGCCCATCGTGAAGGAGAGCATCATCAACAACTCGGACTGCAAGATACTGCTCGACCAACGGAAGTTTATGAACCGCTTTGACCAGATACAGTCCCTCTTGGGGTTGACGGAAAAGGAGAAGTCGCAGATACTCTCCATCAACCAGTCTAATGACCCGTCAAGGCGGTACAAGGAAGTCTGGATAGGGCTGGGCGGCACACAGTCGGCGGTGTACGCCACGGAGGTGTCCATGCACGAGTATCTTGCCTACACGACGGAGGAAACGGAAAAGATGGAAGTCCGCGAACTGGCGGAGAAGCTGGGCGGCGACATGGAAGCCGCCATACGGCAGATAGCGGAAAGGCGAAAAGAAGAGGAACAGTAATGAAACAGCGTCCTGCCTCACACGGCGTATGAGCCTGCCTCCAACGGCGTATGAGGGTATCTCAAACGGCGTATGAGGGAAGGACACATTTTTACCAACTAAAAAACAAGATTGAAGAAAATGAACATTGAACTGACAAAGACACAACGGCTGCTGCTTTGCGGCGGTCTGATTGGCTTGGCATCGCTGATGCTGCAAGCCTGCGAAACGGTAATGAAGGAAAACGAAGACGTCCGCGAGAAGATTTGCGGCAACTGGCAGAGTGCGGAGGCGGGACCCGACATACTGGTGTACAAGGAGGGTGAACACTACAAGGTGACGCTGTTCCGGCGGTCAGGCGTGCGCCGCAGGCTGAAGCCGGAAACCTACCTGCTCCAGCGGGAGGAGAACGGCAACCTCTACATGAACACGGGCTTTCGCATCGACGTGGCATACAACGAGGAAACGGACGTGCTGACCTTCTCGCCGAACGGCGACTACATCCGGGTAAATATGGAGGACGCTTCGGACGGCGAAAAGAAGGAAGGACAATAAAAAACTAATGTACCACTAAATCCAACGTGAATGAGAATGAGACAGAAACTGAGAATGCCGCTGATAGCGGTCTGCCTGTGCCTCACGGGTGCGGGCACGGCAAACGCCCAATGGGTGGTGTCCGACCCCGGCAACCTCGCCCAGAGCATCATCAACTCCGCCAAGGAGATGGTGGAGACGGCGGGCACGAAGGCGAACACCCTGAACGGCTTTCTGGAAACCAAGAAAGTGTTCGAGCAGGGCAAGAAGTATTACGACGCGCTCCAAGCCGTGCATGACGTGGTAAGAGGCGGCGTGAAGGTGACGAAGAGCATCGGGCTGGTCATGGAAATCTCCGAAATCTACGTGGAAAACTACCAGAAGATGCTCTCGGACGAGAACTATACACCCGATGAGCTTGCCGCCATCTCGTCGGGCTACGCCATGCTGATAGACGAAAGCTCGGACGTGCTGCAAGACCTGAAGAACGTGGTGAACGTCACGGGGATGTCGCTCTCGGACGCGGAACGGCTGGCAATTATCGACAACGCCTACCGCAGCCTGATGAACTACCGCAACCTCGTGCGCTACTACACGGGCAAGACCATCTCGGTGAGCTACCTGCGGGCAAGGAAGAAGAACGACATGGACCGGGTGATGTCGCTGTACGGAACGGCTAACGAAAGGTACTGGTAGGCTATGGGAGAGTTCGACAACCTTCACCAGATACTCCTTTCGCTCTACGACGAGATGATGCCGCTCTGCGCGGACATGACGGGCGTGGCGAAGGGGCTTGCCGGGCTGGGCGCACTGTTCTACGTGGCGATGCGCGTATGGCAGTCGTTGGCACGAGCCGAAGCGATAGACGTGTACCCGCTGCTGAGACCTTTTGCATTAGGTCTGTGCATCCTGTTCTTCCCGACCATCGTATTGGGCACGATGAACAGCGTGCTGAGTCCCATCGTGCAGGGTGTACACGGGATTCTCGAAGAACAGACCTTCGACATGAACGAGTACCGGGAGCAGAAGGACAAACTGGAGTACGAGGCGCTGATGCGCAACCCGGAAACCGCCTACCTCGCCTCAGACGAGGAGTTTGACCGGCAGCTGGACGAGCTGGGCTGGTCGCCCTCGGATCTCGTGACGATGACGGGGATGTACATGGACCGGGCGGCGTACAACATCAAGAAAAGCGTGCGTGACTGGTTCCGCGAACTGCTTGAACTGATGTTCGCCGCAGCCGCACTCATCATCGACACGCTACGGACGTTCTTCCTCGTAGTGCTCAGCATCTTGGGACCGATAGCCTTCGCCTTCTCCGTGTGGGACGGCTTCCACTCGACGCTCTCGGCGTGGTTCAGCCGCTACATACAGATTTACCTCTGGCTTCCGGTGTCCGACCTGTTCAGTACCATACTGGCGAAAATCCAGATTCTGATGCTCCAGCAGGACATCGAGCGTATGCAGACCGACCCAAACTTTTCGCTGGATGCAAGCGACGGGGTGTACATCGTATTCCTTATCATCGGCATCGTGGGTTATTTCACCATACCGACGGTGGCGGGCTGGATTATCCAAGCCGGAGGCGGCATCGGCAGCTACAACAAGAACATCGGGACCGCCGGGGCTTTGGGCGGCAGCGTGGCAGGTGCAGCCGCAGGAAACGTGGCGGGGCGTGCCGGGAAGCTCATCAAGGGAACGGCTGGAAAGGTGTTCAAGAGGTAACAGCCGGAACGGTCGAAGTGGCACTTTGGGGTTGCCTATGTGCCACTTTGACCTCCCCGAAGTGCCACTTCGGGAAACGGATACTGAATGATGATTTTACAAACAGAAAAAGAAAGACGAAAAGAAAATGGAATTCAAATCACTAAAGAACATCGAGACGAGTTTCCGGCAGATACGTCTGTTCGGCATCGTCTATACGGCGGCCTGCGCCCTCGTGGTGGTCTGCTCGGTGGTATGCGCCTTCCGCTTCGCCGAGGCACAGCGGCAGAAGATATACGTCCTCGACGGGGGCAAGAGCCTGATGCTCGCGCTCTCGCAGGACCTGTCGCAGAACCGTCCGGCGGAAGCGAGGGAACACGTGCGCCGTTTTCATGAGCTGTTCTTCACGCTCTCGCCGGAGAAAAGCGCGATAGAACACAACGTGAAGCGTGCCCTGCTCTTGGCGGACAAGAGCGCGTACAACTACTACGCCGACTTCGCCGAAAAGGGCTTCTACAACCGAATCATCGCCGGCAACATCAACCAAGTGCTTCAGGTGGACAGCGTGGTGTGCAACTTTGACCGCTACCCCTACGAGGCGCGGACATACGCCCGTCAGATGATTATCCGCGAGAGCAACGTGACGGAACGCACGCTCGTGACCGCCTGCCGCCTGCTCAACGCAAGCCGCTCGGACGACAACCCGAACGGTTTTACCATCGAGGGCTTCACGGTGCTGGAGAACAAGGACATCCGGACCATAGAAAGATGATGCGCGTATGGGAAAGATGAAAAATCTCATTGAAAAGTACACCACCAATTTCAAGAAGGAATTGCGTGGAAAACTGGAAGCCCTGCCGCCGAAGGCGCGTCTGGGGATAGTCCTCACGGCATTTGCCCTCTTCGCCGTCCTTTGCCTGTACATGACCGTCACCGCCATCGCCGGTTTCGGCAAGGGGAACGGGGCAATGGAGATACGGCACATCGAGAAATTGGACCTGCCGATGCAGGAAAGTATGAACCTATATAATAATGTATATGGAAAAGGAACAGAAGAAGAATGAAACGAAAGAGAAGAAGCCGCTGACCGAACAGCAGCGGCTGCAGCGCAAGAAGATGCTGGTCTATCCGCTGATGGGACTGCTGTTCCTGGGCTGCATGTGGCTCATCTTCGCACCGTCCTCCGAGGACAGGGAGAAGGCGAAGCAGGGTCAGGGATTCAACACGGACATGCCCCTGCCCGAAGACTCGAAAATCATCGGTGACAAGGCGAAAGCCTACGAGCAGTTGCAGTTGGAGAACCGGCAGAAAGAACGCCGGGGCATGGTGGGCGACCTGTCCTCGTTCTGGCACGACGGCGCGGAAAAGCCGGACACGGCGGCTGCATCGGACGACTACCGCCTGACGCAGACGGAACCGTCCGAAAATGAGCGTGCTGATAAGCAACAGGCGGGCATACGCACCTCCGCTGCCGCCTACGAGCGGCTGAACACTTCGCTGGGCACGTTCTACGAGCCGCCGAAGGAGGACCGGGAAAAGGAGGAGCTTCGGGAACGCATCGACGAACTGGAAGCCATGCTGATGGCGCAGGAGGGCAAGCCGTCCTCAATGGAGGAACAGGTCGCGCTCTTGGAAAAGTCCTACGAACTGGCGGCAAGATACCAGAACGGGAAGGGCAATGCCGGGCAGACTGCACAGCCCGAAGGGACGGAAACATCCGCCAAGGCTGACGAAAGGAGCATGAAGGCTGAACCGGTAAGCGGGGTGCGTCCGGCAGTGGTATCCGCCTTGCCGCAGCCCATGACGGACTCGGCTTTTATCGCTGACTACGCAGGTGAACGGAACTACGGTTTCCACACCGCCATCGGCACGGCGGAAGCCTCGGAAAAGAACACCATCGCCGCCTGCGTGCAGGGCGACCAGACCCTCACGGACGGGCAGACGGTGAAGCTCCGGCTGCTGGAGCCGATGCGCGTGTCGGGGCGCATCATTCCCCGGAACACGCTCCTTGTGGGCGCGGCACGGTTGCAGGGCGAAAGGCTCGGCATCGGCATCACCTCGCTGGAACACGGGGGAAGCATCATCCCGGTAGAACTGGAGGTGTACGACAGCGACGGGCAGGCGGGCATCTTCATCCCCGGCTCGATGGAGATAGACGCGGCAAAGGAAATCGGGGCGAACATGGGCAGCTCGCTCGGCAGCAGCATCAACATATCGACCGACGCGGGGGCGCAGCTCGCCTCCGACTTGGGGCGAGGGGCGATACAGGGCATCTCGCAGTACATCTCGAAAAGGATGCGCACGGTCAAGGTGCATCTGAAATCGGGGTACAGGGTGCTGCTGTACCAAGAAAAGGAATGAACAGCCCAAAAATATAAAGGCGAAAAAAGAAAAAATAATCAACAAACCAATTTTTATTTACCACTAAATCCAACGTAAAATGAGTATCAAGAAAGTAATGACAATGTTTGCCCTGCTGATGGGCATCGCCTGTGCGACCTACGCGCAGGGAGTGACGAACGACAGCACCGCCACCGCCAAGGAGGACGGGCTGGAACTGGTGAAGGACGTCTATCCGCAGACGGAGGAGGACGGCGACCTGTACCACGGTCTGACGAAAAAGCTGATGTTCGACCGCATGATACCGCCGCACGGCTTGGAAGTCACGTATGACAAGACCGTCCACATCCTGTTTCCGGCGGCGGTGCGCTACGTGGACCTGGGTTCGCCCAACCTGATAGCGGGCAAGGCGGACGGCGCGGAGAACGTTATCCGCGTGAAGGCGACGGTCAGGGACTTCCGCAGCGAGACGAACATGAGCGTCATCACGGAGGATGGCAGCTTTTATACCTTTAACGTGAAGTACGCCGACGAGCCGCTTATCCTGAACGTGGAGATGAAGGACTTTATCCACGACGGCAGCACAGTGAACCGACCGAACAACGCGCAGGAAATCTACCTGAAGGAACTGGGCAGCGAAAGCCCGATGCTGGTACACCTCATCATGAAGTCGCTGCACAAGGAGGACAAGCGCAAGGTGAAGCACATCGGCTGCAAGCGTTTCGGCATCCAATACCTGCTGAAAGGGATTTATGTCCACAATGACCTGCTGTATTTCCACACGGAAATCAAGAACCAGAGCAACGTGCCGTTTGACGTGGACTACATCACGTTCAAAATTGTGGACAAGAAGGTGGCGAAACGTACCGCCATGCAGGAGCAGGTGCTGTTCCCGCTCCGCGCCTACAACTACGCCGTCCGTGTAGCCGGGAAGCAGTCCGAACGCACGGTGTTCTGCCTTCCGAAGTTCACCATCCCCGACGGCAAGCAGCTCGTGGTGGAGATGAACGAGAAGGACGGCGGACGCCATCAGACGTTTACCGTGGAGAACGAGGACTTGGTACAGGCTGAAACCATCAACGAACTGCGCGTGCGATGAAAGCGAGAGTCTTTTTCCTTGTAACGCTTCTGTCCGTCCTCCTGGCAGGACGGGCGGAAGCCCAGCGGTGCCTGCCGAAGATGCGGGGCATCGAACTGAAAGCCGGGCTGAACGAGGCGGACGGCTATGTGCTGGGAGCCACTTTGTCAAGCTACGCGAAAGGCGGGAACAAGTGGGTGTACGGGGTGGAATATCTGCAAACCAACCATGATTATAGGAGTACGACCATCCCTGCGGCACAGTTCACGGCGGAGGGCGGCTTCTACTACAACTTCCTGTCGGACGCGAAAAAGGTGGTGTTCCTCTATGCGGGCGCGTCAGCCCTTGCCGGATATGAAACGGTGAACTGGGGCAAAAAGACGCTGTACGACGGGGCAAGGCTGAACAACGGGGATGCCTTCGTCTATGGCTGCGCCGCCACGCTGGACATGGAGGTGTACCTCGCCGACTTCATCGCGCTGACGGCTTCGCTCAGGGAGCGTTTCCTGTGGGGCGGCAGCATGGGGGTGTGCCATACGGAATACGGGATAGGTGTCAAGTTCATCATCAACTGACGGATGCCTATGGACATAGAAGCGATGAAACGGTTTCCGATAGAGGACTTCCTCGCCCGGCTGGGACATCATCCCGTGCAAAGGCGTGCCAATGCCGTCTGGTACAGGTCGCCTTACCGGGAGGAAAAGACGCCTTCTTTCAAGGTGAACCCGGAGAAAAACCTCTGGTTTGACTTCGGCGAAGGCAAGGGTGGCAACATCTTCGCCCTTGCCGGGGAGTTCATCAAGACGGGTGACTTCCTCACGCAAGCGAGGTATGTGGCGGAAGTGGCGGGTATGCCGGCACAGGACTATGGACCGCAAAAAACCGTTGATACGCACCGTTCCGACGGACACAGCTTCGAGGATGTGGAGGTGCTGCCTTTACAGAACCGGGCGTTGCTCCGTTACCTGCAAGAGAGGGGCATACCGTCCGCCGTCGCCATAGCGAACTGCAAGGAGATACGCTACTCCACGCACGGCAAGCGGTATTTTGCGGTGGCTTTCGGCAACGAAGGCGGCGGCTACGAGATACGCAACCCGTTTTTCAAGGGCTGCGTGCCGCCGAAGGACGTGACCCTGTTGTCGGTCGGCTCGGCGTCCTGCAACGTGTACGAGGGCTTCATGGACTACCTCTCCGCCCGTGCGCTGGGCATAGGCGGCAAGGAAGACCACCTCGTGCTCAACTCGGTGTCCAACGTGGCGAGGGCGTACCGCCATCTGGACGGCTACGGGCGGATAAAGTGCTACCTTGACAATGACGAAGCCGGACGGCGGACGCTGGGGGCTTTGCTTGCACGTTACGGCGGAAGGGGATCGAACTGCTCCGGTATCTATGGCGGACGTGTCTGCGATCGGTCCGCTCTCTATGACGGGTGCAAGGACTTGAACGAGCACCTGCAAAGGGTGCTTGCCGAAAGGCAGGCTCAAAGCGAGAACGAAAAGAAAAACAAATCCATCAGACTATAACAGATTATGAACATGAATAAATTGAACAACAGACAAAAAGCGAAAAGAAACATAGTAAGAACCTTTGCTGCCCTCTGTGTGGGTATGCTCTCCTTCGGCTTCACCGCCTGCGATGATGACTTGGACGTGACGCAAGCCTACCCGTTCACGGTGGAGACCATGCCCGTGCCGAAAGAACTGGCGCAGGGCGAAACGGCGGAGATACGCTGCGAGCTGGTGCGTGAGGGCGAGTTTGACGGGGCGGTCTATACCATCCGCTACTTCCAGTTTGACGGCGAAGGCACGCTGAAACTCGACAACGGTTTGGTATTCCTGCCCAATGACCGCTACCTGCTGGAGAACGAGAAATTCCGCCTGTATTACACCTCGGAGTGCGACGAGTCGCAGAGCCTGACCATCACGGTGGAGGACAACTTCGGCAATGCCTTCGAGTGGGAAGTCGAGTTCAACAACGACTCGGATGCAGCGGTGTCGGACACCTTGAACGTCAGCCGATGATGCGCAAGGCGTTACTCCTGCTGCTGGCGGCTGTCCTCTGCGGCAGCCTGCCGGCACAGGATACGGAGGAAACGGCACGGCTGCTGGCGCTGTTCAACAGCCACCCGAAAGCGGACATAGCCGTTGAACTGGTGAAAAAATATGAGGGGCTGCATGACCGTTCCGATTACCCGTATTACGGCTACGGACACCGCAGGCTGCCAAACGAGAAGCTGTCCTACGGCATGACGGAGTCGGAAGCCGAAGCCCTGCTCCGCAAGGATTTGGCGGTGCGTTACAGGCTGTTCCGCAAGTATGGTAAGGACGCGCTCCTGCTTACGGTTCTCAGTTACAACGTGGGGCAAGGGGTGCTGCTCGGTCATGGCGGGCATCCGAAAAGCGAGCTTGTCCGCAAGCTGGAAGCCGGGGACAGGGACATTTACCGTGAATACACAGCCTACTGCCGGTACAAGGGCAAAACCGTCCGCTCGATAGAGCGGCGGCGCAAAATGGAGTTCCTGCTGCTGTATGAGCCATAACTTTATTGTAAAAACAACCGATGGAACTGTATACTTCATCGGTTGTTTTTGAGAGTAGTAGCCATTACTTATTTGGGGATAGTCCCTTGCTTTATGTCCTTGCCGTCCCTGCAAAGTTCAATATTACACGGATGAAAACCAATATACTTCAAGGCGATGTTCTGGATATAGTTCATACTTCATTAGTTACGACAAAATCATTTTTTAATATATAGAGTATCTATACTTTTTAGTCTATTAAGAAATAAAGCACTTAAAATTCTATTACTTGAATGTTTTTTTGTACTTTTGCAAAAAAGAATTATGAGTAAAATAAATGCAACATATAAGCAATTAGCAG
>ENA-ORSA01001818-ORSA01001818.1-human-gut-metagenome-genome-assembly--contig:-NODE-1818-length-16642-cov-2.833725_pt1 | contig 16642 bp, 15 predicted proteins | sample MGYA00242179_ERZ509142 | MGnify/ENA primary metagenome ERZ509142 (study PRJEB26280, sample SAMEA2338659) | human gut metagenome | biome: human gut; feature: human-associated habitat; material: faeces... | reverse complement strand
CCGCATCGACGTAGCCATGTCGGGACGTCTGGGTATGGAGCTGCAGCCTAAGGACATGACCGATGAGGAGAAGACGATATGCCGGAAAGCCATCAGTGAATACAAGCAGATCCGTCCCATCGTACAGCTGGGCAACCTCTACCGTCTTGTGAGTCCGTACGACAAGAAAGGCGTAGCTTCGATGATGTATGTGAACGATGACAAGTCGAAGGCTGTCTTCTTCTGGTGGAAGCTCGACACCTTCGTCAATGCCCATCTGCCACGTGTCCGCATGGCCGGCCTCGATCCCGACCGCCTCTACACCGTACACGAGCTCGACCGCACCGACAAGAATCCCCTCTGGTGCGAGGGTAAGCAGTTCACCGGTGCCTACCTTATGAACGAAGGACTGGAGATGCCTACAGGAGGAGACTGGAACATGAACGGCTGGGCCAGCCGCGTGCTCTCTCTCGAATAACACTCTGTCGCCTTTCCTCAACGGCAACACCTGCCGCAGGCTGCCACCGGCCGTGAGACCGAAGGCAAGCCTGTGGCAGTGACAAGAACACCTGTACAGGGAAAGGCCTATAAAATAAACAAGACTACAATCCTACTATAACAATGAAAAAGACAATCCTTATGATGGCCCTCGCCGCCTTTGCCACTTCGGCGGGTGCCCGTGTACGTCTCCCCCATCTGCTGGGTGACGGCATGATCGTGCAACAACAGACCGATGTCCGCCTGTGGGGTTGGGACAAGCCCGGAACGACCGTGAAAGCCACGACCTCATGGTCGGACCAGACGGCAACAGCCAAGACTGACAAAAACGGCAGATGGATACTCACCGTGAGAACACCGAAAGCCGGCTATACGCCACTTTCCATCACCTTCGACGACGGTGACGGCACAACAACACTGAAAGATGTCCTTGCCGGCGAGGTATGGGTATGTGCCGGACAGAGCAACATGGAGATGCCCCTCCGCGGATTTGACAACTGTCCCGTAGAAGGCTACAACAACGAGGTTGTCAATGCCTCGCAATACAAAGGCATACACTATGTGAAGATACCATCGGTAATGTCGATGCAGCCCCTCGACGATGCCAACTGCCAATGGCAGACCATCTCGCCGACCACTGTAGGCGACTGCTCAGCCACAGGCTACTTCTTCGCACAGACAGTGAACCGTGCTCTCGACATTCCTGTCGGACTGATCCTAGCCAACAAAGGCGGCACACGCGTGGAGAGCTGGCTTGATGCCGACAACCTGAAGAAATACACCGATGAGTCGCTCGACTCGATGACTAACGTGAAGAAATACCCCGGCGACTATCTCCGTCCGCTCGTCTGGGGCAACGGCACCTTCTCACCAATCCTTAACTTCACGGTCAAAGGCATCCTTTTCTATCAGGGCTGCTCCAACGTGGGCGCACCCGGCGACCAGTACTCCCAGCGACTCAAGCTCCTTGTAGAGCAATGGCGACGCGACTTCAAGCTCGGTCAGATACCATTCTATTTCGTACAGATCGCACCTTACTATAATGGTGATGTCAACGGCACTGCCGGTCCCCTTCTCCGTGAACAGCAACTGAAAGCCTCGAAGATCATCCCCAACAGCGACATCGTCTGCACTGAGGACCTCGTCTATCCCTACGAGACACAACAGATACATCCTACGATGAAGAAGCCCGTGGGACAGCGGCTGGCCTACATCGCCCTCCATCACGACTACGGCATGACCTCACTCATGTGTGAGAGCCCTCAGTTCAAGGAGATGACAATCAGCAACGACACATGCTTCGTGCGTCTGACCAACGACTACCGTGCCATCTCACGCTATGAAGACATACAAGGATTCGAAGTAGCCGGCGCCGACAAAGTGTTCCATCCTGCCAAAGCCTTCTACGACTGGAACAAAGGGCTCTGCATCACCAGCCCGGAGGTGAAAGCCCCCGTGGCCGTACGCTACTGCTTCCACAACTTCCAGCTCGGCAACGTGGCTAATGGTGGCGGTCTGCCCCTCTTCCCTTTCCGTACGGACAACTGGTAAGAAAGGCCTTGGTCACCGCCGGCCCTAACAAAAACTCAGACGGGACGAGTCCATCACTGGATCCGTCCCGTTTTTCGTACGAAAAGACTTGTAGCAGACGGGATCATCCCGCCTTGATAGATTTATAAAGGTATTTTGTATCCGATTGTTACTTGGAACACACTGTTGTTGCTGTCACCCGCAACATTCGTCAAGCCCCAATTGTAACGTGCTTCAAGATTGATCTGCCTGAACTCATAAGAGATGCCAAGCGGTATGGAGACATCGGTCGATTTGGCTCCCTCTCCGTTCACCTTGAATCCCGGCTGCAGACCGGCCTTCAACGCCAAGCCACGGGCCACATAGAGATGGGCCAATACAGGGATGTTGAAATAGTCCACATTGGCATCGTCGCCACCCTGCTGCGAATAAAGACCTCCGAAGCTGAGCGACACCTTGGGATTCACCTGATACTCCAGCTCAGCTCCCAATACCAGACCGACACGGGAGTCGAGATGCGAGTTGGTGAGATTAGCTATGTTAAGACCTATTTTGGGCTGGATATTCCAACTACCGACACTGTGCTGGGCAAACGTACTCACTGACGCGCACAGCATAATGATGCCTAAAATTATCTTTTTCATATCTATAGTTTTTAATTTGACGATCAGTTGTGTAGCCTTAGCCTCATTGCATATCGTTATGTGCAGGCGATATATGTCCCACGATAGCCGACAGGCACCGATAGACATGCGTCCTGTAGAACGGTAATAACACGTCTCAGGAGTTTCAACATCAGGTTAGCCAGACGTGACCAGCAATGATCGTATAGGTTTCTTTCTAATTGATGCCCTTAACGTTCATATTGGCAAAGATAAGCTTTCCCTAACTTTTTATAAAAGGAAAAATCCTATTATTGATAGGGATTTCCCTAATTTATCAAAAAAACAGCACCTGCAGAGTAATGCCTCCACTCTGCCGTCCAAGACTGTCTTGTCGACAGCCGTCCGCCAAAAACGCGACAAGACTTGCACCCGTGCATGATCTTCACAAGGAAGATAGACACAGATGCAAGTCTCGTATAAATTGATTGTAACAGCACAACAGCCGTTATTACGATCAGGCGTTCTTTGGTTTCGACTTATGAGTCATGATGTTAAGCACGAACTTATCGGTCTCGTCCATGCCACGGCGTCCGATCTCGGTAAGATTGCGGATACTCTGATCCACATCATCATCGATGATGCCCTCCACCGAGGTCACATGCTTGTTCTGTATGGCAAGCATCGCACTGAGCATGGCCGTGCTGACACCTGAGGTAAGTTTAAGGGCACAACTCGGCTTGGCTCCGTCACAGATCATTCCCGTCAGATTGGCGATCATGTTCTTCACGGCAAACACAATCTGGTTATAATTGCCTCCCATCAGATAAGTGATGCCGCAACTGCTGCCCGTGCTGGCCACTACGCATCCGCACAAGGCCGACAGCGTGCCGAGGTGCTGCTTGATGTAGATAGCCGTCAGATTGCTGATGATCAGCGCGCGGATCGTCTCCTCCTCTGTATTATGGTTCTCCTCCGCAAACACCACGACAGGCATTGTGGCGCAGATGCCCTGGTTGCCACTGCCACTGTTGCTCATCACAGGGATCATGGCACCGGCCATGCGAGCATCGCAGGCACAGCTCGTAGCCGACAATACTTTCGAGAAGATGCCCTCGCCCATGATGCCACGACCGAGGGGACTGCATAGTGTCTTGCCCAACTGGTGACCGAAGTTCTCGCGCAGGCCATCGGCGGCAGCCTCCTCATTCATCTTCTTGGCCTCAAGGATGAAGTGAAGATCTTCGACATCGGTCTCAGTGGCAAAGTCGTACACCTTACGGAGCGTCAGCGCTACCTCGTCCTCCTCCTCATCCTCCGTGGAGTGGATGGGATGATCCATCTCCACCTTGTCATCCTTGCGCAGATAGACGAAATGGGTATGGCCTGTAGCTATGCGTGCCTCCGCCTCGTGACCGTCGGCCTGACAGATCGCCGCAATATACAATTTGTCGGGCGCGTCTTCCTTCAACCGGATGCGGATGCGGCCTTCCGCTATATATTTCTTACCTTCCTCCACGGCTGCCCGGTTGCAGTCCTGAAGCACCTCCAGCTCCAGTTCCGACCGTCCGATCAGCGCACCAAGGGCAATGGCTATCGGCAGGCCGGTCATGCCGGTGCCGGGAATACCCACGCCCATGGCATTCTTAAGGATATTGGCACTGAGGCTCACTTCTATTTTCTCAGGCAACACGCCGAGCATCTCCTTGGCCTTGGCCACACAAAGCGCCACGGCTATCGGTTCGGTGCATCCAATGGCAGGCACTACCTGACGGTGGATAAGCGCAATGATCGCATTCTTTTCTTCGGATGTAAGCATGTAATTATCGTTTTTCCTGCGAAATTACTAAAATATACGCAAACACATGCCTTCTTCACGCAGAAAAACACACGTATTGCACAATTAACCTCCTTACAAGGGTAACTCTACAAAATATTTATACCCAAACAAGACTTTACCATCATCTCCATCCCTACACCTCTTATATCTGCATCTCTCCCTAAAGACCTGTTATGGCCTCATAGAAATAAATTTCCTTCTCCCCTTAATAGTTTCGCTATCTCGACGTACGTACTTCCAACCCTTAATATTCCTTTATATACTCACTTATCAGTACATATTACCTCAAATCATAATGTTTTTTGCCGATTTTTAAGTATTGCTAACCATTTCAACTTATCGTAATTTTGCATTGTCAAATTAAATTTTACACTAAGATGAGCAGATTTATATCATTATTATCCGTCTGTACAACCGTTTTATTCTTTTCTGCAAGTACATCAACGGCTCAGACATCAGCTGTCGACAGTGTTTACGGACACGCCGGTGGTCACAAGCTTAGTATAGGAGGTTATGCGGACATCGCTCTAACTCGCAATTTTTACAGCGACAATGTCTACCGGTATTCCAACCCGTCTCAACATAAAGAAGACCCGGGACACGGTCGATTTGACATTCCTCATGCCGTTATCTATCTGAGTTATAATTTCGGTAAAGGTTGGACCATGTCGAGTGAGATAGAATTTGAACACGGTGGATCAGGCGGTGCCATAGAACAAGAATTTGAAGAAGCCGGCGAATGGGAACAGGAGACTGAGAAAGGCGGTGAAGTAGAACTGGAACAGCTCTGGATACAAAAATCATTCGCTTCATGGGCAAATATCCGCATCGGACATTTCGTCGTACCCGTAGGGCTTACCAATGCCTACCACGAGCCACTCAATTTCTTTACTGTCTACCGTCCCGAAGGCGAAGGTACTATTCTGCCTTGTACCTGGCATGATACAGGCATCAGCTTCTGGGGACGAACAGAGCGGCTACGCTATGAGGTCCAACTCGTTGCTGGACTGGATGCATTTCTCTTCGACCGTGATCACTGGATCCAAGGTGGTGCAGGCTCACCTTTCGAATTCAAAGTGGCCAACAAATACGGATTTGCTGGACGACTTGACTACTATGCCCTGCAAGGTGTACGTTTTGGTATAAGTGGCTATTACGGACGTTCCATGCACAACACCTTCCCCAACGATAAAGAAGGCGAAGGAAAGACTTACGATAAAGTAAAAGGCATTGTAGCCGTCGGTGCCTTCGATCTTACATTCAACAGAGCTAACTGGATCGTCCGTGCCAACGCAGACTATGGCTATCTTAGCGATGCTGCCAAGATAAGCGAAGCAAAGATCAACGCAACAGCCAGCGGATCACCAGCTAAGAAATCACGCGTAGGGAAAAATGCCGTTGCCCTAGGCATTGAAGCCGGATATGATGTTTTCTCACAATTTGTCAAACTGAGAAACAACCGACAGAAATTCTACCTTTTCGGACGTTACGAGTATTACGACTCCTATATACCTGAACACAGTCAGCCTGAATATTCCTATACCAACCGCCACCGTATTGCCGCGGGTATCAACTACTATCCACTCCCACAAATAGCTGTCAAGGCAGAATATTCACATCGTTTCTTAAAACCCATTTACAACGACGAACCATCTGTCTCAATAGGAATAGCCTATCAAGGATTTTTCCTATAATGACAACTTACTACAAAAACGATTACTTACAAACTATTAATAATAAAAAAATCATTTATGAAAAAGTATTTTAAACTTCCCGTACTCCTAGTAATGGGCATCTTAATGACAGTGACATTCTCATCGTGTAGCGATGATGATGTGACCGACAGCCCAAACAACACTTTGTCAGAAAAAGAAACGCTTCTCAAAAGTGCTTCAACAGACTATGTCAACGATGTCATTTACCCTACCTATGGCAACCTTGCTACACAAACCGGTCTATTATACGAACAGCTCAACGCTGTGAAAGAAAAGTTCAAAGCCGATCCAAGCAGTGTATCACAAAATGATATCGACCAAATTTGCTCTACTTTTCTCGAAGCCCGTAGTTATTGGGAGGAGACAGAAGCTTTTCTGTACGGTGCAGCTACTGACTTCGGTATTGACCCTCATATCGATACATGGCCCCTTGATCTTGACGGTCTGGTGACCGAGCTGAAAAACAGCGACAAGATCGCACAACTCGACAACGGAAACGAAGGCATCGCCTATGCCGCTAACAAACTAGGGCAAGAACTGCTCGGATTTCATGGTATTGAATTCATCATCTTCCGCAATGGGCAAAATCGAGATGTCAACTCATTGCTCGGTAATGATCCCGACCTTATTTCTTCATACGGAGCAAATATCTCCGGACGCGAAGAACTCATCTATGCTACGGCAGTAGCCGGAGACCTGCGCGACCGTTGCTATCAACTCAATGTAGCATGGAATCCCGATGCGCCCCAAGAACAAAAGACACGTGTCATCGACGAATGTGAGTTGCAATACACTGTGGGTAGCGGGCAGCTTACCTATGGCGAAAACATGCTGATAGCCGGCCAGGCAGGCAGCACATACACCACATGGAGGCAGGTAGCTAGCACCATTTTGACAAGTGGATGCCAAAATATATCTAATGAAGTGTACTCACAGAAGATGGGTAATGCCTACAATGGTTCCGATCCCGATTACATCGAATCGCCCTACAGCCACCGCTCCTTCTATGATTTCAAAGATAATATCCTGAGTATTCAACACTCGCTCTATGGAAACGTCGATAACGACCTCACTAAAGAGAATTCGCTCATGGGTTATCTTAAAAAATACAACCCCACGATAGCTTCCGAACTTGAAACCAGCCTACAGGAAGCATTGAACGCTCTTGACGCCTGCATCGCCACCGGTGTAGAGTTCGGCGACAATCCTACCGCAGACTATGTAAAGACTGCTATCGATGCAATTCAGAATCTTGACAGCAACCTAAGTCGAGCTTCCCAATGGATTGCAAATAACTAATTAACATACGTCGGAAATTGTGCTGTTAAAAGGCTCCGAATGGATCAGAGCACAATTTTCCGACTCTATTCGTACTAATAAAATAAACTATTATGAAATCATACCCTTTAAATATATTCATACTGTCAGTATGCCTATGTCTACCTCTCACAGCCTGTAAAGACGATTCCGTCAGTTCATTATCACCATCAGAGAATATGGGTGACACAGAATATATCGGTAAGGCAGTCGGTAATTTCACTGCCGAAGAATGGTATCCGGGAGGCAGTCTTGGTACTACCGACAATGTGACAGCCGGATGTTATGAAGACGAGACAAAAGCTGTAGAAGAACAAGGATTGGTCAAGGAATTCAATCTTGGAGAATCCTTCTTCGAACGCAACTACAACACCAACACGCCTCCTTTCAATGGCCTCGGCCCAGCATCGGTACGCAGCTCATGCATTGACTGCCATCCCGGTTATGGTCACGGCAAACGTCAAGACAACTATCATGCCAATACCTATGGTAATGGATATCTCCTCGTTGTCTATCACCCAGATGTTCCCGGAAGCAACGATGGAGCCTATATCAGTGAAGTCACGGGCATGCCGCAGACTCAGGCGACATCCCCATTCTTGCCCCCTATAGATGAAAACCAAATAAACATCAGTTGGCATACAGTGACAGCAATGGAAAGTGGTCTGCCCCTGCAATTCCCGGACGGTGAAAAATATGAACTTATCTATCCTGAGGTAACCATCCCTCAAACTGCCTTCAACACCACCCCACAGCCTTCTTACTTCGAAGTGCGCCTAGAATCGACTATCGGTATTATTGGTACAGGACTAATCGATGCCATTCCAGAAGACTCGCTCAAGAAGCAGTATGCCACAGAAGCAGCGGCAGGAGCCAGTCTCAATCCGGCCATGTGGGACAAGGGCGCCAACGACTGGGCATCATCAGCATTCTATTCTTCGTGGACCTCGCCCGGCGCACTAGCAGACGGAACACCTGTACAAGGTATGGTCAAACGATTCACCTATGCCCTCACACGTGCTTCATTGCAGGATGGTCCCGGTGCCAATGCCATCTGGAACATTACCAACGTTTCGCGTCCCGACCGTCCTAATCTTTACACTACCAAGGCATGGGCAGAAGCTATGGCCTCCAATAAAGAGGTAATCAACTCCATCAAGAGCAATCCCTCATCACCTTACTATGCCGACGGCACTGATAACGGCATTGCTGATGCCGTGAGAAACCTGCTCGATCCGTCGACTAACCAGTTTGATAATACGTGGCATAAGTTTGATGCGGAAATGTCCGCGGACAACTTTTATGCCTTTATGGTATGGCATCGAGGACTAGCCATTCCACGTGCCCGAAATTTAAACGATGCAGATGTACAACGTGGTAAAGAACTATTCATGCAGATGGGCTGTGCCAGCTGTCACCGTCCATCTTGGACGACAGGTGACGACAACTACTGGACCCCTGATGTGATAAAAGGTAAACCACTACCTAAATATCTTTCCCTACTCCGATTTCATACAGCACCGGCTACACATGATCAATGACATCCACAACTCATGGTGCCGCACCACTCCATTATGGGGCCGTGGCCTGTCACTTATCAATACCGGAGCACAAGACCGGCTACACGACTGCCGTGCCCGCAATGAGGTGGAGGCCATCATGTGGCACGCCTACAGTAAAGAAAGCGATGCCTACAGGTCGGCGAAGAAATTCTATGAACTGCCCAAAGCCGACCGTGATGCCGTAGTAAAGTTCCTACAATCTATCTGACATTGTTCCGTACACCCATATAACACCGTATACTACTTCTGAACTAACGGAGGGTCAAAAAATGTTGCGGGAGATCGTATTTCCATATATGAAAAAACGTCTCCCGCAATTTCCATATAACTCTCCATATAATAACAAATAATTTATTCCAAGAACAAGATTTTTAATCTGATGCTACGTAAAATCCTTTTCACATTATATATACTTGTCGTGATGTGTATGGGTACTGCTACATTTATCGAAAAAAGTTGCGGTTCCGAAATCACCCATACCATCATCTACGGCTCACCATGGTTTACAGCACTATGGATCCTGTTAGCCACGACAAGTATCGCCTACATCGTCAGACGACGTCTGCGCCGACTCTCTATCCTTATGCTTCATGGCGCTTTGCTACTCATTCTTACCGGCGCTCTAACCACCCACTTATCAGCCATTCATGGTAATGTGCCTGTTAAAACAATGCTGCCGGAAATCCCATACATCTGCGATGTGGAGAAGCCGTCAATACATTCACCACAGACGACCAACAGCATGGAAGCCATGAGCGGACATTACCTTTTACTTTAAGACTTGACCGGTTTGACATCAAATATCATACTGGCACTGCTGCAGAGGCCGACTATGTGTCCTACCTCACCATCATCGATAATGGACAAGAAACTCATCACGAAGTGTCGATGAACAATATCTGCTCTTATCGTTCAGTGCGTTTCTGCCAAACGTCTTACGACCGTGATATGGCCGGCAGCATACTTACCATAAACAGCGATCCCTACGGCATTCCACTGACCTATGCCGGATATGCTCTGCTACTGATATCACTAATTTGGGTGCTTGCCGATCCCCACGCATCCTATCGACGTCTATTACGTAGCCCACTACTCAAAAGAGGAGCTCTCATACTGATTATGACCGTCAGCACCAACATAGGTGCCCAAGCGGCCTATGTACTACCAGAGCATACAGCTGAAAAGATTGGACAACTATACGTGATGTACGACAACCGCATATGTCCACTTCAAACCCTAGCCATCGACTTCACCAGAAAGCTATATGGACATGACAGTTACAAAGGCTACACAGCCGAGCAAGTACTTACCGGATTCATCTTTTGGGGAGACGAATGGTGTGGAGAGCCAATCTTCAAAGTGAAAGAAGGTCCTTTAAGCGACTGTCTGCAACTACCTCGCTACTGCTCGATCAACACTTTTTTCAATCGTGACATGGGCGGATATATTCTCGGCCCATATATACAGGAATACTATCAAGGAAGTGCCGATGCATTCCACAAACAGGCTGCCGATCTCGACGATCGCCTGATGATGGTAATGAACCTTCGACGTGGCACCCTATTAAAAATATTTCCCATTACCACTCACAGCAAGACGGTGTGGTATGCACCCACTGATGCATTGACTGACAGCATAGTAGGGACTGCACGACGCGCATATATACAAAATATATTCTCACTAATATATACCAACGTAAAGACCGGAAACTACCCTGCCATAGATCACATCGTTGACAAAATGCAAATATATCAGTTACAGAATGCCGGCTCATCGCTGCCATCAACCATACAAACCCAATCAGAACGCATCTATAATTCCATTCCTTTTACCACTGTGCTCTCTATGGCCAATCTACTGATGGGACTGCTGATACTTATCTTCACCGCCATCCGGCCATTATATCAATGGATAAATACACACCCCATACAGAAGCCATACAAGATACAGCACGCTATGCCCGTTGTTGTTTCACTGCTGTCGTTCTTGGGACTAACTGTATGTCTAATTCTGCGCTGGATAGCTAGTGGCCGTATTCCTATGGCCAACGGATACGAAACAATGCTCGTAATGGCATGGTTTATAATGCTTTTCGGACTTATCCTTTACAGCCGTTTCCGCATAGCCATACCTTTCAGTCTTCTGATGTCGGGATTTTTCCTGCTTGTGTCACACATAAGCCAAATGGATCCCCACATAACTCATGTCATGCCTGTGCTTGCTTCGCCACTACTTGGTATCCACGTATCGGTCATCATGATGTCGTTTGCTCTTCTCTCGTTGACTTTTCTTTGCGGTATAACGGCCATTAGCACATACCTTATATATGGCAGACTTCATTCCGTCGGAAATATCCGTATAGAATCGTTGGCGCTGTTGTCACGCCTGATGCTTTACCCTGCCGTTGTCATGCTCGCCATAGGCATATTTATAGGTGCCGTATGGGCTAATGTGTCATGGGGCTCTTATTGGAACTGGGATGCCAAAGAGGTATGGGGACTCATAACATTGATGGTCTATGCCATTGCACTCCATGACAACACCTTACCATTTCTAAAACGCCCTATAGGCTACCATTTATTTATTACTGGGGCCTTTCTCACGTTACTCATGACTTATTTTGGAGTTAACTATTTTCTTGGAGGAATGCACTCATACGCCTAAACTATATGCAATGTAGCCTACTTTTCCCGGCTGCATTGCATCTTTTCATTACCTCACTTCTAGACAAAGGATTCTTCCATATACACCGACATGCAAAAATTCTACCTCTGTTCCTCCTCAAAATAAAAATGCCTAAGAAACAGTAGAGCTCCCTGACACACGATACCGATACAGGACCGGTATGCCACCAGATTATTGCCCTTATTATCAACATATTGACAACTCTACTTATTAATAAAAGCTCTATTAGCAAGGAAAGTTTCTACAATCTGAATAAAATTTATAAAAAATACAAAGACTGTCTGTCTTTCATAAATAGAGCATTATTTTTGCAAGTGGAGATCATACCAAAATGCTGATGCCCCGTTCATTTGTCCGACGCCGTCACCATTCGAAACATTTTCCTAAGATCGCCCATCCTTTCAATGTCCTTTATGCATTGAACCTTCCATAAATAAACAAGAGGGGGCGTGAGTATCACACGCATCCCAACCCTAAATAGCCCTTATCATCAACATGGAGGGAACGAACCTCCTAGATTAAAAGATTGTTTCAAGATTAAACGCAATTGGAATGAAAAGATTTTTTACCGCTATTGCTATTTTACTATCATTTGTATGGACTGTCTCAGCGCAGACACAAGTGTATCTGAAAACGGACACAACCCTACAACAGAAGGGAGATTACAACGATGTTTATTTTGAACAAACTCACAATGACTGGCCTATGGGCTGTATGGCTACGGCCATGACCACGGTCATGAAGTATCATGAATCTCCAAAAGACTACAATTATACTATTATAAAAGGTGAGAACGGCCTGGCGCAACTCATGTACGATGCAGCACTGAGCGTGAGCCCAGGAGAAAGCTGCTCCCCATGCTTATGCTTACAACGGTGGTGTGCTGGATATCCAGCACGGCGTGACACTGAAGAATCTCGAGCAGATGACCTTCGATAACATCAAGCTCACCTACACCCGCACCTTCGACCGCGTGATCTCCAATGGCGGTAGTACGAAGGGCTACGGATGGGAGACGCTCGCCCTGCCGTTCAAGGTCTACCGCATACAGAAAGGCAACGGCCGTCAGGTGGAATGGGCCACCGGCAACAAGTCGGGTGACTTCTGGCTGCGTGAGATGGAGAACAGCTCAGGCACGCTCAACTTCACCTCCGATGTCGACACCATTCAGGCAGGACACAGCTACATCATCTCCGTACCCGATGCCGGCACGGTGAGCCTCATCGGACAGCCCCTGACATTCGTCGGCCCGACACTCGTAGGAGGACAGGCGCTGGTACAGCACTTCTACACGCCCAACTACGAATCGGGCGACCTGAACGTGGACATGATGCCCTATCCCTACGCCACAGAGCTGCCGTCCGACTACTATGTGATGAGCCGCGACGGAGGCTCGTTCTACAGATGGAGCGACAACTCCAACGAGGACGAGAACCTCGTAGCTATCCGCCAGTTTGAGGCTTACTTCGAGCCACGGACACCGGCAGCTGCTGCCATGATGGCCTTCTCGCTCAACGGCGACGTAATGGAAGACGAGACAACCACCGGCATCACGGGCGTAGGCAGCAATGATGACGACAAGGGCCTGAACGTGAGCGGAAGCGATGGAGGCATCATCGTCACATCCGACAGACAGCGCACCGTGACAATATCCACCATCGACGGACGCTCACAGAATCACCACGTGGGCAAGGGTACCACACGCATCAGCATGCAGCCCGGTGTGTATGTGGTGAAAGGAAAGAAAGTGCTCGTCAACAAATAAACAGTAATAAAGCATCCATTTCCAAATTAATAACAGCAAACAAGTAAATAATATGAAAAAGCAAATATATGTAACACCAGAGGTGACCGTTGTACACATGACCAGTTGTGAGCACCTGCTTGCAGGATCGGCTAACGTCGGCGGATGGAGCGACGATGACTGTGGCGTGAATGCTAACGGGAACAGTTCACCTGGAATCCATCCCATCTGGAAAGACTGATATATGGCGCGGGCAGACTGTTCTGTCCGCGCCATAAACTTTATCTCTGATCAGACATTACAAGTTCGAGATATTGCACATATTTTCTCTTCATTCCCGTATTACCTGTAAACGGAAGGCTACAATACATATATCGGACAACATAAAAGAGACAGACCGGAATGCTACTGCATAGCGGTCTGTCTCTTTCCATATTAATAATGCTAACTAATGCCAGTCGTGGAAAGTCCGATGATCGTCCTTGGGAGGAACAGGAGGTTTCGGCCTTTTTTTCTTCGGCTTTTTCTTCTTTGGTGGTCTGGGGTGTCTTGGATTCTCCCAGCGTGGCCCATGGTGCGGACGGGACGTGACACATGACACCAGACCCGAGCCCATGAACGCTGCAATAATGGTTATCAATAATGTCTTTCTCATAACATAGGGATTTTATTAATTATATGACGTTATTTATGGTTTTCCGTTTAAATACAAAGATAAATAGGTGCAAAAAGAGAGCTGCAGGCGATCCATTCCCCTTCACCTTGCCGTAAAAACAAAATTGTTATCAGCTAAACCTATGGACAGGCATCGCTGATAACAATTGTAGTTGGATCACAATCCGGTCTTGATTCTGGACTAACGATCGTATCGGATGTTAGAAATTCACGCCGAAGTTGAGCGACAGACATCCGTTGTGGGAGACATCAAACGTGTCGTGACAGATATTCGACAGACCGATATCGTAAGTTATATCAAAATAGAACAGATCGTAAGCCACGCCACAACCGACACGCAGACCACCGTCGAAACGCTGGAAGGCATCCTCGGAGAACGAGCTGAAAGCCTCACGCTTATCATAGTTCTTCATCTTGCCGCCTACGCCACAGGCCAGATATCCACCAAACTGCGGCTGTATGGAGAAGTGATCATCAATGCTGTAGATATACTTCAGCACGATGGGCACCTCAAGATAGTTGAGGTCATAGGTCATCTTTTTCTTTTCGCCTTCCTCGCTGAAGATATTCTTCTTACCACCTTTCTCGGTATAGAACAGTCCGGGCTCGATATAGAGTGGAATATCATCCGAAAGGGGAATGCCGACAACAGCTCCCACGGTGAGTCCTGTCTGCGAGTCGCTGCCGTTGAGCGTCGGATCGTCCGACTTGACAGTCGAGAATGCCGGACCAATACGGAAGCCATAATAAGTATCACCCGTCCCTATTCCGCGGCCATAGCGGCTGTAAGAATAGTCCAGCCGTCCGGTACGTTCATTGTAATAACGGCTATGCGTATAGCTCTGCGCCTCAGAAGGCAGGGCAAAGGCTGCTACGGCCAGAGCCGACAGAGCCAGTCTTTTTATCATCCTCATATCCATAATTTTCAGAGTTTTATTGATTTCACTAGTGCAAAGAAAATAAAAAATCGTGATATACCAAAGGAAAATAGCCTAAAATACATAGGGGATTCCCTAATACAGGGCATCCGCCAACACTTCCTGACAAACTTTGGAGGCTCTCGTCCCGGACTACTAACTACTGCACACGATCCTTTCTGCCCACCATCATAATACCCTATCTACGCACGCCCTCCCCCGACATACGTCCATATTGAGCATCAGTTATACCTATTATTATATAAACCACTTTTAACTTGAGATATCCGATAAACCTCCAAATTATCCGTTAAAAGGTCACCCGTCTTTAATCATATAAGTAATTCACGGACAGATGCCCATTTTTTGCCCTATACCATCTCGCTTTTCCTAAATTATTTATATATTTGCAGGAACAATTTAATTTTAAAGCCGTGGAAACATTATTGCCATACGCCTTGTTATGCCTCACCTCCATCTTCACACTTGCCAATCCACTTGGCACCATGCCTGTGTTCCTCACGATGACACAAGGCATGAGCGAAGAGCAACGCCAGTCCATCGTCAAACGAGCTACCATCACGGCGTTTATTATCCTCATCGTATTTACCTTTGCCGGACAGTTCATCTTCATGTTCTTCGGCATATCCACCAACGGATTCCGCATTGCCGGCGGCATCATCATCTTTAAGATCGGCTATGACATGCTGCAGGCACGTTACACGCATGCCAAGATCAACCCCAATGAGGTGAAAGACTATGCCAATGACATCTCCATAACCCCACTGGGCATCCCCATGATTTGCGGTCCGGGAGCCATTGCCAATACCATCGTGCTGATGAGCGACGCCCATACCTTCACCAGGAAAAGCATATTGGTCGGCTCAATAGCCCTCATCTATATCATCACCTATTTCATTCTCCGCGCCTCAACCAAATTGGTCAGGGTGCTCGGTGATACGGGCAACAATGTCATGATGCGCCTCATGGGCCTACTGCTGATGGTCATTGCCGTAGAATGTTTCGTAGGCGGCATGAAGCCCATCCTTGTCGATGTGATAAAGACGGCCGTAGGGTGAAAGGCTAGCAAATAAAGTAATGATCGACATCTGAAAGGCCTCTGCTACATCCATTGAAGCAGAGGCCCTTTATCTTAAGGACTGGCACAATACATCATACATTCATAAGAAATTGATTATCATCTCTATAATTCCTACGGAATTATAGAGACGCCATCCTATCCGGCTCTACCATAGTACGTCGCAACAACCGACCTACTCTAGTTCGTCACCCCTTTAAAGGCATCATTATCCATTGGTATTCAATAATTTAATCCATAAAAGTCTTTGATGAGTCAGCAGGTTTTCTTACCTGTAGGCTAAGAAACTTGCAGATTTTATGATTAACAAGACAAATGACAGCTCTTCCTTATATTCAGCAACCTGTCTGACATGCTGAACCAGAACGTCGGGCGGCCCTTCCTTTCTTCCGGGGCAGGGGAAGGGGCGTGGAGATGCAGGGCGTGACCTGTCCGAAGTGGACGATTCCTTGAAATTTATCCTATTTTTCTTTACAGTC
>ENA-ORSA01001811-ORSA01001811.1-human-gut-metagenome-genome-assembly--contig:-NODE-1811-length-16705-cov-2.847988_pt1 | contig 16705 bp, 13 predicted proteins | sample MGYA00242179_ERZ509142 | MGnify/ENA primary metagenome ERZ509142 (study PRJEB26280, sample SAMEA2338659) | human gut metagenome | biome: human gut; feature: human-associated habitat; material: faeces... | reverse complement strand
ACGCCACTTCGTTATCCGTCACCGTCACCACGTCGTCCACATATTCTTTCACCAGTTCAAACGTCAAATCGCCCGGGTGTTTCACCGCAATGCCGTCTGCAAAGGTGTTCACGCTGTCTAGCGTGATCTGCTTGTTTTGCCGCACGCTTTCCTGCATGCTGGGCGCGCCCGCGGCCTGTACGCCGTAGATTTTCACTTCCGGTTTCATCCGTTTCAACGCATACGCCACGCCGCTGATCAGCCCGCCGCCGCCAATGGGCACCAGCACGGCATCCACATCCGGCAGCTGATCCAAAATCTCCAGCCCGATGGTGCCCTGGCCCGCAATCACGTCCGGGTCGTCAAACGGATGAATCAGCGTACGCCCCTGCTCTTCCACAATCTGGCACGCCCGGTTATACGAATCGTCATACGCCCCCGGCACCAGCTCCACCTGCGCCCCGTAGCTTTTCGTGGCTTCCACTTTGCTAATCGGTGCGCTGTCCGGAATGCAGATCAGGCTGGAAATGCCGCTCTTGGCCGCCGCCAGCGCCACGCCCTGGGCATGGTTGCCCGCAGAAGAGGCCACCACGCCGTGCGTGCGTTCCTCTTCGCTCAGCTGGCTGATCTTATAATACGCGCCGCGCACTTTGAAACTGCCCGTCACCTGCAAGTTTTCCGTTTTTAAGTATACTTCGCAGTTGTCGTTCAGTTCCGGGGCATAGATCATCTCCGTTTTCCGAATCACTTCTTTTAACACATACGACGCATGGTAGATCTTATCCAGCGTCAGTTCGTTTTTCTTTTCCATCACGGCATCACCGCTCCCTGATTCGCGCCGCTGACCATCGTGGCATACCGTGCCAAATACCCGGTCTTCACCTTCGGCTCCGGCTTTTGATAGTTCTTTTTCCGCTCTGCAAACGTCTCATCCGACACCTTGGCCTGAATGCTGTGGTTCGGAATATCAATTTCAATGATATCCCCCTCCTCCAATAGGCCGATGTTGCCGCCCATCGCCGCTTCCGGGCACACATGCCCGATCGACGCGCCGCGGCTTGCACCGGAGAACCGGCCGTCTGTAATCAGCGCCACTTCCTTATCCAGCTTCATGCCGGCCAGCGCGCTGGTGGGGTTCAGCATTTCGCGCATCCCCGGGCCGCCCCGCGGGCCTTCGTAGCGAATGACCACCACGTCGCCCGGATGAATCTTCTGCCCGTAAATGGCTTCAATGGCCTGCTCTTCGTCGTCAAACACACGCGCCGGGCCGCTGTGCACCAGCATTTCGGGCGCCACGGCGCTGCGTTTTACCACGCAGCCCTCCTGGGCAATATTGCCCCACAAAATGGCCAGCCCGCCCGTGGTGCTATACGGGTTTTCCACCGGGCGAATCACGTCCGGGTTGCCGTTTTCCGCGTTTTTAATGTTTTCCGATACGGTCTGCCCCGTTACGGTCAATAAGGAAGTATCCAACACGCCCAGCTTTGTCAGTTCCTTCATCACTGCCGGAATGCCGCCTGCCGCGTCCAGGTCCTGGATATACGTCGGCCCTGCCGGCGCCAGATGACACAGGTTCGGCGTGGTTTCGCTTACCTGGTTAAACGTGTTCAAATCCATCTTCACGCCCGCTTCATGCGCAATGGCCAACAAATGCAATACGCTGTTCGAGCTGCACCCCAGCGCCATATCGCAAACCAGCGCGTTTTTCACGGATTTTTCGTTGATGATGTCGCGCGCTTTAATGTCCTTTTCCACCAGCTCCATAATCTTCATGCCGGCGTGTTTGGCCAGCATGGTGCGCTTGGCATACACGGCCGGAATCGTTCCGTTGCCGGGCAGCGCAATGCCGATGGCTTCGCACAGGCAGTTCATGCTGTTGGCCGTATACATCCCGGAGCACGAGCCGCAGCCCGGGCATACCCCGCGCTCAAATTCTTCCAGCTGTTCGTCGTTAATCAGGCCCGCCTTGCGCGCCCCCACCGCTTCAAACATCTTGGAAAGGCTGGTTCTTTCGCCGGCCACGTTGCCGGCCAGCATCGGCCCGCCGGATACGACGATGGCCGGCAGGTTCAGCCGAACCGCCGCCATCACCATCCCGGGCACAATCTTATCGCAGTTGGGAACCAACACCAGCCCGTCAAAGCAATGCGCCAATGCCATTGTCTCTGTGCTGTCCGCAATCAGTTCGCGGCTGGCCAGGCTGTATTTCATGCCCAAATGGCCCATGGCAATGCCGTCGCATACGCCAATGGCGGGCACCTCAATCGGCGTTCCCCCGGCCATGCGCACGCCGGCCTTCACGGCCTCTGCAATCTTGTCCAGGTGAAAATGGCCCGGCACAATTTCGCTATGGGCGCACACCACGCCAATCAGCGGACGGTTCAGTTCTTCATCGGTATATCCCATCGCGTAAAACAAAGAGCGGTTCGGCGCCCGTTCCACGCCCTGGGTCACATTCGCGCTTTTCAGTTGCATTGTTTGTGGCTCCCTTCTGCTACAAAATCCGGCTTATTTTTTCAGCCAGCTCATCATCTCGCGCAATTCGCCGCCCACTTTTTCCAACGGATGTTCCGCTTCCATGCGGCGGGTCGCAAGGAATTTGGCCTGGCGTCCGCTGCGGAATTCCTGGATAAATTCGCTGGCAAACGTGCCGTCCTGAATCTCGCGCAGCACCTGCTTCATCTCTTTGCGGGTGTCTTCGGTAATCAGGCGGCGTCCGGTACGATAGTCGCCGTATTCCGCGGTGTTGGAAATGGAATAACGCATCATCGCAAATCCGCCGGAGTTGATCAGGTCCACAATCAGCTTCATCTCGTGGATGCATTCAAAATAGGCCATTTCCGGTTCGTAGCCCGCTTCCACCAGCGTGTCAAAGCCGGCCTTCATCAGTTCGGTTACGCCGCCGCACAGCACAGCCTGTTCACCGAACAGGTCGGTTTCGGTTTCTTCTTTAAACGTGGTTTCCAAAATACCCGCACGGCCCGCGCCGATGCCGCAAGCATAGGCCAGCGCATAGTCCTTGGCGCGGCCGGAAACATCCTGATAAACCGCGATCAGGCTCGGCACGCCTTTGCCTTCCAAATACTGGCTGCGCACGGTGTGGCCGGGGCCTTTGGGCGCCACCATGATAACGTCTACATCTTTGGGCGCTTTGATCTGGTTAAAGTGAATGTTAAAGCCGTGCGCAAACATCAATACGTTGCCCTCTACCAGGTTCGGCGCCACTTTTTCCGCGTAGATGTCCGCTGCCAATTCGTCCGGCACCAGCATCATCACAAAGTCGCCCGCTTTGGCCGCTTCGTCAACTTCCATTACCTTCAAGCCGGCTTCTTCCGCTTTTTTCCAGCTGGCGGAATCTTTGCGCAGGCCCACTACCACATCCACGCCGGATTCATGCAAATTCAGCGCATGTGCATGGCCCTGGCTGCCATAGCCCAAGATGGCGATGGTTTTGCCGTCCAGCAAGCCCAGGTTACAGTCGTGGTCATAGTATTTTTGAATCATTTCAAAGTCCCTCTTTCTGTTTTATTTTATATAAAAATATATAAGGGTCAAACATTACGCGTCATTGTTTGGTTTTGTGCGGGGGCGGCGTACCGCGCTCCAGCGCCGTTACGCCCGTACGACACATTTCCACAATGCCGTATTCGTCAATCACCGTTAAAAACGCATCGATTTTAGACGGAACCCCCGTCAGTTCCACAATCATGCTCCCCACGGACAAATCCACCACATGGCCGCCGTAAATCCGGGCCACTTCGCTGATCGCGCTGCGCGTGCTGTCCGTCGCTTTCACTTTCACCAGCAACAGCTCGCGAAACAGGCTCTTGTCCTCTCCCAGGCAAAAGACCGTCCTGGCCTCTTCCAGTTTGAATGTCTGGCTTAAAATCTGTTCGATCACGTGCTCGTCGCCCCTTACCGAAATGGTAATCCTGGAAATTTCCGGGTCGTTTGTGGCGGACACCGTCAGCGAATCTATGTTAAATCCGCGCCTTGCAAACAAGCTGGACACCCGCGCCAACACGCCGGAATGGTTGTATACCAACACAGACAATACCTTGTTTGTCATCGTGCTCCCTCCTTTAGTCCATGATGATATCGTCGATCGTCTGCCCCGGCGGAATCATCGGAAGCACCCGCTCATCTTTATCGATCGGGCATTCGATCCAGCACGGGCGCCGCTCGGCCAGGGCCTGTCTGAAGGCCTGTTCAAATTCCTGCAAATTCTGCACCCGGTAGCCCTTTGCGCCAAAGCCCTCGGCCACCTTTTGATAGTTTGTCTTTCTCTCCGGGCTGGTGGAATAATACCGCTGCCCGTAAAACGCCGCCTGCCATTGGCGCACCATGCCCAGCACCGTGTTGTTCATAATCACCGTGATCACCGGCAGATTGTAGCTCACCGCCGTGCAGCATTCGTTCATGTTCATGTGAAAGCTGCCGTCCCCTGTAATATGAATCACCGGCCTATCCGGAAATGCCACCTGCGCGCCCAACGCCGCGCCGTAGCCGTAGCCCATGGTGCCAAGGCCGCCGCTTGTCAAAAAGCTGCGGGTTTTCACGCGCTTGCAATATTGCGCCGCCCACATCTGATGCTGCCCCACGTCCGTTGCGATGATGGAATCTTCCCCCGCCAGTTCGCAGATTTTGCCGATCACCTGGTGCGGCTTTAACACCGTATCGTCATCCTCCGGCGTATAGTCCGCCGCCTGAGAATCCGCAATGATCCGCCACCACTGCGGGTGGTGCTTTTCCTCCACCATCGGCAGCAGCCGTTCCAGCGCATGGCCGATATCGCCCACCACGCCCAGCGCCACTTCCACGTTTTTGTTGATTTCGCTCTGGTCTATATCAATCTGCACGATCTTTGCATTTCTGGCAAACGCATCTGTGTTCAGCGCCACCCGGTCGGAAAACCGCGTGCCCAGCGCCAATACCAAATCCGCCTCGTCCACGGCCAAATTGGCCGTTCTGCTGCCGTGCATCCCCAAAAGGCCCAGGTTTTTCGGCTCGTCATAGCTAAGCACCCCGCTGGCCATCAGCGTACGTGTGGCCGGAATGCTCGCCTTGTTCATCAGCGCCAACAGCGCCGCGCCCGCGTCTGCCGCCGCCACGCCGCCGCCGAAATAGATCGCCGGGCGCTCGCTTTGGTTGATCATCTCCGCCACCGCGCGCAATTCTTCTTTCCCGGCCTCGGGCAACGCCCTTGTATGCTCTTTTTTGGTCTGCGGCTCAAACTCCGTCACCGCCGCGGTAATGTCTTTCGGAATATCCACCAACACCGGGCCCTTCCGGCCGGATTGCGCAATTTCAAAAGCCGCGCGCAGCGTCGGCGCCAATTCCTCCACGCTGCGGATCATAAAGTTATGCTTGGTAATGGGAATGGTAACCCCCGCAATGTAAATCTCCTGAAAGCTGTCTTTGCCGATCAAATCCGTGCTTACATTGCCCGTAATCGCCACCATCGGCACGCTGTCCATATACGCTGTGGCAATGCCCGTCACCAGGTTTGTCGCACCCGGGCCGGAAGTGGCGATCACCACGCCGGTTTTCCCCGTGGCCCTGGCAAAGCCGTCCGCCGCGTGCGCCGCGCCCTGCTCATGCGCAGTCATAATGTGGCGAATTTTATCCCGATATTCATATAAAGCATCGTAAATGTTCAGGACCGCCCCGCCCGGATATCCGAAAACGGTGTCTGCGCCCTGTTCAATGAGCACTTCCGCCATGATCTGTGCCCCTGTCAGCTTCATATAGATCCTCTCCTTTTCCTTCTAAAAAAACCCTTTTTCACAAAACCGCGCCCGCCCGGGTGTATAAAAAAACAACCTTCGCCTCTAAAACTAGAGACAAAGGCTTTATGCACTCTGCGGTACCACTCTATTTGCTGCGCGTCTGCGCAACCCCTTATTTGCCACTTTCCTCCATGGCAAAACACAGTAACGGGTGTTAACCGTCCGCATTTACTCGGCTTTTCTTCGCCTTTCAAACGGCAGCTCCGGGACGACACCAGCCTGGCCTGCACATTGCCTTACACCTGCCGGCAACTCTCTAAAGTGTTGAAGCCAGTTGACAAATTCCCTTCTTTGCCTTTGTTAGTTTATAAGAGTTTAGCAAAAAATAACGTCCGTGTAAAGTATCATTTTCAGTTTTTTTCACTTTTCTTTTGCAAAAGTTTGCCCCGCCCGCCAAACGGCGGTTTTTCCCGTTTTCCCCATGTCTGTTTTTGCCGGAAAACCGTGTAAAATTTCTTTTTACAACATTAAATCCAACAGCATAACGCTTAAAATCCCGCCGATCAAAGCAAAGGTGGCATGCCGTTGATAGCCGTGCTCGTGTGATTCCGGGATCACCTCGTCGCTGATCACATACACAATGGCGCCAAAGGTAAACGCATAGAAAAACGAGACCAACATCCCCGGCAGCGTGCCCAGCAGCATGCCCAAAACCAGCCCCGGCAGCATCATCAGCGCCACCACGCAGCATAGGCCAAACGCCCGCCCCCGTTTCATGCCCAGTTTCAACAGCGGCATCATCACAATCAGCCCCTCCGGGATCTTTTGTATCACCATAGACAGCGCCACCAGCAGCGCATTTTGCGACATCCCGCCGGAAAACGCCAGCCCGGTGGCCAGCCCCTCCGGAATGTTGTGGATGGCAATGGCAATCACCAGCAGCAGCACGCGGTTTGTCTTGCCGTGCGCCTCGCTGCTGTCAAACGTGCCGTTTTCAAAATGCATATGCGGCACAAACCGGTCCATCAGGCTGATAAACCACGCCCCCGCCACAACGCCGGCGCAGCCCGTGAAAATGCCGGGCAGGTCCGTCTGCGCAAAGCCGGTGGGCAGCAAACCCACAAACGCCGCCGTCAGCATCACGCCCGCGGCATAGCCCAAAATCATATCGTTGGCCCTATGGGAAATATTGCGCCATATCAGCCCCATGCCGCTGCCCAAAATGCTGGCCAGCATCACACCCGCCCCGGCCGCCCATGCATACGCCATCGTGTTTTTCCCGCCTTTCCTTATTATATTCAGTGTATCCTATCCCCCCGCCCTGTGCAATGCCCGCGTTTTCATCGCGTCCCCCTTTCCTCGTTTCAGCCCTCTCCCTGCGCTTTTGTTCCCCTCTTGCCCGCATTTTCTCTCCTCCCCTTTTCCCCTGCCGCCTCGCGCCGGTTGCTTGTATCCGCGCCTCGCCTTTTCCCATTTCCTTTTCCGGCGCTTTTGCTTTTTCTTTCATCTTTCTGCCTGTCGCCTGCTTTTCAACACCGCTCCGCCTTTCTCGTGCCTTTTTCTCTCATTTTCCCCTGCCGGCCCCAGTTTTCCCTTGCCTTGCGCCGCTCCTTTTCTTTTATTTTCTTCGTCTTGCGCCGCTTGCTTTTTTGCCATCGTCCCCTACACTTTTTTCTCCGCCTGTTTCCTATTTGCCTTCTGCTCTATTTCCCACTCGCTTTGGCCCTCTGTTCTCTTTTTCCTCGTTCCTCCCTTTCTTTTTTCCGTGTTTAACCCCGCCCCTTCCTTTCCTCTACACGCCTCACCCTCTCCTTCTGTGTTGTTTTCTCTCCGCCCGCTTTTCTCCTTTTTCTTCCTTTCAGGATATTCCACGCCTTCCGCTCCGTTTCTCTTCTCCTTTTTCATCTTCCTTGCTCCTCCCACAGCCGGTCTATCTCCTCTTTCTGTTTGGGCCTTCCCCTTGCGCCTCTCCCTCTCTGCCCCCTTCTCTCCGCCCGCTGTCCGCGCCGGTTTCACATCCCCGCCCGGACGGCTTTCCTTCTTCTTTTCACCGTGGTGCTTTCCCTATCTCTTCCGCTCCGTTTTTGTTTTCTTATTTTTTCTCCGCATTTTATTCGCCCGCGCCGCCCCCATTTTCCCCTTTTGTCTCCTACTAAAACTTTTCTCATCAATCCTCGATTTTTTCCTTGACTGTAACCCTCCATCGGGCTTATGCTGGTATTATTCGGTTTAAGATAATTTGTTCTCTTTATACTGCCTTATCACCGTTTCGGTTGTTTGTTTTTTTGTATTTCCGCTTGTCTTTTACGGCCGCGTTGCCGTCGATGAATTTTTTATGTTTTGGGAGGGGTTTATATCTTGCAAACCAACGATCTTGTCCAAAAGGAAAAGCAGCGCAAAGGCGTATATCTGAGTTTTTCCTCGCTCATCTTTTTATACTGGATGGCCATGTCTCCGCTTGGATACAACACGCTCTTGCTGCAAAGCAACGGCTTTTCCAGCGGTGAAGTAGGGTCCATCCTGGCCGCGTTTGCCGCCGTCGGCATCATCGCGCCGCCCATCTGGGGATACATTGCGGACCGGATTCATTCCGTCTCCAAAACCTTCTTCCTCGTTTTCGGCATTCAGGCGCTTGTGGTGGCCAGCCTGCCTTTGTTTGGCAATCTTAAAATCGCAGGCTTTTCCATGCTGGCCCTGGCCATGCCGGTTTCCAACATCGTGCGAAACTGCTCGCAAAACCTTTTGGATGCCTGGACCATGCAAAGCATCGCCCATGTGGGTAAAATCGCGTTCGGCTCCGTGCGTTTCTGGGGCTCTCTGGGGTGGACGCTGTGCTGCGTTGTCATGTCCTTTTTGGCCAGCAAAACCTCCACTTCCATCGTTTTCTACATCGCCGGCATTCTCAGCCTCATCGTCGTGTTTTACGGCCTTTCCATCAACCGCAAATACCCGGCGGACAACATTTCCGATACCATGGAAAAAATGGAGGAAAACGCCAAGAAAATCAACCCGTTCCGGTTGTTCAAAAATTACTATTTCGTCATCCTGCTTTTCTATGTGCTTTTAAGCCAGATGATGTTCAATGCCACCGCCTTCATGCCGTATCTGTTTGAATCCATCGGCGTGGATCCAAACTTTGCCGGCACGGCCATCGGCCTGCGTTCGCTCACCGAAGTGCCGTTTTTGATCACCGGCGGCCTGCTGCTCAAGCGGATCAGCCTGCCGAAAATGCTGGCCGGCGTGGGCTTGCTGCTCACCATCGAACAGCTCGCCTACAACTTTGCCTCCAGCGCCGGTATGGTGGTTTGCATCGTGCTCATCGGCGGCCTCGCCTCCGGCTTGTATTTTACTACCACCATCGAATATGCTTTCCGCCTGGCCCCCAAAGAACTCTCCGCCTCCGCGCAGACGTTTTTGGGCATGGCCACCGCTCTGGGCATGATCTTCAGCTCCCTTTTGGGCGGCTGGCTGGTGGATGCGTTCGGCGTTCTCACGTTTTATACCGCCTGCGGCGTCATTATCTTCACCGGCTTTGTGCTGTTTATCCTCTCCTTCCCATTCGGGAAAAAGGTGCTCAAACAGGCCCTGCCGGAATCCGTTTCCAAGCCCCAGGCGTAAAATCGCTCCTTTGGCCCTGCCGTTTGGCGGGGCCTTTTTTCTTAAAAGCTTTTTTACGCGGATACCCTCTTGCCCTCTGTCCGTTACAGGCCGCCTATACGCGCAAAGCGCTTATCTTATCCGCCCCCATAAACGGACCTGCAGCCGCTTTTCGCCCTTGCTGCCCCGTTTTCCGCACAAAAAAACCACCCGGGATCGGGTGGTTTTTTCTCTTCTTTAATTCGCGCTCACAAATCCGGCCAACGCCGCCGCCATATTGGAAATCGGCATGGTTTGCAGCCAGATTTTCCCCGGCCCCGTCAACGCCGTGTGAAAAAACCCTTCGCCGCCCAGCAGCTTGTTTTTCAGCCCGGACACCGTTTCAATTTCCATCGACACGCTGCTTTCATACGCTGCCACGTTGCCTGTATTCACCAAAATCTTTTGCCCCGGCGCCAGTTGATATTCCATCAAATCGCCGTCTATCTCCAAAAACGCCAGGCCGCGCCCGGAAAGCCGCTGCATGATAAACCCTTCGCCGCCGAAAAAGCCGGCGCCCAGCTTTTTCTTAAACGTGATGGTCAGCTCCACCGTCGGTTCCGCGGCCAAAAATGCCGATTTTTGCACGATCATCTCCCGCCCCGCGTCAATTTCCAGCGGCACAATCCGCCCCGGAAAGCTGGAGCCGAATGCGATCATCCCGTCGCCCCGCGCGGTATAGATGTTTTGAAACATGCTTTCGCCCGAAAGCGCCTTGGAAAACATCTTGCCCAGGCCGCCGCCCACCGTTTCCATCTCCATATTCGGCGACATCCACACCATCGCACCCTTTTCCGTAATCATCTTTTCTCCGCTTTGTAATTGGCAGATAACCACCGGAAACGAGCCGCCTTTAATCTCATACTGCATGGTTCTTCCCCCTCTTTATCCTTATTTCGCCCCTTTTAGGCGAGCAAAAGCATATACAGCGCGCCAAACGCGTTAAACAACACACCAAACCCGCCCAGCAGCAGCATCCACTTTTGCGGGGCCTGCGGATTCTGTTTGGCCATCATCCACAATACATACGGCAAAAGGTCCACCGTATACCGCGCGCCAAACTGCCAGCCTCCAAAGGTTTTATGCAACAGCAGCAACAGCAAATTCGCCGCCATTGCCGCGCAAAACAGCGCCTGCTCCGCCGTCCATTGCCGCTTTGCCGCCCGGCGCACCGTTTGCGCCATCCATACAAGAAAAATCGGGTTGGCCACAAAAAACATAAACCCGTCAAACAGCGGAAATGCCAGGCTACCGTCGCTTTGCAGCGTCACAGGGCGCAAAAAGATCTTATATGCGTTTTGCCAGATGTATTTTAAGCCAAACTGCTCGCTGCCGGCCGCTGTAAATTCCGGCAGATAGTTATGGCCGAATTCCAGCGGGTTTCCAAACCTTGCCGCGTTGTACGCGCAATAGCACAGCCCAATGCACGCCGGCAAAATCAAATGCCGGCTCTTTTTCAGCAAAATCCGCCAAACGAGCTGTGCCGGGTGCGCCTTTTTTTCCTGCATGCAAACATACACAAAGGCCGCCGCCAATAAACAGATCGAAAACGGCCGGCAGCCCACCGCCAGCGCCAGCAGCGTAAAACACAGCGTATTTTTCCCGCAAAGCAGCGCCCATACGCCGCCAAAACTCAGCGCCAAATTCAGCCCCTGCGCCTGAAACCATACGCCGCCCGTGGTAGACATCCACAGCATGTTGCTGCCCATCACAAAAAACAGCGCCCAAAACATCGCCGCCGTGTCGCGTGCGCCCATCTTGGTAAAACACCGGTATGCACACCACACCGCCGCCAGCGCATAGCCCATCACCACCAGGTTGTTCGGCGTATCCGCGCCCCAAATATACGTCAGCGGCAGCATCACCACAGACGGCACCGGCGGAAACGAAACATAATAATGCCCGTTATACACCGCCAATTCCAGCCAATCGTAATTTTGCGAAAGATAGGTGTGCCCCTCCCGCCAGGCCATGGCCTGCAACGTATAGCTGTCCCATTGATTATGCGCCAGCCAGCTGCCTTTGTTTAGCGTATGTATCATCGCATAGCCCGCAATCAACAGCGCCAGCGTGCCCAGCAAAAACCAGTCCGGCCTTCGTCCTCGTTTCATTTTTCCTTCCATATGCCGATTGTATCATATTTCCCGCCGCCTTCAAACAAACCTCCGTAATTTGACACAATCTCTTTCCCCTGCTTCTCTTCGCCCCTTTTCCCCGTTTTTCTTTTGCTGCCGTCCCCCTTTTGCAGGCTTTTGTGCTCCGGCGCCGCGTTCTTTTTTATTTCGCGGTCGTTTTTTTGGCCTGCTGCCGTTTTCCAAATCCCTATGCCGGTTTGCCCGGCCCTCCCGGTTTTTTGGTTCCTTGTTTCTTGCTCCGCCGCGCGCTCCCGCAAGGCCTCTTATCTCTCTTTTTCTCCCATTCCCGGCTTTCTGTTTTGCAGAGGGGCTCCTCCGGCTTTCTCCTGCCGGCTCTTTCCCCTTGCGCTTCGCCCTTTCTAGCATCGGTCTGTCCTTCTCCCGCTTTTCCCTTCCTCTTCTGCCGCGCTTCTCCAAATCGCCCGGTGTCGTTTTTGTATTTTCGTATCTGCGCACGCTTTCGCAATTTTCCGCTTTTTCCCCTCCTCGCTTTGCAGGCGGTTTCCCACGCCTGTTTTGTTTGATTTTTCCTTGCCGGCGCCTGCCTATTTTCTTTTTCCGCCGCCCGTGTTTCCCCTCCCGTTTATCCTCATCGGCCGGTTGCCCTGCGCTTTTCCTCTTTTCTTTCTGCTTAGTTCCCCCTTTTCTATCTTCCCTTTCCCTCTCTGCCGCTTTTCTCTTTTTCCTATGCCGTCCCGGTTTATTTTCCCTATCCGCTTTCCCTGTTTGCCGGCGTCACGCCCGGCCCGTTTCCCACGCCGTATGCGCCTGTTTCTCTCTTTTCTTCTGCTGCTTTCCGGCTTTCCCGTGCCGTCCCGTCCCGTCCTGTCCGCCCATTTTTCCGCCGCCATTGTCCAATAAAAAAAAGCACGCCAAAAGGCGCGCTTTCACTCTGTTTTTATTTGTCGTCCCAAAGCACCACATGGCCTGCCGCTCTGGTGCGGTTCATGTCGATCAGCCGCTGATTTTTAGAGCCGCGAAACCGCAGCGAAATGTCCTTTTCCGCCGCCACAAACCGCCCGTCCACCAGCACGTCCACCAGCGCCAGCAACGCCTGCGTCGCTTCGCAGTTTGCATAGTGCCCCGGGGTTTGCAGCTGTTCCAGCACAAAGCCGGAATACGCCCAAACCGTCTTTTGCGGATAGCGCTGCTTCACCCTCTGCACAAACGGCAGCAGCGCGCGCTGGTTTTCCGGCTCAAACGGCTCGCCGCCCAACAGCGTCAGCCCGTCTATATACGAAGGGGCCATCAGCTGCAAAAGCTGATCCTCCGTCTGCCGGGTAAAGGGCTGCCCATAGTCAAATGCCCAGGTCTGCGGCTGAAAACACTGCTCGCAGTGGTTGGTGCAGCCCGAAACAAACAGCGTCACCCGCACCCCCACGCCGTTTGCAATATCGCAATTTTTAATCTCTCCGTAATGCATGGTTTTCTCCTCAAAACAAAAGGGCTTTTGTGTCAAAGCCCTTGTTTGCTTTTATAAATGCAGCACGCGCTCTTTAATCTCCTGCGTGCGCCCCTGGTTCCAAAACTGCGTGCCGATATAGCCGCACGTTCGCCGCGCCACATTCATCGTATCCTGATCCTGGTTGCCGCACCGCGGGCAGGTCCAAACCAACTTTCCGTCCTGCTCTAGAATCTGGATTTCCCCGTCCCAGCCGCATTTTTGGCAATAATCGCTCTTGGTGTTCAGTTCGGCATACATAATGTTGTCATAGATAAATTCCATCACCCTCAACACCGCCGCCAGGTTTTGCTGCATATTCGGCACTTCCACATAGCTGATCGCCCCGCCCGGCGAAAGCGCCTGGAATTTGGCTTCCAGCGCCAGCTTGTCAAACGCGTTGATCGGCTCTGTTACGTGCACATGATAGCTGTTTGTGATATATCCCTTATCCGTCACGCCCTGAATTACACCAAAACGCTTTTGCAAACACTTGGCAAATTTATACGTCGTGCTTTCCAGCGGCGTACCGTACAGGCTGTAGTCTATGTTTTCCGCCTGTTTCCATTTGGCCGTGTATTCGTTGAGCTTTTGCATAATCTCCAGCCCAAACGCTTCGCCCTCCGGCTCTGTCAGCTTTTTGCCGGTCATGCTGTATACGCATTCCCAAAGCCCGGCATAGCCCAGCGAAATCGTGGAATACCCGCCGTGCAGCAGTTTATCAATGCGCTCGCCTTTTTTCAGCCGCGCCAGCGCGCCGTATTGCCATAAAATCGGCGCCACATCCGATACCGTGCCGGTCAAGCGCTCGTGTCTGCACTGCAGCGCCCGGTGGCAAAGCTCCATCCGCTCATCAAAGATCTGCCAGAATTTTTCCATATCCTTGCCCGCGGAAAGGCCGATGTCCACCAGGTTCACCGTCACAACCCCCTGGTTAAACCGGCCGTAATATTTCGGCTTGCCGTTTTCATCCACATACGGCGTCAAAAAGCTGCGGCAGCCCATGCAAGTGTAGCATTGGCCCTCGCCGTTTTTATCCACCTTCAATTGCTTCATAATCTTTTCGGAAATATAATCCGGAACCATGCGCTTGGCCGTACACTTGGCTGCCAGCTCCGTCAGATAATAATACGGCGCGTCCGGATGAATGTTCTCTTCCTCCAGCACATACACCAGCTTCGGGAACGCCGGCGTCACCCATACGCCCTTTTCGTTTTTCACGCCCTGATACCGCTGGGCCAGCACCTCTTCGATCACCATGGCCAAATCGTGCTTTTCCTGCTCGTTTTTGGCCTCGCTCAAATACATAAACACCGTCACAAACGGCGCCTGGCCGTTGGTGGTCAAAAGCGTTACCACCTGATATTGAATCGTCTGCACCCCGCGGCGCACCTCTTCGCGCACCCGGCGCTCCACAAGCGTGCTGATCTCCTCTTCGGATAACGAAAGGCCCAGTGCTTCCATTTCCGCCCGCACATCCCGGCGAATCTTTTCGCGGCTCACCTGCACAAACGGCGCCAAATGCGCCAGCGAGATGGATTGCCCCCCATATTGGTTGGACGCCACCTGCGCGATGATCTGCGTGGCAATGTTACAGGCCGTGGAAAAGCTGTGCGGCCGTTCAATCAGCGTGCCTGTGATCACCGTGCCGTTTTGCAGCATATCCTCCAGATCCACCAGATCGCAGTTGTGCATGTGCTGGGCAAAATAGTCCGTATCGTGAAAATGAATGATGCCCTCGTTATGCGCGTCCACAATGTCCTGCGGCAGCAAAATCCGGTTTGTAATGTCTCTGGACACCTCGCCCGCCATATAATCGCGCTGGGTGGAGTTTACCACCGGGTTTTTGTTGGAGTTTTCCTGCTTGGCCTCTTCATTGTTGCATTCAATCAGGCTCAAAATCCTGTCGTCCGTCGTGTTGGATTGGCGCACCAACGTCCGCGTATAGCGATAGGTAATATACGCCTTGGCCACTTCAAACGCCCCATGTGCCATGATCTGGTGTTCCACCATATCCTGCACTTCTTCTACGCTGGGCGAGCGGCCCAGCTGCTCGCAGGACAGCACCACGCTCTCCGCAATGCGTTCGATTTGCAGCTTGGTCATGCGGGCTTCTTCGCCCACGGCCTGATTGGCCTTTCCGATCGCCACGATGATTTTCTGAACATCAAAATCGGCCTCGGAGCCGTTGCGTTTTATAATTTTCATGCCTGCACCTTTCCTCCGTTTTTGTATCATTTTTATATTTTTTTATATCGTTTTTTAGCTCATTATAGCGAATCATTTTCGTTTTGTATACTTTTTTCAAATATCCTCACAATTTTGTAATCCAATATATTGTATTCCATCCGAAATCACTATAGCATATCTAGTAGTGGCTTGTCAAAAGGAAAACGTTTGTTCCCGCGCCTTCCATTTTCCCCGTAACCATGGGCATTCCCATAGCTTATCCGCAAAACCGTTTCAAAAATTTTCAAAAATTTTTTCCCGTCTCTTTTGGCCTGCTCCGTTTGTCCGCTTTCTCTTTTTATCCGGAAGCGTTATTTTCCTCTTTGCTTTGGCAAAAGCTGCGCTGTGCGGCAATGGTGGCCAGCGTATCGCCCAGCTGGCTGAATACTGCGCTCAACACGTTCAATGCCTCGTCCTCAGCCGTCTGCGCCATGGCGTTGGCCGCCGCCGTAATGGCCGCTGTCAGTTCACAGGGGTTCATTTTCCGCGCTCCCTTCCCGGCCGGCTGTAACATCCGCCCGCCGCTTTTTATTTTATCCTACGCGTCCGCCCCCGGTTTGGCTGCTTCGCTCTGCTTTCGCCGTTTTCCCTCTTCGTTCGTCCTGTGACGCCTTCTGCCGCGTTTTCTCCGTTCGCTCTGCAAATCCTCCCTTTTCCCCATACGCTCTCTTAGCCGGCCGTTTACGCGCTTTTACCCCCGGTCATTGCCCGCGTCCTTTTTTATACTTTCTCCTATTTCCCCGAAATATGCAAATTCTCCTTTTCGGCTTTATTCGCATTTATCCGGCCCTCTCCGACGTTTTTCTCCGTGTTTTGCTCAGGCTTGCCCTTTCTCCTTTCAACCCCTTTTTGTTTCCTTCTTTCAAGGAAAGCCCTCTATAAACACAAAGCCGCCGAATGATGGGGCAAAGGATTGGCGCGCAAATCCTCCATGCCGCGCGTCTGTGGCCCGCCTGTAGGGCCGCTGCCCCCCTACGCCGTACCGTATATGCGGCAGCCAAGCGCTGCTCTCTTTTTTAATTCTCCTTCAAGGCGTTCCCCGCTTTCGTAAAACATTTTTCCATCAAAAAAAGCCTCTGTGCAAGGCTTTTTCATACATTGCGTTTTCCCGCCGCGATCAAGCCGTTACGCCTCGTTTTCTCCCAAATATTTTTCCAGGCATACCAGCTGCACATGCGGAATGCCGTTGAATACGCATTCCACAATGCCCACTTCCTCAAACCCCAGCGTTTTATACAGCGTTCGCGCCCTTTGGTTGCGGGCGTTTGTGTCCATGCGCAAAGCCTTGCAGCCATGCTGTTTGGCATAGGCTTGGTAAAACGACACAAACCGTTTGCCATAGCCTTTGCTTTTCACCTGCGGGTCCACCACCAGGCTGTGCAGCACCATAATCTCCTCCGCCTTCGCCTCGTGTTTCCACGCCGCATATTTATATTCTTCCACCTGAATCCGGTTGATGATCGCAGCCGCCACCGTCTGCCCCTCGTCCTTTAACACAAACAGATCCCCTCTGTCCAGCGCGTCCTCCGCGGTTTTGCGCGTGGGGTAAACGCCGC
>ENA-ORSA01001796-ORSA01001796.1-human-gut-metagenome-genome-assembly--contig:-NODE-1796-length-16797-cov-11.101720_pt1 | contig 16797 bp, 9 predicted proteins | sample MGYA00242179_ERZ509142 | MGnify/ENA primary metagenome ERZ509142 (study PRJEB26280, sample SAMEA2338659) | human gut metagenome | biome: human gut; feature: human-associated habitat; material: faeces... | reverse complement strand
CCTGCCCGTTGGGGTAAATTTTGCAGTGTGCGCCCTTGGATTCCAGCAGCAGCTCCAGGATCTCGGCGTTGATGGCATTATCCTCGGCGCAGAGGAACTTCATGCCGGACAGAGGAGAAGCGGTCTCTTCTTCCTCCGGGAGCACCTGTGCCTCTTGCACCGTATCGGCTTCGGCATCAATGGGAAATTCCAGCACGACCTCAAAGCGGGTGCCCTTGCCGGGGGTGCTCTCCACGTGGATGGTGCCGCCCATCAGGTCTACGATGCTCTTGGTGATGGCCATGCCAAGGCCGGTGCCCTGTACCTTATTGGTGCCGGATTTTTCTTCGCGGGTAAAGGGTTCAAAAAGGGTCTTTTGAAACTCCTCGCTCATGCCGATGCCGTCATCCTGCACCACAAAGCGGTACCGGGCGAAGTGCTCGTTCCGGGGCAGCTCTTCCACCTCCAACCGGATATGCCCGCCCTTGGGCGTATATTTGACCGCGTTGGAGAGGATGTTCATCAGCACCTGATTCAGGCGGTTGGGGTCTGCCAGTACGTTTTCGTGCTGCAGATGGGTGTTTACCGTAAAGGTCTGGTGGCGCTGGCCTGCCTGCTGGCGGATGATGCTGTCCAGCTGGCTGACCTGCTGGGGCAGGTTCATTTTTTCCACATTCAGGGTGGTCTTGCCGCTTTCGATGCGGCTCATATCCAGAATATTGTTGATGATACCCAGCAGCAGCTGACCGGAAGTTTCCAGCTTGCCCAGATGTTCGGCCAGCTTTTCCGGCTGGTGCAGCTCGTTTTTCATCAGGGTGGTAATGCCGATGATGGCGTTCATGGGGGTACGGATGTCGTGGCTCATGTTGGAGAGGAAGTCCGTCTTGGCCTTGCTGGCGCGCTCTGCGGATTGCAAAGCCTCTGCTGCAACGACCTGCGCCTGCCGCAGCTCATCATTTACCTGCGTCAGATGGATGTTGTATTGTTCCAGACGGAGGTTCGCTTCTTTTTCAGTCCGCAGCTCCTGCTGCTGCTTTTGCCGCAGGAGAAACCAGCCGACAAAAACTGTTATGACCGAGAACATCATCGCAATGACGATGATGATGACCATGACGATGTTGACCAGCTTCTGCGTATTCACGGCCACATATTCTGCCGGAACAAGGAACGCCAGTGTCCACTGGGCGTTTTCCATCTGCTTCAGGGCGTAGAAATACTCAGTCCCATCCAGCACGGCGTTGGAATAGCAGGAGCCTGTGCGGGTAAGCCGCTCCTTTGCCTCCGCAAAGGAAGAGCCGTGCAGATAGGACATCTTGGAGAGGACGGTGTATACGTTGTGTCCCTTCAGCAGCTCGGTGTCATTGGCGTTGAACAGCTTGAAGCCGTTGTTGTCCAGCACATAGACACTGTTGTTGTTTTCGTAGGCGTCACAGCGGAAATAATCGTTCAGCTGGGTCATGCGCTGGGAGATGCCAAAGTAGCGCAGGGTGATCTCTTTTTCTCCGCTTTGCAGTGTGATGGGGGTGGAGAGCTGTTCCAGAAACACCATCCAGGAGTCGTCCTTGGTCAGCGAGTTGGAAATATAGCTGACCCGCTCCGGTGCGCTTTCCAGATAGTTCATTCCCCGCAGCAGTCCCATGCGGCCATACTCGGTATAATAATATCCGGCAGTATCCACGGCAATCAATTCGACCTGTTTTTCATGGTAATTGGAAAGCTCGGGCAGCTTTTTCAGATAGCGGTAGAGATCGGTATCGGTCTTTAGCGGGGTGTAGTACAAATAATTGCACTGCACATCCACCTCGTCCCAGTGGGTGTCGATGACATCCTCCAGATTGCGGAACATCTGGTGGGTGACCTCTTCCATCTGGCTCAGCCGCTCATGGTAGACAAGGTTCTGGATGTAGGTCTGGCTCATGACAAAAAGGGTCAGGAGCGACACGATGATGACAAAGCCGAAGCCACCAAACAGCTTTTTATAGATTTTGTTGTTCACATCCAGTATCTCCTGTCCGTTTTGTTTCAGGTGTACCCTAGCTCCATGCGGTATCTGCCCGGCTGATGGTGGTGTATGCGCCAAAGAAGGCTTTTGCGGCATCCATACCCACCACACCGCTGTCTGTGACCGTGGTCTCCGCAGCCAACTGGTCGCTCACACCGCAGATGGCAACCTGATAGGTCTTACCCGCCTCCGGCTGCACCGGGCTTACCAGCACATAGGGGTAGCCCTTGCCGTTGCCGTAGGCATCGTAGCCCGTGGCCAGCAGGTCGTTGATCTGCTGCCCGGTCAGGGTGACGGTCTGGATGGTGCGGTTCCAGCCGGTGGGCAGGATGACAGAAAGGTCGTAATCCGTAATATCCTTGGCGTACAGTTTGGCAGCTACGCCGTAGTGGTTCTGATCGGTGGGGTTGCCGGGGATCCATGTGCTCAGCGAGACCAGCGCAAGGTCGCTGCCGGTAGCCTGTGCAAAGCAGCGCCCCACCAGCATGGCGCAGTCCTCCTGCGAAAGCTCCTCGGTGACGGTGGTGATGGTATCCGGGGTGTTGTTCACCACGCTATCCTGATCCTCGTCCAGCTGCCGGATCACATCCTCCATGGTGGCGTTGCCCTTCATGAAGTCCAGCATTTTAAGGCCGGTGGTCACGATGGTGTTTTCCCAGCCGGAATAGATAAAGGGCGCGGTGTTGCCCGCGTTCAGGGCGTTGGCAATATCGGCGTAGTAGGTGTCATCTGCCTTTGCGTCCTTGAAGGGCAGCAGGCTGTTTTTCCGCGAGCTTTCGGCAAGCAGGGCACTGGTGCCCGCAACGGTGGAAAGCACGCGCATCACCTTGAGCGCATCCTCCAGCTTCTGGGGGTTCTGCTCCAGCTTTTTGTTCAGACCGTAGAAGCGGTTCACCTTCAGCACAAAAACATTCTGGGTGCCGTCCTGCGAGAGATAGGGCATCAGGCCGAATTTATCGGCGTTGTCGTCTGCCTCCACGATGCCGGTGGCACTGCCCATCAAAAACAGGGTGTTGCCCTCGGCCATCCGCTGCCGGGTCACGTTGTCGTCAAGAGCATCGCCGGAGTCGTTCAGCATCCCGATGTCCTTCCACTTTTTGACATACGCCATTGCCTGCATCATGCCGGGGGTGTTGCTGACGTTTGCCTTGCCGGACAGATAATCCTTCTGCCACAGTCTGCCGTCCAGTGTGCCAAGGAAATCGGCATCTGCAATGTTGCACAGATACTGGAAACCGTAGCCCGGATACTGGATCTGCGGCAGACAGAGATCGACCCCGGCTTCCTTGGCCTTTGCAGCCAGTTCTTCCAGTTCCGTGAAAGAATTGGGCAGCTCCCAGCCGTGTTCCCGCAGCAGGGTCTTATTATAGGTGATGCCGAAGCAGTTGTAGGTCGAGGGCAGCAGGTAGATGGCACCGTTGTCGAACACGTCCTGCAGACGGGACTCCACATAGTTATCCGTAAAATCGTAGCCGGAAAGGTCCAGCAGTTTGTCGGAGACCAGATCGATCCGGGGGTCGTAGTAGGTCAAGGTGCAGACGTCCGGCAGGTCGCCCGCCGCAAACATATTCTGCAAACAGGTGGTGGTGTTATCGCCGCTGTAGGGCACGACCTCGATGTTCACTTCCGGGTAAACGCTGTGCACCTGCTCAATAAAGGCTTCTATCTCCTTATAAGGTGCCATAAAGGTGATGGCTTCGTGCGCATCCGCTGTTTTGCCGGTCTCGGTCTGGCTGCCGCCGCAGGCGGTCAGAGCCGCCATGGCTGCCAGTACGCCGGACGCCTGCAAAAACGAGCGACGGGAGAGCTTTTTCATCATAATATCGTCCTCGCGGTTTCCTGATATTTCCAAGACTGTCATTTTTTCATTTTACAGCAAAGTTGGAACAAACGCAACATAAAATTCGTTCATATTTCCGCAAACCCATGCGGATTTTGGCGAAATGCGGCACAGCGGAGCGACCCGAAAGAAGACGTGCGCCTCCGACTTGTGTGAAAACGCTGCGCCCAAAAGGCTGTCGGATGCTGCAGAATGCGCGGGCAAGCATCCGAAGTGAATCGAAACGGTAAACAAAAACAAGCGTATTGTCGCATCTTTTTTCTTGACCTTGCGGCGGATACAGCTTATAATTGCCCTAGCGGAACGCCCCTGCCGGAGAGGGGGCGGGCCGGTAGAACGTTGAGGATGAGTGAGGAACTGCTGTGGAGATTCTATTGACCGGGAACACCTGTTTCGTGACCCCTGCCTGGGTGGAGATGGCGTTCCCAGAGGACCATGTCCTCATTACCTGCGCACGGGGCCAGCCGCACCCGCCGCGCATCCGGACCATCACGCTGGACAGCAAGGAGCGCATCGGCCAGCTGGTGGACAGCTACGAGTTTGACCGCATCGTCTATTTCTCGGAGTATCTGACCCCGCACAGCGAGCAGGAGGGCGAACTGGACCGCCTGCGCCGTGTTTTGCAGGCCAACCGGGAGCGGCCCAGCCAGCTGCTTTATCTGGCTGGGCCGGAAGCCGTGCTGACGCCGTTCATCGGCAAATCGGTGCTGGCGCAGGCGGCGGAGGCTCTCTGCCGCCATTACGCCGAGACGAGCAGGGTGCAGATCAAAGTGCTGCACCTGCCCTATCTCTACGGCACCGACTGTACCGGTGCGCCGGTGGGCATCGCGCAGCTGCTGACCCGCCCGAAGAGCGGGGAATTGCATTTTGAAGAGCAGGCCCTTGCCCCGGTGGCGGCTCTGTGCATGGAAGACCTGTCCGAGCTGGTGCTGCGGGTGTTCGACAACTGGACGCCGGAGTGGGAGAGCCTGACCGCCCCGGTGGTCTTCCACTGGAACTATGAGCAGCTGGGCGAGGCGTGGAAAGCCCTCTGCCCCGGCCTGACCGTGACCTACGGCAGCGACCTGATCCGGGAGTACCCGCCCGACGACGGCCAGTTGCGCCGGGCGTATGGGTGGTTCCCCCGGTACGACCTGCTGGACGACCTGCCCCGATTCTTCCGGCAGGAAAAGCAGCCCCGCCGCAAAAAATGGCCGGAACGGCTCAGCGGCTTTGCCGCGCGGCACCGGCTGCTGGTCCCGGTGCTGGAACTGCTGGGGGCCTGGGGCGTATCCGAACTGCTGGTGCGGATGACCAGCACCCAGGCGCAGTTCCGGGTGGTGGATTTCCGGCTGGCGTTCATCGTGCTCATCGCCGATGTCTACGGCCTGAACGCAGGCGTGGCGGCAGCGTTTCTGGCGTCGCTCTCGCTGGCGGCGGGCTATTGGGCCGAGGGCGCGTCGCCGCTGCTGCTCTTCTACGAGCCGTCCAACTGGCTGGCCTTCCTCGTGTATTTCGTGGTGGGGGCGGTGTGCGGCTATGTGCAGCTGCGCAGCGCCGAGGACCTCCGCTTTGCCGAGGAGGAGCAGAAACTGCTGGAAGAGCGGCTGCGGTTCGTGCGGCAGCTGTATCAGGATACATTGGAGGACAAGCGCTCGTTCCGGCGGCAGATCCTGGGCCGGAGAGACAGCTTCGGCAAGGTGTATGCCGTGACCAAAGCGCTGGACGCGGCCCCGGCGCAGGAGCTGCCCCGGAAGATCGTGGAGGTGCTGGAAGATGTGCTCGAAAATCACAGCGCGGCGGTCTACCGCGTGGACGCCCGGCGGCATCTGGCCCGGCGGGCCGCCTGCAGCGCGGACTTTGCCGCCCGCTGCCCGCAATTGTTGGAAGGCACGGGCCTTGGCCCGGTGCTGCGTGGCATCGAGCAGGACGGGCTGTGGGTGAACCGGGAACTGACGCCCGGCCTGCCCATGTTCGGCGCGGCCGTGCGGGAAAACGGGGAGCTGCGGGCGCTGATCCTGCTGCACGATGCGGCAGGGGAGCAGCTGTCGCTCTATTACCAGAACATGTTCCGCATCCTCTGCGGGCTGGCCGAAACGGCCATGGTGCGGGCCGGAACGAAGCCCGCAGCAAAGCAGGAGGTGCGGGTATGAGACGGAACGGACTGCGCACAGACCTTGTGGAAAAACTGCGGGTAGACGATGAGCTCCACCGCAGCATCCGGGTCGAAGACCGGGCCGGCACGGCGGCAACGGTGCCGCTGGAAGAGGCGCTGATCCTGGACACCGCCGAGCAGCGGCGGAAGCTGATCCTGTCGGTGCTCACGGAGGACCCGGTGCAGTATTACGACCTGCTGCAGCAGGCCCGCATGAACGACGACAGCGAGGTGGTGCACTACGCGGCCACGGCCATGGCACAGATCTCCAAGCAGGCGGACCTTGCCTTGCAGCAGGACGCCCGCCGCTTTGCCGACGACCCGAACGACCGGGAGGTGCTGGCGGCTTACGCCAACGCGCTGGAACGCTCGCTGAAGCTGGGGCTGGCGCAGGGCCGCGCAGCCGAACTGCAGCGCCGACAGCTGGAGCGGCTGCTCAAGCTGCAGCTGGCCGACAGCCCCAGAGAGGAGGGCTACAGCCTCGGCTGCCGGTTGGCAGAGGTGCAGCTGCAATTGCAGGAGTACAAGGCTGCGGAGCAGACGCTCGAAGAGCTGGTCCGCCGCTGGCCGGTGCGGGAAACGCCCTGGCTGCTGCGGCTGCGCAGCGCCGCCGCCCGGAAAAGCGGTGCCGAAGTGCGGAGCATCCTGCAGGAGATGGAGCGCACCCAGGTCTACCTGAGCGCTGCGGGGCGGCAGGAACTGGCGTTCTGGAAAGGAGGTGCCGCATGAACCGGCTGTGGAAGGGGCGGTTCCGGTGGGGCAGGCTGCTGCTGGTCTGGCTGGTGTTCCTGTTGCTGGCAGGGGCTTTGTTTGCGGAGCGCAGCGGGGTGCAGTACACTGCGGCCCATGTTCAGATCGGGGCGCTCGACCATGCCCTGACCAAGGAAGAAGCACTGGCGGGGCAGGCCCCCGTCTGCCTGCTGCTCTGCGACAGCCGCCAGGTGAGCGTGGCAGAGGCAAAAGAACAGTTGAAACAGATCCTGCAGGATATGAAGGTCCCCGCCGAGGCCGCAGACCTTGCCGACACCGCCCCGGAAGCACTTCCGGCCTTTGAAAACTACGAGACCATCGTGGTGCTGGTGCCGAACTTCGAGCCGCTGGGCCTGCGCCTGCTCGACCTGATGGACTGGGTGGAGCAGGGCGGCAATGTCCTCTTTGCGATGACGCCCGAAAAGTGCGGAGCGTTCGATGTGGTGGCCCAGAAACTTGGGGTGCTGGCCTCGGCGTGGAACTGCAAAACGGCCGAGAGCATCGTGCCGGCCGAGGGCTTCCTGCTGGGCGGCGGGCAGCGGTATGAGCTGAGCGACCCGTTCGAATCCTCCATGGCGGTACAGCTGCGGGACGATGCGGCGGTGTATGCCGTCACCGGGGACGAGGGCATCCCGCTGATTTGGAGCACCGAACTCGGCAAGGGCCGGGTGGTGGTGGACAACATCGGCGTCTACGACAAGGTCATGCGAGGCTTTTATGCGGCCTCGTACAGCCTGCTGGGGGATGCCTGCGCCTACCCGGTGCTCAACAGCGCCGTCTTTTTTCTGGACGACTTTCCCTCGCCGGTGCCGGAGGGCGACGGCCAGTACATCCGGCAGGATTACGGCCTGAGCATCGCGGATTTCTACGCCAAGGTCTGGTGGCCGGACCTCGTCCAGCTGGCCGAGCGGTTCGGCATCCGGTACACGGGCGTCATGATCGAGAACTATGAGGACGACACCACCGACCCGCCCCTCCGCCAGAGCGACACCCAGCCGTTCCGCTATTTTGGCGGGCTGCTGCTGCGGCAGGGCGGGGAAGTGGGCTTCCACGGCTACAACCACCAGCCCCTCGTTCTGCCACAGACCGATTACGCCGGTCTGTACGACTACAACCCATGGCCCAGCGCCGACGCCATCGTCGCAGCCATGGACGAGCTGACGGCGTTCCAGCGGGCGGTCCTGCCCTATGCCGCCGGTTCGGTGTATGTGCCGCCGTCCAACATCCTGTCGGCCTCCGGGCGGGCGATCTTAGGCCAGCGGGTGCCGCAGGTGCGCACCATCGCCAGCTCCTACCTCGAAGACGGCACCGACCTGCCCTATGTGCAGGAATTTGGCGTGGCAGCGGACGGCATCGTGGAAGAACCGCGCATCGTGTCCGGCGGCATGGTGAACGAGCCTTATATGCAGCTGGCCGCGCTGAGCGAGCTGAACTTCCACTTCGTCAGCACCCACTTCATGCACCCGGATGACCTGCTGGACGTGGACCGCGGCGCAGCGGAAGGCTGGGAGGTCTACAAGGGCGGGCTGGAACGCTACCTGACCTGGCTCTCGACGGCAGCGCCCGGCCTGCGGATGCAGACGGCCAGCGAGTGCGCCGGGGCCATCCAGCGGTTTTCGGGCGTGAATGTGATGCTGCAGAGCGCCGCCGACGCCTGGACCCTGACGCTGGGCAATTTCACCGACGAAGCGTGGCTGCTGTTCCGCGCGAACGAGGGGGTGCCCGGCCGCGTGACCGGCGGGCAGCTGACCTGCCTGACCGGGGAACTCTACCTGCTCAAGGCGGAAAACACGGTCGTGACCATCGAACGAAAGGAGGGGTGAATCATGCGCATCTGTCTGGTGCTGGAAGGTTCCTACCCGTATGTCTATGGCGGGGTATCCACCTGGATGCACAGCTGCATCCGCTCCATGCCGGAGCACGAATTTGTTCTCTGGGTCATCGGTGCGAACGCGAAGGACAGAGGTCGCTTCGTCTATGAGCTGCCGCCCAACGTGGTGGAAGTGCACGAAGTATTTCTGGATGACGCGCTGCGGCTGCGCGGGGAGGCAAAGCCGCAGCCGTTCACCAAAGAGGAGCAGGCTGCGCTGGAGGAGCTGGTGCGGCTGGGCAGCCCGGACTGGGCGGTGCTGTTCCGGCTGTTCGGCGAAAAAAAGGCGCACCCGCTGGCCTTTTTGCAGAGCCGGGCGTTCATGCAGATGTTCACAAAGATCTGCGCGGAGGAGTACCCCTACACGGCCTTTGCGGATGCGTTCCACACGGTGCGGTCCATGCTGCTGCCAGTGCTCCATCTGCTCACGGGGGAGGTGCCCAAAGCGGACCTCTACCATGCCATCTGCACCGGCTACGGCGGGCTGCTGGCCTGCCGGGGCGGCAGTACCTTTCACCGGCCGGTGCTGCTGACGGAACACGGCATCTACACCCGCGAGCGGGAGGAGGAGATCATCCGGGCCGAGTGGGTGCGGCCGGATTTCAAGGAGCGGTGGATCCGATTCTTCTACATGCTGTCGGAGCAGATCTACCGGCAGGCGTTCCGGGTGACGAGCCTGTTCACGAGCGCCCGCAGCATCCAGATCGGGATGGGGTGCCCGGCGGAAAAGTGCGTCGTCATCCCGAACGGCATCCCGTACGAGACCTTCTGCGGCATCCCGCTCAAGGCGGAGGACGGCTGGGTGGACATCGGGGCGCTGGTGCGGCTGGCCCCCATCAAGGACATCAAGACCCTGCTCTATGCCTTTTGGGAACTGAGCGCCCGGCGGAAGAACGTCCGGCTCCACATCCTGGGCGGGGTGGACGATGCGGAGTACGCGGCCGAGTGCACGGCACTGGCCCGGCAGCTGGGGCTGGAGAACGTCCGGTTCACCGGGCGGGTGGACAGCGCCGCGTACCTGCACCGGCTGGACTTCACCGTCCTGACCAGCATTTCGGAGGGGCAGCCGCTCTCGGTGCTGGAATCGCTGGCGGCCCGCCGCCCCTGTGTGACCACCGATGTGGGCTGCTGCCGGGAGCTGTTGGAAGGAGCCCCCGGTGACACACTGGGCCGGGCCGGGTACTGTGTGCCGCCCATGTACCGGCAGGGCCTCGCGGACGCGATGGAGAAACTCTGCGCGAGCCGCGCCCTGCGGGAGAAGCTGGGCGCGGTCGGGCAGAAGCGGGTGGCGCAGGATTACCGCTGCGAACAGATGCTGGAGCAGTACCGTGCCCTGTATGCAGAGACCGCGCAGGCGCACGGCCTGCCGGATCAAACGGATTCGGAGGAGTTATGGCTGGAATTGGGTTCGAACTGAAAAAGCTGTTCCGCCGCAAAGGGCTGCTGGCGGGTCTGCGGGCCTACGGCTGCGCGGGCATCCTCTGCACCGGGCCGATGCTGCTGGGTGTGCTGCTGCAATTGGGCATCCTGGTGCTCTGCGGCTGGGCCGGGGCGACGAAGGCCGAGCAGGACCTTCTGGTCTGCATGGTGACGGACACCCTGCTGGCCTCGCTCACCGTGACGAGCCTGTTTGCCATGCCGGTGACCCGGTTTCTGGCGGACATGCTCTATGAAGAGCAGGAGCAGCTGGTGCTGCCCTCATTCTGGGGCGCGAACGCTCTGCTGCTGGCGGGCGGATGTGGGCTGTACGGGCTGTTTCTGCTGGTGTCCGGTGCGACGCTTTTGCAGGGGCTGCTTTGCCTGGCCCTCTTTGCGGAGATGATCGTGAACTGGAACGCCATGAGCTTCCTGACCGCCCTCAAGGACTACCGCAGCGTCCTCATCGCCTTTGCGGCGGCGGTGGGCACGGCCTTCGGGGCCGGGGCGCTGCTGGTGCTGCTGGCGCGCGCTCCGGCGCTGGAAGGCTTTCTCTTTGCAGTGGCGCTGGGGTACGGCGTCATGCTGGTGCTGGACGTCTGGCGGCTCTGCCGCTATTTTCCGGACCGGCAGGGCAGCCCCTGGCTCTTTCTGCGCTGGGTGGACCGCTTTCTGCCGCTGGCCCTGACGGGCCTGTGCACCGACATCGGGCTGTTTGCCCACCTCGTGCTGGTCTGGATGGGGCCCATCGGTGTGCAGGTGAAGGGGCTGTTCTACGGGGCACCGTATTACGACGTCCCGGCATTGCTGGCCTTTCTGAGCATCCTGGTCACCACGGTGAACTTCGTGGTGTCGGTGGAAGTGCAGTTCTACCCCCGCTACCGCACCTATTACAGCTTGTTCAACGACGGCGGCGTGGTGGGCGACATCACCGCCGCCGGGGAAGAGATGCTGGCGGTGCTGAACCGGGAACTTTTCTACACGGCCCTCAAGCAGCTGTTCACCACGGCAGGGGTCATCTCGCTGGAAGCGCTGGTCATGGGGTATCTGCCGCTCGGCTTCAACGACCTGATGCACGGATACTTCCGCACCCTCTGCGTGGGGTACGGGCTGTATGCGGTGGGCAACACGGTGCTGCTCATCCTGCTCTATTTCACAGATTACAAAGGGGCGCTGGGGGCGGCGCTGAGCTTTGCGGGGGCGGCTGCGGGGCTGACGGCCCTGTCCCTGCGCTTTGACCCGGCGTATTACGGCTTCGGGTTCCTGGCCGGGGCAGCGGTGCTGTTCCTGACGGCGCTGCTGCGGCTGGACCGGTTCACCCGGAACCTGCCCTACCGCATCCTCGGCCAGCAGCCTGTCGTGGCCGAGGAAAAGGCCGGGGCATTCACCCGGCTGGGGCTGTTTCTGGAGCGGCACAGCCCGCAGAAAAAGGAGGAAGCATGATGCAGGGAGAAACGATCCCCCGCCGCAGGGTACTGGCCCTGGGGGCTGCACTGGCGGGGTTCTGCGTGGGGTGCAGCGTTCTGCCCACGGCGGAGGAAACGGCGGCGTCGGAGGAGGTTTCCACGATTTCGGGAACGCCGGTGGAAAAACAGCCCGATGACAGCATCCACCTGCGGGACAATGACGGGCTGTATACGGTCTATGACGACAGCGGCGTCGTGACCATGTATCTGACCGTCACCCGTGGGAACGAAGCTGAGAACACCGACCATACCTGGGCGGAGATCAATTCCTATTCGGTCTACGACTACGAGTACATGCAGGTGCCCCGCTACCAGACGGCGGCATTGCTGCAGGTGGGAGACGAGAACGGCCCGCTCCTCTCGGAGGTGGGCTATGGGGAGACGGTGCCGAACGCGACGGTCCAGATCCGCGGCCAGACGTCCAGCCGGAACGCCCAGAAAAACTATAAGATCAAGCTGAAGAAGAACAAGGGGACCTGGCGGGGCCAGCGGACCATTGCACTGAACAAGCATCAGGGCGACGGCCTGCGCTTCCGCAACAAGATGGCGTATGACCTCATCCGGGGCATCCCTCAGATGGTGGGCCTGCGCACCCAGTTCGTGCATCTGTATGTGAAGGACCTGACTCAGGCGGACAGCGGGGCCTTTGTGGACTATGGGCTTTATACCCAGGTGGAGCAGCTGAACCCGACAGCCCTGAAGGCCCATGGGCTGGACCAGAACGGCCAGCTGTACAAGGTGAACTTCTTCGAGTTTTTTCGGTATGAGGACGCCATCCGCCGGAAGACCGACCCGGCCTATGACCCGGTCGCCTTTGAACAGCATCTGGAGATCAAGGGCAGCGACGACCACACAAAGCTCATCGAAATGCTGGAAGCGCTCAACGACGAGACCGTGCCGATGGAGGAACTCTTTGAGACGACCTTCGACACCGAGAACATCGCCTACTGGATGGCGTTTCAGCTCCTGATGGGCAACACCGACACCCAGAGCCGGAACATGTACCTCTACAGCCCGCTGAACAGCGCGCGGTGGTATATCCTCGACTGGGACAACGACGCCATGCTTTCCCGCACCGAGTGGGCGTTCCGGAACTATTCCGACAGCCTGAGCTGGGAGCGGGGCGTGAGCAACTACTGGGGCAACGTGCTCTTCCGCCGCTGTCTGCAGACCCGGTGCTTCCGGGAAGAGCTGGACGCCGCCGTGGAGGAACTGTTCCGCTTTTGCAGCGCGGAACGCATCGGGGAGATGACGGCGCAGTACCGCAGCGTGGTGGAGCCGTTCGTCTGGCAGCAGCCGGATATCCTCCACGAGCCGCTGAGCCGGACGGAGTACGACACCGTGGCCAGAGGGCTGCACCGGGAGATCACCGAGAACCGGGACGCCTACCGTGAGAGCCTGCACAAGCCGATGCCGTTCTACATCGGGATGCCGGAGCCAGCCGGTGAGCAGCTGAAGCTGCTGTGGGATGCCTCGTTCGACCTGAACGCCGAGGACATCGTCTACACCGCCGAGCTGGCGAAGGACTACCAGTTCACGACGACGTTCTGGTCGGAGGCGGACATCCGGCTGCCGGAAACGGTGGTCTATGCCCTCCCGGCGGGGCACTATTTCCTGCGGGTGCGGGCGACGAACGCCTCCGGCTACACGCAGGATGCCTTTGATTACTACGTGATGGAGACCGGCAAGGCCTACGGTATGAAGAGCTTTTTTGTGGAGGCCGACGGCAGCGTGACGGAGGATCTGTATGAAGAGTGAGACCATCTTCCCCGCACCGGTTCACGCAAAAACGCAGCCGCGCACCTGCACCGGCGAACGCTACCGCCATGAGCTGAAGTACCGCATCTCGTACGGCGAAAAGGCGGTGCTGGAGCTGCGGCTCGCGCCGCTTTTGCAGCGGGACGCCCACGCCGGGCCGGGCGGGTATCTCATCCGGAGCCTTTATTTTGACGACTGCTGGAACTCCGCCTATGCCGAAAAGGATGCGGGCATCCTGGCCCGCAAAAAATACCGCATCCGCATCTACAACGGCAGCGATGCCGTCATCCGGCTGGAGCGGAAGAAAAAAGTGGGCAGCTGGATCTGCAAAGAGGAGGCCGCCCTCACCCGTGCGGAGCTGGAGAAACTTCTGAGCGGGGACTACGGTTTCCTGCTCGCTTCGCCGCAGCCGCTCTGCCGGGAGTTTTACTTCGAGTGCGTCTCCAACCTGCTGCGGCCCCGCGTGGTCGTGGACTACGAGCGGGAGCCGTGGGTGCAGAAGGAGGGAACGGTGCGCATCACCTTTGACCGGGACGTCCGGGCGGCGGTGGGCGGCTGGGACCTGTTCGACCAGCACCTGCCCACTTTGCCGGTGCTGGACCCCGGCACCCTGGTGATGGAGGTGAAGTTTACGGAATTTCTGCCCCAGACCCTCCGGGAGCTGCTGCCGCCCAAAGCGCAGGAGTGGACGGCCGTGTCCAAATATGTGCTCTGCTGCGACAAAACGGCCTACTGCCACGGCAGTTCCGGCTGGCAGGGCTGAACCAATGCGAAAGGAACAACGCTATGAGTGTGAAGGATTTCATCAAAAAATCGGTGCTGGAAAATTTCAGTCCCTACAATGTCCCGCAGATGGCGGCGGCTCTGCTGGCGGCTGTGCTGCTGGGGGCGCTCATCTACTGGGTCTACCAGCGGTTCTATGCGGGGGTCCTCTTTTCCCGCAGTTTTGCAATGACGCTGGTGGGCATGTCGGTGCTCACCTGCATGGTCACACTGGCCATCAGCTCCAATGTGGTCATCTCACTGGGCATGGTGGGCGCACTGTCCATCGTGCGGTTCCGCACGGCGGTCAAGGACCCGCTGGATCTGCTGTATCTGTTCTGGGCCATCACGGCGGGCATCACCACCGGCGCGGGGATGTACCTGCTGGCCGCGTCGGCGTCTGCGGTGATGATCGGGGTCCTCGCCCTGCTCTCCCGCTGGCAGACGGCAGGCCGCATCTATGTGGCGGTGCTGCACTATCAGGGCGAAAAGCCGGGGGATGAAATCGTCCGTGCCCTGGGGCGGAACCGGTACGCGGTCAAATCGAAGACGCTTCGGGGCGAGGCGGTCGAGATGGCGGTGGAGGTCTGCTGCAGGGACGATGTCCGGGATGTTACCGACCGGCTGCAGGAGATCGAGGGCGTGGAGGACGTGACCATGATCCAGTACAACGGAGAATACCATGGCTAAGCGGCACACCGCTACGGCGGCCGCCTGCCTGCTGCTGGCCGGGTGCCTGGTCTGGGCGGGGCGGAAGCGGACCGTGACCTATCTGCCGGACGAGAGCGCCTTCCCCAATGCGCAGATCGGCTATGCGCCCGGTGTGCTGGACAGCGGCACCGAGGGTGCCACCCTGCGCTATCTGGGCCTGACCTGGCGGCAGCTGGAACCCGAAGAGGGGGCCTACGCCTGGGAGGCCATCGAGCAGACCTGTCATCTGGCGGAATTGCGGGCGCGGGGGGTCCATCTGGTGCTGCGCATCTCCTGCGACGAGCCGGGGGACGAAGCACATCTCGATATCCCGGACTGGCTCTATGAACAGACCGGCACCGGCCGCTGGTACGACATCGCCTACGGAAAGGGCTATGCGCCGGACTATACCGACCCTGTGTTTTTTGCCGCCCACGAGCGGCTGCTGCGGGCGGTGGGAGAGCGGCTGGGGGCCGACGGTTTCGTCAGCTATGTGGAGCTGGGGAGCCTCGGCCACTGGGGCGAGTGGCACGTCAAGTCCGGAGAGGGGCTTCCCTCCATGCCCGATGAGGCTGTCCGGGACCGCTATGCGGCGCTTTACCGGGAGGCATTCCCGCAGGCTGCGCTGCTGATGCGGCGGCCCTTCCGGTTCGCGGCCGAACACGAGCTCGGCCTTTACAACGACATGGCCGGCTTGCCCGAAGACACCGAAGAGTGGCTGGGCTGGATCGCCTGCGGCGGCTGGTATGAGGGCGACCCGGAGGGGCTGGTCCCTATGCCGGACGCCTGGCAGACGGCCCCCATCGGCGGGGAGCTGACCAGCCGACTTTCGATGGAGCAGCTGCTCACCACCGACCTGAGCCGGACCGTTTCCCTCATCCGGCAGTCGCACATGAGCTTTCTGGGGCCGAAGACGGCGGAGATCGCTTTCCGGGAGGGGTATGATGCCGTATTGGCCGCTCTCGGCTACCGGCTGCGGGTCACGGAAGCGTCGCTGCGGCGGGTGACGGGCGGCACGGTGCTGACCCTGACTTTTACGAACGATGGCACGGCCCCGTTTTACTGGGACTGGCCCGTGAACGTCTATGTGGAGGAGGCGGACGGCACGACCGTGGAGGCCCAGCCGCTGGCGCTTTCTCTGCCGGATCTGCTGCCCGGCGGCTGCCAGACCGTGAAAACGAAGCTGGCCGGTGTGCCGGGCCGCTGGTGGGAGGAGCAGGACCGGCGCATCACGCTGGGCATCGTGGACCCAATGACCGGGCGGGATGCCGTCCGCTTTGCGATGCAGACGGCGCAGGAGGACGGCCGCACCGTCCTCTTTGCGGGAGAATAGAGCCAAAAAAGCCTGAGACCTTGCAGAAAAGGCCTCAGGCTTTTTTGGCTGCGGATGCAGCGATCAGGAATATAGGAAATGGAGAATGGCAGAAAATTACAGGATACGCACCCGGATGACAGCGGGGATCGCCGCCAGCTTGTCGGCCAGGGCCGCGTTCACGGCACCGGTGGCATCCAGCATGGTATAGGCCATGTTCTTTTTGCTCTTATTGACCATGTTTTCAATGTTCAGACCGGCCTCGGTGGTCAGCGCCGTGATCTGGCTGATCATGCCGGGCTCGTTCTTGTGGATGATGCAGATGCGCCGACCGCCCGCACGGGGCTGAACGACCTCCGGCAGGTTCACCGAGTGGATGATGTTGCCGTTCTTGAGGTAATCGCTGATCTCCTGCGCGGCCATGACGGCGCAGTTGTCTTCGGCTTCCGGGGTGGAAGCGCCCAGATGCGGGGTGCAGATGACGCCCGGCCTGCCCAGCAGTGCTTCGGCAGGGAAGTCGGTCATGTAGCCGGAGACCCGGCCGTTCTCCAACGCTTCCAGCAGGGCGGGGGTATTCACCAGCTCGCCGCGGGCGTAGTTCAGGATCTTCACGCCGTCCTTGCACAGGGACAGCGTCTGGGCGTTGATGGTGTCCTTGGTGGTGGGCAGATAGGGCACATGGATGGTGATGTAGTCGCACAGGGGGAGCATGTCGTTCAGGTTCACGCAATGGTGGACCTGGCTGCTCAGGTTCCAGGCGGCATCAATGGAGATGTAGGGGTCGTAGCCGTAGACCTCCATGCCCAGCGCAATGGCGC
>ENA-ORSA01001784-ORSA01001784.1-human-gut-metagenome-genome-assembly--contig:-NODE-1784-length-16924-cov-2.384729_pt1 | contig 16924 bp, 27 predicted proteins | sample MGYA00242179_ERZ509142 | MGnify/ENA primary metagenome ERZ509142 (study PRJEB26280, sample SAMEA2338659) | human gut metagenome | biome: human gut; feature: human-associated habitat; material: faeces... | reverse complement strand
AAAAGAATGGTAAAAATTCTCAAGGCTTTGATTGAAAAGAATCTTAGTCTTGGGGATTTTTATTTTGAGCCGTTTGCAGGGGGAATGAATGTCATGTCGGAAATTGATTGGAAATTTAAAATTGCCAATGATATAAATCCATATGTAATTGCACTATGGAAAGATATACAGATGGGACAGTTCAATAAACTAATGTGGGATTTTTGCAAAAACCTGACAAAAGAACAATACTATGAAGTTAAAAATGCGTATAAAAACAATGAGCAATATAAAGAGCAATATGCTGCACTGATTGGATATGTAGGAACAGCATGTTCTTATGGCGGAGGATGGTGGGCAGGTTATGCTAATTTTAACAAAAAAAAGAATGAAAATCACATACTTGAGGCATATAATGGCATCCAAGCACAAATTATTAATTTTAAGTATTTGAATGCTATCAAGATGTTTTTTACAAATAAAGAATACCAAGATGTTTTAGCCGAGTTTCCCAATAGTAACGGGCTTATATATTGTGATCCTCCATATGCTAATACAAGGGAATACGCCAATAGCTTTGATAATGATAAATTTTGGAAATGGGCAGAAGGTGAGGTAAAAAAAGGAAATAAGGTAATAGTATCAGAGTATACGGCACCTAAGGATTGGGTTTGTATATGGAGTAAAAACATGCAGGACGGAATGAATAGTGATAGTACAAAACGTAAGATAGAGAAAATATTTGTACATAAGAGTCAGAAGCAAACGATAAAGATTTAATTTTTTTAAAAATGAAAGATGTTTTAGATTTGAAAGAAAATTTAGAGGATGCACGAATATTTCAGGATTTTGGAATTGAGCCTGCATTTTCAATATATGACGGAGGAGGAATCAAAAAACTTATGGAGATTTCCGCTATAAGAGAAAAATATTTTCCTAAGTCATTGGGCAAGGATATTTTATTGCTGAATGGGAACGAATTTCCACTATATTACAAAAACAATAAAGGCATAAATGAGGGACTGATTGAAACGTATCCTATTCAGCCTATTATAAATGAGCTAATAGAAAAGACAGGTCTAGGCGAAAATAGGTTTCATTGTCCTATAGTTGATAAAGTTTCAGGAATTGCTGAAATAGTTAAAGTTATAATTTTTGTAATTGAGGAAACTGAAAGTTTATTAAAAACCATAAAAAACACTATGGAAAAAGGTGGATATTTTAGTGGAGGAAAACAGGAGTTTCGTATTGGAAATTACGTAGGGCATCAATATTTTTTCCGACCGAAATTCCCAAAAACGACAATTAATGACTTGCCAAGATATTTGTACCACATAACAGATGCATATAGTGCAAGAAAAATCAAGAAAAATGGCTTTTATCCTCGAAACAAGAATGAGAGAGGCTACATTTATCCTGATAGAGTGCACTTTTTTACAACATACAACATTGAACGAATGGTACAGTATGCATTATTAGCCTTAAAAGGAGTTAGAGTAGGCAAAAAAGAAAAAAGACCAATATATACAATATTTCAGATTGATACAGCAAAAATACCTAATGTAACATTTTATAAAGATTTTGATTTCGATCCTAATAGTACAGAAGGCATTTTTACTTATAGTTATATAACTCCCGAAGCTATTTCAAAAGAACAAACTATAGATTTAGAACAGATGCTATTGAAATAATTTTTGTATTTTTAAACCATAAAATAATTTAAATTATGGATCAGAACATTATTATTAAAAATTACGCCGCGTATTTGGAGAGATTGAAAAAATACCTTGGCGAGGAAACTGCAGTAAAACTTATTGAGACCCTCGGCGGTGATGACAAGGTTATGAATGCTACTTTCTATAATATGGAAAAGAGCGGACTTGCTTATAATGGAAGTATGATAATTGCTGTGTTTGACATTATTCGTTTTGCGCTTGGAATTAATGCTTTACTTCCTGAGAATAAACAGGTAAAACAGGAAAGTATCATTAAGGTTGGACTTCTGCAGCATATTGCTAAGGTAAACATGTTTGAGGATTCTGAAACATGGCAAAAGAAGAATGGGACAATATTCAAATATACACAGCAGAGAGGCGCGTTGCGTTGCGGAGAAAGATCTATCTTTCTCGCCATGGAAACAGGTATTACATTTACTGTAGATGAGTTTGAGGCTATGAGAAGTATTGATAAGGATACGGTTGTAGATGATTATGCAATTTATTATTCAACTGTATTATCAACAATCATGAGACAGGCAAACGAGTTGGTTTCCCTTAAACACAGAAATTAACATTTAGGCAATGGAATCTAAAATTTTACAAAATCAAAAAGAAAATAATAATGTAGATATTTTCGTATATAGTCATAAACCTTTTACACCTATAGTCAAAAACCATGTATATAAGGTTTTGACCAATAGCCATGCTGAATCTAAGGAGTTTAATACCGACCTTGCAATTTACAGAGATTATGACGGTGATAATATCAGTGATAAAAATTTAATGTTCAACGAATATTCAGGCTTTTATTGGCTATGGAAAAATTATCCTCTAAAGGATTATGTCGGCATGAATCATTATAGTCGCTATTATGAATGCCTCGACAATGTGCCTAATATTAATGAAATTTTTAAGGATAAAAGGATTATCCTGAATGACCCTGTAAAACTTAATTGGCTTGGAAATACCTACAATAATAGGACTTGGTATGAAGAATGGCACAATGTTAAGGATTTTGACTTATTGAAAGAAATTATACAGGATTTATTCCCTGATTATATGGACGGATGGGAAAATATGGAAAAGGCCCACTATTGTTATAATTCTTCAATGTTTATCATGAAGAAAGAAGATTTTCTTAAATACTGCAATTTTATTTTTCCTATTCTACAGGAAATTCGTATCCGCAGAGGTTTCTATGAAAATGATGATTGTAGAAAATGGGTTGAATCACATAAGGAGGATTATATCAGGAATAGACATTTGTATTATAATGTAGAAATGCAGTCAAGAATTGTGGGCTACCTTGCGGAAAGAGCTATGAATGTATATATGATGCATAATGGTGATGAATCCTTTGAAAATAAGGCATATATAATGAAATGGAGAAACGTTGGAAAATGATCAAATACACGACATCAATGATAACATTTGCTGAGATACCTGATGAAATTTGTCTATCATTTAATATCAGCAACTGTCAGAACAATTGCATCGGTTGCCATTCAGCCGAATTAAGAAAAGATATAGGAACGGAACTTAGTCCTGAATTATTAACAGACTTAATTTCAAAAAATGACGGCATTACCTGTGTCTTGTTTCTTGGAGAGGGCAAAGATCAGGAAACATTAATATCTCTTGCGGAAACTGTCAAAAAGGCAGGGTTAAAAGTAGCGTTATATTCAGGACGTGTGACTGAAGAGATAGAAGATTGTCTATGGAACACATTTGACTATATCAAAGCAGGGCCGTACATTGAGGAGTTTGGCCCCTTAAATAAAGAAACAACAAATCAGAGGCTTTTTAAAATTAAAAAAGAAAAAGATATTTTTAAGAAACAAGATATAACATTTAAATTTTGGAGGAAAAATGGAGAAGTTTATTGAAAAATTGACCATATTCATGGTTTGCTTAGTAAGCATACTATTTGTAGTGCTAATATTGTCATGGCCTTTTCAACTTTTATGGAATTGGTTAATGCCTATGATATTTGGATTGCCTAAGATTACTCTGTTACAGGCATTAGGGCTTTTAACCCTTTCCAATCTTATGTTCAAAACTAATATTCAAACAAAAAAATAGAAAAAGAAATATTTTTGTATTTTTAAAACATAAAATTTTAATAAAATATGATAGTAAAAGTAGTAAACAAATCAAATCACAGATTGCCTGAATATCAAACAGCAGGAGCTGCAGGAATGGATTTAAAGGCTGATATTTCAGAGCCTGTAGTACTAAAACCAGGGGAAGTACAGGTAATTCCTACAGGTTTATATATGGCAATACCAGAGGGATATGAAATACAGGTGCGTTCACGTAGTGGATTGGCGGCAAAATATGGAATTTTCTGCTTAAACTCTCCTGGTACGTTGGACGCTGATTGGAGAGGAAATACAGGAGTTATTTTGGCTAATTTCGGTAAAAATAATTTTGTGGTAAACCCTGGTGACAGAATCGCTCAGGCTGTTCTTAATAAGATAGAGAAAATTGAATGGGAAGAAGTATCTGAACTTGATACAACCGAGCGAGGCGAAGGCGGATTTGGGCATACAGGCAAATAGAAAATTAAATTTTTAAATATAATAAATGGCAGAATTTATAAAACCAAGTTTTGAAATTATCCTGCAGGATTGTACAGACCCTGTTGGATTTGAGAAACAAATAGAAAGAATTGGACGTACATGTTATAAGTCCGCCGATAAAATAACGGAGTATTCTTACGAAGGATTTGTTGACAGAATGATACAGTCAAAACATTTTGCTGTCTTGGAGCATGGTACGATATATTTACAATTCTCAATTGAAAATGGTAGCATTTTGGGGCATTATTTGAATAACAAGTATTCCAAATGCATCATTAAGAATAATGTGGCATATATTACTACAAATTACAGAGTGATTCTTGAAAATCACTATGAAGATGATTTGCAATATCAGTGTCAGCCGACCGAATATCATGAAAAAAGATATGCAGTTTTATTCAAGATGGACAGAATCGGTAGTCAGAGCGTTTGTAGGCATAGGGCGTTTTCATTTGCACAGGAATCAACAAGATTTTGTAATTATAGTAAGGATAAATTTGGCTCGCATATTAAAATTTCAGTGCCTACATGGTTGGAAGAAGGAGATTATTCTGAAGAGAAACAGGCTGAAATGGCTCAGAAGATTGAAGAAATATTGAAGCCAAAGACATTGTGGGAAAAAATAAAATCTCTGTTTAAAAAGGAAAAATATTTCAGCAAAGATGCTACGGCAGCAGATTGGTGGCTTCTTACTAATATGATGAGTGAAAGAGCTTATATGGAATTGACTGAAAAACATAAATGGACAGCTCAGCAAGGAAGGTCAATATTGCCATGTGATCTTAATACAGAGATTGTGATGACAGGATTCATGAGTGATTGGATCCATTTCTTTAACTTGAGAAGCCTTGGATTGACGGGTGCTCCACATCCTGATATTAAGGTATTAGCCGATGGATTAAAAGATGAGTTTATTAAAAGAGGCTATATTCTTGAAAAACAGTTAGGAAAAGAATAATATTAGTTATAGGCGAGAAAATTTGTTTTTCTCGCCTATTTTTTATATTTTTGCAACAAATCAAAATTTTATGGAAATTAAATTTAACGAACAACAGGTAATTAAGTCTCAGAGAACGATTGCCAATGTATTGAAGAACGTGAAGTATACGTTCAGACCTATCAGCAAGTATGACAATAATTTCTTCTATTGCATGATACGTTGTCAGGAACGGGAAAATCCAATTCTTGCGTGGCTAAGAAAGTATGTAAAATGGCTTATACCGAAGGCTAAAGTAGAATATATGGATTATCGCCTAAAAATCAGTTTCCGCGATTGCAACGAATATTATATCGACGAGCCGATGGTATTTAGTCGTCAGGAAGTAAAGAACATCGTAGCTGATGTGCCTGAAAATTATATAGGTGAGGAGGTTCTGTAGATATGATGCCGATTCCTTATATTATTGCGCTTTTAATAAGCCTGTGCCTTATAGCCTACTATATATTCGGTACAGAAGAAACAATGTGGCAAATTAATTGCGAAGGTATTCTTCATGGGGCATTTGCCTTTTCATGGCTGTCATTACTCTTAGGACGGTCATGGGAATCTTTGATATTTTCAGGTGTTGTGGGCTTTGCTGTAAGTTTTATAGTATATCTCTATCTAAGATCAAAATACCATAGTAAGACAAGTGCAGATGTTTTAGCTGATAATAGTGGCGCAACAGTTCGAGATATTACTGGTGTCGAATGGCTAATCGGTTTAGAAGGCACCATTATTGGTAAAGGAGATGGTATGGCAAATACCTATATAGGCAAATTGAATGATAGTAGCGATACGGTTGTCATTATAATTGAAAATGATGAAGTAAAAATTGGCTCGCCCTTTGAAATAACACAAATTAAAGGCTGTGACATTTTTGCAAAATTAATTGATAATATGGAAAATAAAGCTAAAAGTTAATTTTGGCACGCATTTTGCAGTAAGTAAAAATAATATTAAAAAACTATAAAATTATGTTTAACGATTTATTTAATGATTTGATTATGACTAACGCTTTGGCAGAAGAGTTAGCAAAACTTAAGGCTATTAGAGAAAGTGAGAAGAAAGAAGCAGAGAAAAAAGAAAAAGAAACTGTAGAAGAGGGAACCCCTAAAACGGGTGGATTTGCAAGCTATCATTATCAGGAATGGAAAGATGGCAAATCTGTTTTTGAACGTAAGGTAGAGTGGAAAGACGGCAAGAAAGTAAGCGACAAGTGTACTGACCATGGGGCAGTAATTGAAGACAAACCTAAGGATACACCGAAAGTAGCTGAAGCACCAAAGGATACTATTGATCCAAAGGACATAAGGATTAAGGAACTTGAAAAGCAAGTTGAAGAGCTTACCAAGGAAAATAACAACCTAATTCGCAAGAATGCTGACTACGTGACAAAATTTGCAAAAATAAAGAATTTATTTTAAAGAAAAGAGGGGAACTAATTATTAGTTATGGGTAAAAAGATTATAGGTATTGACCTCGGCTCAACGTTGAGTGAAGTTGCAGTGATGGAAGGTGGAAAGCCAACAATAATCATCAATGAGGAAGGAGGCAGAACAACGCCATCAGTAATATCACTGAAAAACGATGAGAGAAAAGTAGGCGCAAGTGCAAAAAGGCAAGCGGTTGTTAATCCTAAAGAAACCGTAGTCCTCATTAAACGTTTTATGGGTGGAACATATGATGAAATTAAAGATAATATTTCTCATATTCAGTATGATGTAAAAAACGTCAATGGATACCCGAGAATCGTTGTTAATAATAAAGAATATTCTCCTGAGGAACTTTCTGCAATGATATTGACAAAATTGAAAGTATCGGCAGAAAATTATCTTGGAGAAAAAGTAACGGATGCAATTATTACAGTTCCTGCCTATTTTAACGATGCGCAGAGACAGGCAACCAAGAAAGCGGGAGAAATCGCAGGATTGAATGTTGTCCGTATTATTGCAGAGCCTACAGCAGCCATTCTCGCCTCAGGAATTGATATGGAAAAAGGCGGAAAATTTATGGTACTAGATTACGGTGGCGCAACACTAGATTTCTCAGTAGCAGACATTTCCGATAAAATTGTAGAAATAAAGGCATCAAACGGGGATGTATATTGTGGTGGTAGCGACCTTGATAAGAAGGTTGCGGATTGGATAGTCGATGAATTTAAGAAAACCAATGGAGTGGATTTGTCAAAAGACCCAATGGCATTTTCAAGAGTTCTTGAGGCAGCAGAAAAGGCGAAGATTGAACTTTCCAACACATCAACCACAGAGATTAACCTTCCATACATTACGGTAGTAGATAATCAGCCTCAGCATCTTGTCATGACACTCACAAAGAGTCTTTTTGAGCAACTTATAGACAGTGAGGTAAGTAAAGTTATTACTTGTGGAAGAAAAGCCCTTGAAGAGGCTAAAATGAAGGCTTCTGAACTTGACGGTATTCTTCTTGTGGGAGGATCAACTCGTATTCCATATGTTCAGGAGCAGTTGAAGAAAGCATTTGGCGTAGAGTTGATAAAAACAGCAAATCCTGATGAGGCAGTTGCGATGGGTGCCGCAGTTCAAGGAAGTATCCTTACAGGAGATAATAAGGATATTCTTTTGCTTGATGTAACGCCATTGCGTTTGGGTATTGAGACAATGGGCAACGTCATGACAACACTTATCGAAGCCAATACAACAATTCCTACCAAGAAGTCGGAAGTTTTCAGTACAGCAATGGATAATCAGCCAGGTGTACAGATTGTGGTTCTTCAGGGTAATCGTCCTATGGCTAAAGATAATAGACAGATCGGTGTATTCAATCTTGATGGCATTGCCCCTGCACCAAGAGGTGTTCCTCAGATTGAGGTTACATTTGATGTGGATGCGAATGGTATTCTTACTGTAACAGCGAAGGACAAGGCAACTGGTAAAGAACAGCATATTACCATTGAAAATAAAGGTGGTCTTTCTGACGAAGATATAGAGCGTATGAAGAAAGAAGCTGAAGAACACGCCGAATCTGATAAGAAGGAAAAGGAAAAAGCTGATAAGTTGAATCAGGCTGACAGTTTTATCTTTTCCATTGATAAAAGCAGGGCAGATTTGAAAGATAAGATTAGCGATGATGAAAATAAATCAATCGATGAAGTTATCTCTAAATTGAAAACAGCTATCAATGAAAAGAAATACGATGATGTAGATGCTTTTATGAAAGAATTACAGGAAAAGTGGTATCCGATTGCACAGAAGGCATATCAGCAAAATAATGCTGCAGCGTCTACAAAAAGTCCAACAGACAATTCGCAACAAGAGCCTGACGAACAATAAAAAAATTAATATTTTTTTAGAAAAAACCATAAGATTTTGTTCTTGTGGTTTTTTTTCGTATATTTGTAAAAAAAAGAGAAAATATGGTTGACTATAATGTGTGGTTTACATCTGACTTACATTTTTGCCATCGGAATATTTTGAAGTATACTGACAGGGTAAACAGAATGGGGTTGGATGCCGATTCGCCAAATTTGGATCAAATGAATCAATGGATAATAGATAAGTGGAACAGCAGGGTTCAAAAGAATGACATTGTTTATATGTTGGGAGATTTTTCATTTATCAATACAAATATTACTCGTAAATTTCTTGAGAAATTAAAGGGAAATAAACATCTTATATGGGGGAACCATGATAAATCCCTAAAAGGTTTGGAAAATTATTTTGAATCATGTTCAGACATTAAGGATGTAGTATTCAAGCAGAGCAGTTTCCCGTTTTTGCAGGAAGATGTGACAGCTGTTTTATGCCATTATCCAATACTTGCATGGAATGGAAGAAACTACGGGAGTTTAATGATCCACGGGCATTCGCATGGGAATCTTGATGATTTTAACATACAGTCAAAGGAATTACGCGTAGATGTAGGTATTGATAGTAAATTGGCTGATTATGACATGGTAAGCCTTGAACAAATTTATGAATACATGAAGAAAGTAAGCAACGGAAAACCATTCAATGAATATATTAAGGAGCATATAGAAACAACCGGCATGAAGTGTTAAAAAAGGAGGAAAAATTGAAAGATTATCAAAAAAGAATGGTGGAGGAATATAAGGAACTCAACACCAAAATCGACAAATTAACAATTTTTTTATCAAAAGAAGATATACAAAAAGAGATAACCGCAACGCAGATTACGCTCATGAAGAGTCAGTTATTTTCAATGATGTCCTATAGTTCAATATTACTATTGCGGCTGCAGTTAGAAGAGGATATTCCAACGATAGAATACGAGCCATAAAAATTAAAAGCTATGATTAACGACAAAACTTATTACGAATTATTGAATTCGAAGGATTATATGGTAAGGTGCGTAAATGAGTGTTTGGATAAAATGTACACACTTTCTGAACCACCGATTACCTTAGCACAACTTAAAGAAACATTTAAGGATATACCTAAAGAAGAGCAGGAAAAGGAACCTGCTTATGAACAGCATTATTTGCCAGCAGAAGTTTATAAGGCTATTTTAGAACATTATTCCGATGTTTTCGGGTTTAAACCTACATGGGATGATGATGTTGTGATTCTATCCAATGATCTTTTCAATGGAGGCAAAAAGGATGTTTACAGAAAGGATGAAAATGGAATATCACAAAAGGAATATGATGATACGCCTAAACTTAGAGATGTGATTGGGGAAGAGAATGCGGAAAAAGTTAAAAAAATGATAACCGATATTAAAAATTTTTATAGGTTTAATATGAAATATCAAACATTCACCTTTAATGTAATGAACTTTTCACCGACAAGCAATAAGGAAACCGTTGAAGAATATTGGAGAAAACATGGTATTCCTGAGTTCACAATCAATGAAGATAAATGGTTCAAGGAAGAAGACGAGGAGGAGAATTATGGAGACGAAGAATGAACATAATTGGAATAAAGAATATATGCCGTTCAAATTGTGGAAACTATTGAATTATGAAGTGCGGCATAAAGGCGATATTAAAAAATATACAAATGAAAAGGATGCCATTAATGCTGCTGTTGAAGAGATGGATCCACATGATGTATTTGGCAAAGCTTTAATTTTTGAGGTACGGCAAAATCCATATTATCCTGAAGAAACCGAATCAATGTTGATAGGAGCCGTCAACTATTTAGGCGAAATGACATACATTTAGAAAAATTTAATTTTTAATTATATGGAAGATAAAAAGACAAATGTTGATTATGTTCATGTAGAATATGATGATGAGAAAAATGAACGCCCATTGGAGTATTACGCATCAGAAGACGGAAGCTGTTCATGTTCAATGAAAACATCCGATGATGAATGTAATAAACCTCTCGATAATGACATTGACAGACTATTGGAGGAGCGCATAAAAGCCAAGGAAGAGAAAGTGAATCACCCAAATTACTATAATCGATATAGTGTAGAAGTTGTTGAAATGGCCCGTAGAATTTGGGGAGATGAAGCCATGAAAACCGCTGCTGAAATTACAGCATTCATCTACCGTATGAGAGCAGGTGTTAAACCCGATAACCCAATAGAGCAAGATTTGGCTAAGGAGGAATTTTGGCTGAATTATGCTAAGAAAATTAATATTCAAAAATAGGAACAAATTAGACTGTAGTTTTTTCTACAGTCTTTTTTTTGTTAATCGTACTCCGAATTTTCGTTATTATCTTTATTTATTTGTTTTATGGATTTGGTACATTTTTCAATTGTTGTGAAACCTGATTGAGCGCCTGCGAGACTTGCAAAAACATAGACGAATGCCTCCATGCAATTATAGCCGAATGCAGACAGAATGGCTAAGACAACTAACATGATAAGGCAGAGCAACATGCACAGCCTCTTACTTGAGATTGTATTTGTTTCTCCGTCAGCTAAAAGTTTTAACAAAAAACTTTTTTCCTTTTTTATTATTGGTTTTTGTTTAGCCATAGAAAAAAATTGTAGATTTATAATAAATAGTTAGAAAAATGACAATAGAAGAAATTAGAAAGAATTGTAAAGCAGGATGGCACTTGAATCCTAATGAGAAATCCGTCAACGGAATCCTGAAAGGAATCAACAGAAATGATGGCGATTGCCCATGTAATAATGACAGCATTGATAAAAGATGCCCGTGTTCAAACTATAGGGAAAAAGATCATTGCTCTTGCCATCTTTATTTGAAAGACGAGGAATAAGCATGGAACAAAAAGAACTTATCGATTACGTTTGCGAAACCGACAAAGGAAATTTTTATTTTATTTAAAAAAATTTAATTTTTATGGAACCTACAATTTTTACAAAATCAGAAAATGCGAACAGCAATTATTTGGCTACAATATGCAGAATTGGAGAAACTCATCCAATAGAGGGTGCTGATAGGATTGTATCTACAACGGTTAATGGTTTTACTATGATCATTTCCAAGGAGATGAAGGAGGGAGATATTGTTGTATATTTTCCTGTAGAGACAGCCATCTGTGAGAAGTATCTTTCAGCAAACAATCTGTATGAGATTGGTCAGTTTGAAAAGAACAGCAACGCAGAGGATATCAAGAAGATATTAATGGAAAGTGAGGCTTTGCCTGATGATGACACGGAGGGGAAACTTCAATGCCTGTCTAAGGCTAAATCAATGTGTGGTTTTTTCAACAAGTATGGCAGAGTGAGGATATTAAAACTTAAGGGAAAATATTCTGAGGGCTTTATTGCACATACGGATACATTGGTTAAATTTGATGAAAGCCTAAAAAATGTTAATTGGGAAGATTATGTAGGAACAAGTTTTGATACTATTAATGGAGAAAAGTTCTGTGAAAAATTCATTCCTATAACTACAAATAGGGCCAAGAAGTTTGGGCCTGAAGGACAATATCGTTGGAGAAAAACAATGAAGAAACTTAGGGCATTCAAAAGTATTGTACCAGGAGAGTTTTGTTTCCATTATGAAACAGTAAGACTTCAGACAGAAATGAACGAGTTGTCTCCTGATGACAATGTAACCATTACTCTTAAGTTTGATGGTACGTCGGCAATATTCAGTAATATTAAATGTAAGAGGGAAGTATTTACATTTTGGGAACGAGTTAAGAAGTTTTTCGGCTGTAAGGTGGATGATATTGTATATGAGAACGTATATTCATCACGAAGAGTCATTAAGAATAAAGATATTAATCCGCAGGCTTCTTCGAGGGGTTATTATGATACTGACGTATGGACATGCTGCAACAATGTATTTGGAAAATATATTCCTGAAGGCATGACTGTTTATGGAGAGATTATTGGTTACGAGGAGGGAACAGGACAGTTTATACAGAAGAACCATGATTATGGATGTGAAAAAGGTAAATGGAAATTTATGCCATATAGGATTACAACAGACTTAGTAGGTGGAGGGAAGAAAGAGTGGGACGTTCTTGATGTAGATAAATGGACACGCGACCTCGTGGCTGAACATCCAGAATTGTCAGATTACGTACAGTTTCTTGTTGTCCTCTATCATGGGAGGCTTGGAGACCTTTATCCCGACATTGATGAAGCACAGCATTGGCATGAGAATGTCCTTGAAAGAATGAAGAATGACAAGGAACATTTCGGAATGGAGGAAGATGAACCATTGTGCAAGAATAAAGTCCCGAGAGAGGGTATAGTCATCAGAATTGACGGGGATAAGTTTGCAAGAGCTTGGAAATTGAAAACGATGAGACATCTTGCACATGAGGGAAAGATGAATGATTCAGGCGAAGCTAATATCGAGGATGTTTCCTAATTCAATATCTTATAGAAAAAATAGGGCTGTATTTTTTGATACAGTCCTATCTTTATTTTTAGTCATCTCTTGAAAAATTCTTTCTGACATAATCTCTTATTCTACGAAATTTATATTTTAGGTTGTCTATGTTTGATAACTTATAAAGTTTTTCATAAGACATCCCGTTTGTGTGCAATACAAAATATTCGAATAATTCCTCACCAAATTCAAGAATAATCATTTTACTGATTTTTTCAAAGTCTTCGGTTATTGTTTCAAAATCAATCTCATCAACTATATTTTCAGGAAAATCGCTTCTTAATTTATTACGGGACTACTTTAGGTCTCTGAGAGTATTGTTTTTGAAAGCTGTCCAAAAATAAAATATCATTTTACTCCTGTCCAAAGAACGCTTTGAAAGAGTGTCGTTGCATTTCAACAAGGTATCTGAAAAAATATCTTCGTCAAAAATAAATCCAAGGTGTAAAATTTTAGTTTTAAAGCGGTTTTTTATTTCATAAAACTTTTCACTTACACAGGAAAAGAATAACCCCGCATCATCGCCATCCATAATTTAGTCTTTTAAAATCTTAAGGATGTCGTCCTTTCCTATAAGGAGAAATTTATCGGGCAAGAAGCCTTTGAGAAAATCACTATCTACAAATTGTTTAATGTCAAATTTTACACCGCCGTTTGCAAATTGTTCTGCATATGCATTAACAATCATTTCGGCATCAATTTCGCCGTTTGCATCTTGAAACATTTTTAAGAAGCTGTCAAGTTGCCCGGTGTTCTTCTGAATAAGAATCTTCAATGTCGAGTTTATCATCTTGTCAACAAAATTATTGTCTGCATAATAAACGTCTATCAGTTCGTTAACTGATTTTACGATTCTCAGTTTGAGTTCTTCAATTTTCATAATTGTCTTCATGTAAAGGGCTCACGCCCGATTTATTTTCTCCGTTTTTAATCCTACGGTATTCGTCAAACGTAATATTTGAGTAATTTTTAACATAATCGTTTATCTCATTTAGATTTTTCCTCTGTTCCGCATCTACGGAATCCTTAGTTGCTTTAATAATAACTATCTGCTGTTCAATATTTTTTGAAGCAGTAGGGTTACTGTTGATGTGCCACTTGATACTAGACATAAGTTCTTTTTGTATCATGTTAGTCAAATCCGCATTTAATTTTTGGTATTCCGCATTGTCCTTCAGCGCAGCTTCTTCGGCACTGCTCAAGGTTTTCAACAATGAATCAAGATCACCGATATAATCGGTAGCCCCTAAATCAACAGTTTGCCTTTGTTGCTGCAGCATCTTGTATTGCAGCATGGCATCATTCATCTGTTTTTTGAAACTCGTATCATCACCGAAATTGGATGGATAACTGTTTTGAAAAAGCAACGGGTCTTGATTAAGAAAAAAATTGTTTGCCATAATAACGTAGTTTTTTTATTAATGGAGGGCTATTTTTCAAGCCCTCCTTTTTATTTTAGTTTACTTACTTCCGCAGCAATATGTAGTCGGATAATAACTTGAATATCCTGTTACCTCAGGGGAGTTAGGAAGTACAAGCTGTCCTTCTATCATGCGGCAAGTACGTCTTGCAAGATTAAAGTCGGCAAGGATAGCATTTTTATCAATCTTGCAATTGATGAGTGCATCCTGATATGGACGGATAGCCGCCATAACATCAACTTTACTCTGAAGAGCCGCAATCTTGTCATTGAGAATGTCCTTGTCATCCCTTTCCTGTTTGTACAGTCTAAAAGATGCATCAACAATCTTCTGATTAAGAGCGTCGCCCATATCTCTCTGACTCTTGTAAAGTCCGAAAGAGTTGTCGGTGTCTCTCTTATATGCATCGAAGAATGCGTCAGACAACTGTCTTTGATTTTCGAGCCTACCTTCGTAATGCTCTTTGGTCAATGCGAGATAATCCTGACATTCTTTCCTTTCGATGTAAAGGTCTTCAGGTGTCATTGAGCCTGCTTCGGTCTGAGCGTTTCCGTTTCCGCCTGAAAGGGTTTTCCATAAACCGCCGCCGAGTGTCAAAAGTCCTGCAAGTGAGGTACCAATTATCTTTACTCTTCCATTTAGTTCGCTATTCTAAATGCGTTCATTCACGAACTGCTGTGCTTTTCTCTATATGCACAGATGAGACTATATCTTCATCTCTTTTTAGAGAGTCCCCCATTTCCGCCTGCTTAGGCGTACTCCCTTTCGGGATAGTCGTTGAACCTTCATTTCAAATTGTAAAATGCTTGGCTGCTGATTGCCTTATCTCAAGGGTTCCCAGCAATTAAAGGGATTTTACACGAGCATAATTATGGTCTACCCGTTGTGAGTCCAGCGTTGGCCTTTGCATTAGAAGCTACTTCATGCATTTTGCCACTTTGATCTGTGATAATTTCAGCCATGATTTTTTTTTGTTTTTTGTTTAAAAATTATTTTCAGTTTTCCGAAAGCGCTTTCATTATTATAGATACTTTTTTTCTTATGTGTGCGATTTTTTTTGTTTTTGAATTTATTTTTTATATCTTTGCGTCGTAAAAGAAATAACGAAATGTTTAGAGAAACTATTGAGCATCGAATTGCAGATGCTATGAAAACAGGCAATAAAACAGAACTTGCTGTATGGAGAGCAATTAAGAACGAATTTCTCATCTATAAGACAGCAAAAGCAGGAAATGAATTGACCGATGCGGTTGAATTGAAATTGATTCAGAAATTGGTTTCTCAACGAAAAGATTCCTTTGAACAGTATTCAGCAGCAGGCAGAAATGATCTTGCAGAGACGGAAAAGTCCGAGTTGGATATCCTTAAAGGACTTCTGCCAAAAGACCCTACAGAACCTGAAATAAAAGAGGAAATAGAAAAAGCAGTTAATGAACTTGATCACGCACCTGAAATGAAAGACATGAAAACTATTCAGTCTGTAGTTAGATCTAAATTTCCGACAGTTAACGGTGGAGTCGTGGCAAAATTATTCAAAGATTTGATTTCTAAATAATAAATTTTTGGTATCTTTGCAAAAATAAAAAATTAAAAACTTAATATTAAAATTTTAAACATATGCAGGAAATTACATTGATTGGCCGCATTGGTAGTAAGGATGCAGCTATTTATGAGACAGCGAATGGTAATAAATTTATTGCATTCAGCTTGGCAGCAGACGGTAGAGTAAAAGGTAAAACCGTAACTTCATGGTATGACATTATTTCATTTGATATCGGCAAGTATGAACGTATGCTTCCTTATATGACTAAAGGTTCAAGCCTTGTAGTCGTTGGAGAACTTTATGCAGAAGTTGAGAAAGGTAATGATGGAGTTGTCAGATGCCGTAGAAATGTTACTGCCGACTTGATTAAATTTGGGCCGAAAAGTGGAAACAGCAGCGGAGTAACTACAGATGAAAATACCGTCATTGCAAGAACATCAAGCGAGACAACTCCTGCACCAAGAACAGCAGCAAAGACAAGAACCATGACTAAGGTATCAAATGATATTCCTGAGGATATCCCGATGGGTACAATCCCGTCATCGCAGCCTGAACCTGTAAATATAGCTGAAGCATCGCCAATTGATGATCTTCCATTCTAAAAAAAATTTGGCAATGTGAATTAATTTTATTAACTTTGCATTGCCTTTTTAAAACAAAATAGCTGAGTGATGGAATGGTAGACATGAGGGATTTTTAGTGGACTGATGGAAACATCAGATTAATTCGACGGAAGTCTCATTTGTAGTGATACAATGATATGGGAGATGCCTAAGTTGAAATAAAAGAATGGAGATGAACAATCCTAGTAATAGGTTACATTTTTATCGTAGAATGTGTAAAACATTGGCTGAAGTAGTGAGTAATTTACTTTTTGTAAGCCTCACGTAAATCTTGATGTCCTAATTCTTTGTGCACAATTTCAATA
>ENA-ORSA01001779-ORSA01001779.1-human-gut-metagenome-genome-assembly--contig:-NODE-1779-length-16934-cov-4.247230_pt1 | contig 16934 bp, 8 predicted proteins | sample MGYA00242179_ERZ509142 | MGnify/ENA primary metagenome ERZ509142 (study PRJEB26280, sample SAMEA2338659) | human gut metagenome | biome: human gut; feature: human-associated habitat; material: faeces... | reverse complement strand
GCCTGCGGAGCGGCTGGCGCCGCGACCGGTTTCATGCGGGAAGGCAGCGTGGATTAAAGCCTGGAAGGCGGCGTAAAATATGGAAAGATACGTTAAAATTGCGTGATAATAGGTACGGGCGAGGGCTAATGTCGGCTATTTGTGCTAAATTTGCAGCCGATATTAACTTAATTGTTTTTTGAATTTTAGATGAGCAACGAGATTAATCCATTGTTCAGCAATCCGCGCGGACTGACGGACAATGAGGTGGCGGAGAGCCGCCAGAAACACGGAGAGAACACGCTTACGCCTCCGAAGCGCACTCCGCTTTGGAAGCTTTACCTTGACAAATACAAGGACCCAATCATCAAGATTTTGCTTGTGGCCGCGGTGATTTCGCTCGGCCTGGCCGCCATCCACGGCGAATACGTCGAGACTATCGGCATAATACTGGCCATAGTGCTGGCTACGACCATCGGCTTTTGGTTCGAGATGGACGCCGCCAAGAAGTTCAACGTGCTCACGGCCTTGGGCGAGGAGTCGCCCGTGAAGGCGAGGCGCGGCGGCAAGGTGGTAGAGATTGCACGCAAGGACGTCGTAGTTGGCGATGTCGTAATAATCGAGGTGGGCGACGAAATCCCCGCCGACGGCACGCTAATAGAATCGACCGACCTTCAAATCGACGAGTCGTCGCTCACGGGCGAGCCGATTATCACGAAGCACGCCGACCCCGCCAACAACGACAAGGAGGCCACTTACCCCTCCGGGAAGGTGCTGCGCAGCACGATGGTGATGAACGGACGCGGCACATTCTGCGTAACCGAGGTGGGCGACGCGACGGAAATCGGCAAGGTGTCGCGCGCCAGTACGGAAATCACTTCGGTCAAGACGCCGCTCAACCTGCAGCTCGACAAGCTGGCGAAGCTCATCAGCAAGTTCGGCATAGGCATATCAATCGCCGCCTTTGTAATCTTCCTCGGCCGCGACATAATCGTCGATGCCGAGGGCGTATGGGCGTCAACCGACTACCTGCGCATGGCCGAGACCGTGCTGCAATACTTCATGATGGCCGTCACCTTGATAGTGATGGCCGTGCCCGAGGGTATGCCCATGGCCGTAACCCTCAGCCTTGCGCTCAACATGCGCCGCATGTTGAAGAACAACAACCTCGTGCGCAAGCTGCACGCCTGCGAGACGATGGGCGCCGTAACGGTAATCTGCACCGACAAGACCGGCACGCTGACGCAGAACAAGATGCAGGTGGCCGAGATGCAGCAGTATGACACCGACGACGCGCTCTTCCGCTCCGCAATAGCCCTCAACACCACCGCCCACCTCGACGCCGAGGGCGGAAAGGGCATCGGCAACCCTACGGAAATAGCCCTGCTATTGTGGCTCGAGAAGGCCGGCATCAACTATAAGGAACTTAGGAAAGACGAATACATAGAGGCGCAACTGCCGTTCTCAACCGAGCGCAAGTACATGGCGACCATCGGCAAGGTGGCTGGCCACCGCGTGCTGATGGTGAAGGGCGCGCCCGAAATAATAATGTCGCTCTGCGAACTCGACGATACCGAGCGCACGGAAATCACCAACCGCCTGCACGGTTACCAGAACCAGGCTATGCGCACACTGGCCTTCGCCTTCCGCACGCTGGCCGACGGCGAACAGCCCGACATGAGTGCGCTGGCCACGGGCAAGAAGCTGACCTTCCAGGCGGTAACCGCCATCAGCGACCCGATACGCCCCGACGTGCCTGGAGCAGTAGGCCAGTGCGTCAGCGCGGGGATACAGGTGAAGATAGTGACCGGCGACACGTCGGCTACGGCTATCGAGATAGCACGCCAAATAGGCATCTGGGACGACCAGACTACCGCCGATGCGCAAATCACCGGCCCCGACTTCGCCGCCCTTTCAGACGAAGAGGCTTACGAACTCGTGCCCCGTCTGCGCGTAATGAGCCGCGCAAGGCCCACTGACAAGCAGCGCCTTGTCAACCTGTTGCAGAAGCACGGCGCGGTGGTTGCAGTCACGGGCGACGGCACAAACGATGCTCCCGCCCTGCACCACGCCCACGTAGGCCTATCGCTCGGCTCCGGAACATCAGTGGCAAAGGAGGCCAGCGACATGACGCTTATCGACGACTCGTTCGGCAGCATAGTGAACGCCGTGATGTGGGGACGCTCGCTTTACAAGAACATCCAGCGCTTCCTCTTCTTCCAGTTGGTAGTCAACGTCACCGCGCTGCTGCTCGTCTTGGGCGGTTCGGTCATAGGAACGGAGCTGCCGCTTACGGTCACCCAAATCCTTTGGGTCAACCTTATAATGGACACCTTCGCCGCCCTTGCACTGGCGTCGCTGCCCCCTTCGCGCGAAGTTATGAAGGACAAGCCGCGCCGGCAGACCGACTTCATCATAACGCGGGGCATGGCAAAGGGCATCGTCGGCATCGGCGTGGCGTTCTTCGCGGTGCTGTTCGCCTTCCTCATACACTGCAACCAGAGCGGCGGAGACGTACATCTGCACGAGCTGTCGCTGTTCTTCACCACGTTCGTGATGCTCCAGTTCTGGAATTTGTTTAACGCCAAGGCGTTCGGTTCAAACCATTCCGCCTTCCACGCCTTCACCCATGACAACGGCCTTCTGCTCGTACTGCTCATCATATTGGGCGGACAGTGGCTCATAGTGACCTTCGGCGGCAAGATGTTCCGCACCGACCCGCTCAGTTGGCAGGAGTGGATTACAATCATAGCAAGCACGTCCCTTGTGCTGTGGATTGGCGAACTGTGGCGCATAGTGAAGCGAATGAAGGCGAAATAAGTGGCGGCATGGCTGTTGAAAAGCGCAACCTTATAGTAGATTTGGGCGGTGTGCTCACCGGGCTTGACCGTCGCCGCTGCATCAATGCCTTTACGGCGATAGGGGCGGAGGCCATCGCCTGCTACGTGGACGAGTGCCGGCAGGAGGACTTGTTCCACGACCTTGAGGTGGGAGCGACCGGCGTCGGCGAGTTCTGCGACGCCGTGCGGCGCGCCTGTCCGGGGTGTACCGCCACCGACGAGGCCGTCTGCCAGGCATGGAACGCCCTGCTTACGGGCATTCCGCAGAGCCGCCTCGACCTGCTGCTCGAACTGAAACGCGACCACAGGCTCGTGCTTTTGAGCAACACCAACCCTATACATTGGCACAAGGCGGAGGCTTCCTTCTTCACCGCAGGCGGACTGACCGTGGACGACTATTTTGAAAACGTGTTCCTGTCGTACCGTATGCACATGCTGAAACCCGGCGAGGAAATCTTCCGCCAGGTGCTGCGCGAGACGGGTTTCGCGCCTGGCGACACGCTCTTCATCGACGACTCGGCGGCCAACCGCGCCACGGCCATGAGCCTCGGCATGGCAGCCGTGGCCGAGCTTGAGGCCGTGGCATGTCTCGAATATACGTAAAATACTGACCATGAAGCTGTTTCATCTCGACCTGAACGACGCCGCCATGCCTGCAACAGGGCCTTGCACGGCCACCATAGGCTTCTTCGACGGCGTGCACCGCGGCCACCGTTACCTCATAGACAGCGTAAAGGCGCGCGCCAAGAGTGACGGTACAGGGCAATCGACGGTCATCACCTTCGACGCACATCCGCGCCTTGTGCTGCACAAGGACTACTGCCCGAGCCTGCTCACAACGCTTGACGAGAAGGTGGAACGGCTGGCGCAGACGGACATTGACAACTGCGTGGTGTTGCATTTCGACGAAGCCATGGCCGCGCTTCCCGCCCGGGAGTTCATGCAGGAAGTGCTGCTAAGGCGGCTGAACGTGCGCACCCTGGTGACGGGTTACGACAACCGCTTCGGCCGCAACCGCTCGGAGGGCTTCGAAGACTACGTGCGCTACGGCCGCGAGATGGGCATCGACGTGGTGCGTGCCGACGCTTTCACGCTCAACGGGGTGCAGGTAAGCTCGTCGGTAATACGCTCTTTCCTCTCCGAGGGCGAAGTAAGGATGGCCGCCATGTGCTTGGGCTACGGCTACCGGCTTACAGGCCGCGTGGTCGGCGGCTACCACGAAGGCCGCCGCATGGGTTTCCCCACGGCCAACATTGTGCCTGAAGACAGCCTGAAGCTCGTCCCACGCTCCGGTGTCTACGCCGTAAGGGCGGCGGTGGACGGCGGCGAGAGTCCCTTTGGAGGCATGATGAACATAGGCACGCGGCCAACGTTTGACGGCACTGACACCACGCTCGAGGTCAACCTCTTCGGCTTCAGCGGCGACCTTTACGGCCATACGCTCACCGTGGAGTTCGTCGAAAAGCTGCGCGACGAGCGCAAGTTCCCCTCTGTAAAACGGCTCATGGAGCAGCTGGAGGAAGACAGGCGCGAGGCTGAACGAGTGCTGGGCAGCCCCTACCCGACCCTCCCGAAGGAGGGAGACTGATAAGCTTTATGCAGCAATGGCGCATCAGTCTAATTAGGTCAATCAGGCTTATTGGGCCTAATTAGCCCGATTAGCCAACTAAGCCCAATGCGCCGAGGCGGCAAGGTAATGTCATTCAAACTTCCCAAGAAACTCCTTTAACTTCAAAAACAACAATATGAAAAGAGCCTTATTATACTTGTTTTACTTCGTGCTGATACAGTTTTTCCTCTCGTGGGCGGTCTATGCGGCATGGCTGCTGGCATCGGGCGAGAGCGCGGACTACATTTGGCGCACATTCTGCGGCGGCAATGCCGAGGCCATAACCGCGCCGATGCTCATCCTGGCGTCAGCCGTAACAAGCGTTGCCATAGGCGCGCTGTTCATCTGGCGGCGGTACGCCGACGTGTCGCCGACATACCTGCGCAGCCGCCAGTGGGGCGTATTCTTCTGGTGCGCGCTGGCAGCCGTGGGCACAATCATACCCTCGGCCGCACTGCAAGAGCTCATGCCGGCACTGCCCGACTACCTAAGCGGCACGTTCAAGGCCATCATGGGGCACAACTTCGGCTACCTTACGCTCTGCCTGTTGGCACCGCTGGTCGAGGAAATAGTGTTCCGCGGAGCCATACTGCGCACCCTGCTACGCGCCTTCGGCAACCATTGGGCGGCCATAACGGTGTCGGCCCTGCTCTTCGCCGTAGTCCACCTGAACCCCGCGCAGATGCCCCACGCCTTCCTCATGGGCCTGCTGCTCGGCTGGATGTACTACCGCACGGGCAGCATACTGCCCGCAGTGGCCGTTCACTGGGTCAACAACACCGTGGCTTACGCCTTCTACCTGCTCTTCCCCTACTGGGCCGACGCAAGCCTGTCAACGCTCTTCGGCGGCGACACCGCGCGCGTGCTCATGGCCGTAGGCTTCTCGCTGCTCATTCTCCTGCCGTCAATATACCAGCTGAACATGCGCATGAAGACGGCCGACGGACAGCCGCACGCATGACGGCCTGCGGCCTACTGATTTGTAAAAGGCGGCCTTTCATGTCGCGAAAGGCCGCAAATGGCACGGCAAAAGGCCGTCTTTCGCACGCCAAAAGACGGCCTTTTGCATATCCGCTGATTATCAAGCAGTTAGCAGCGAACGACCTTGCATGACTTATTCTGCGTGCAAGCCGTGTTGTACATATGGGCAAATGAGCCTTAAAAACCGGTAAAGGCACATCCTGCCCCTCCCTTCCGGCTGTACCGAAAGGGGTATTTTCCGGTTCATCCGCAGTTTGTTTGGATAGCGTAAAATATCTATACGTTATTTTGTCTCTATCATAAAAAGACTATTCCTACTTTAATCCAGGCAGTCGGTATCTGTCATTCCGCGCTCCGACTGCCTGGATTATAGCAAAGTGTATTCGTCAATATGCTTAATATTCCAAACAAACAAACTGCGGATGAACCTATTTTCACGCCCTTTTATTTTGCATTCCGCTCGGCTTGCACTATCTTTGCACCCAACAAATCAAAACCTTTGACAAATGAAACGACTGCTTTTCACACTGATTGCGGTGCTTGCCCTGTGCGCAAACGCCGCCGCCGAGAACTATCCTTACCGCTCCGACTGCCTCTGGGTGACCGTGCCCGACCATGCCGACTGGCTATATGACAAGGGCGAACGGGCCAAGGTGGAGGTGCAGCTGTACCGCTACGGCGTGCCTGTGGATGGCGAGGTGAGTTATGAAATCGCCGATGACATGATGCCGTCCGACCGCAAGGGAACGGTAAAACTGAAGCAAGGCCGCGCCCTAATAGACATCGGCACGCGCGCCACTCCCGGCTTCCGCGACCTCCGACTGTCGGCCAACGTCGGTGGAAAGACGTACAAGCACCATATAAAACTTGGCTTCTCGGTGGACGAAATACGCCCCGTGGTAAAGGAACCGGCCGACTTCCTCGACTTCTGGAACAAGAACATAGCCGACATGCGCGCCTTCCCGCTAAGCTACACGAAGGAGAAAGCCGAGGAGTATTGCACCGACAAGGTGGACTGCTACCTGCTGAAAATACAGCTGAACAAGCAGAAACAATCGGTCTACGCCTACATCTTCTACCCCAAAAACGCGCAGGAAGGCTCGTGCCCGGCCGTGCTCTGCCCTCCCGGAGCTGGCATAAAGACCATCAAGGAGCCGCTGCGCCACAAGTATTACGCCGAGAACGGCTGCATAAGGATGGAGATGGAAATACACGGTTTGGACCCGCGCCTGCCCAAAACGGCGTTCGACGACATAACCAGAGCGTTCAACGGATGCGAGAACGGCTACCTGTATAACGGCCTTGAAGACCGCGACCGCTACTACATGAAGCGCGTCTACTTGGCCCTTGTACGCTGTCTCGACCTGCTGACGGCCCTGCCCGAGTGGGACGGACGCAACCTAATCGTGCAGGGCGGAAGCCAGGGCGGCGCGCTGTCAATAGTCGCAGCCGCGCTCGACAGCCGCGTTACGCAGTGCATCGTTAACCACCCGGCACTATCAGACATGGCCGCCTACGCCGCAGGACACACCGGCGGATACCCTCATTTCAATAAAGTAAAGGGCATGTTCACCGACGAGAACATGCGCACTATGGCGTATTACGACGTGGTGAACTTCGCCCGCCACATCACCTGCGACACTTACATGACGTGGGGTTACAACGACGACACCTGTCCGCCGACCACCTCTTACGCCGTATGGAACACCATGACGTGCCCCAAGGAGGCCCTTCTGACGCCGGTGAACGAGCACTGGACGTCGGACGAAACGGAGTACCGGCAGATGGAGTGGATGCTGGGAAAACTCCGTTAGGAGCTTTTTATCGGGAATTTAGAGAAGTAAAAGGAGTTAAAGAAGTTAAAGCCAATACCTTTGCTGCCGTACAGGTACAGTATGCAAAGCATTTGGCTTTAACTTCTTTAACTCCTTTTACTTCTCTAAATTCTAAGAAAACACTTACAGCCTGTCATACTCCTCGTCGGTCACCGGCTCCAACCACTCGTTCGACGCGCCTTTTCCGGCCACGGTGAACGTAACATGCTGGAACCAGCTGTCGCGCGTCGCGCCGTGCCAGTGCTTCACGCCTTCGGGTATTTCGACCACGTCGCCGGGCTTCAACGGCCGTGCCTGCTTGCCCCACTCCTGGTACCAGCCCGTGCCGCCGACGCAGATGAGCACCTGCGTGCCGCCGTGATGGATGTGCCAGTTGTTGCGGCAGCGAGGCTCGAAGGTGACGTTAGAGACGGGAATTTTGCCCGTGGAGAGGGGCGCGAGGTAGCTCTCGCCGATGAAATACTTGGCGTAAGCCGCGTTGGGCTGGCCCTGGGGGAACATCGGGTCGCTGACGGGACGGCCCTCGGTAAACTCCTCTCCGTACACCTCGGCTATGGCCTTGCGTGCGCGCCAGGCCTCAACCGCGCCCACGCGGGCGGCCAGCACCGCCGGGATTGAGCGTATTTCAGCGTCGGACAGGCCCATGTTGCGCGCTCCGTTGACGTGAGACGCAAGCTGAGAGCCGCACCCTTCGAGAGCCGCGAGCGCGCTCACGGTGACGAGTTCGCGCTGGGCGAAGGTCAGGTTGTCGCGGGCGAAGATGTCGCCGAAGAGATGTGCCTTCAAGTAATAGTCCGTAGCAGGAGCGAAGGTGTAGTTGAACGGCTTGCCCGAGAGGCGCGTCTGCACCTCGGTGCCCTGCCTGAGGGCGTCGTAACCGTCGGCCATGAGCGAGGCGTCACGGCCCTCTTCGTCCTTAATTCCCTGCTTGCCGCGCTCCTCGAGCACGCCCTGAAGCGCGCCGAGGGCGTTAAGGCTGCGTGGGAAACCCGTGTAGGCATAGAGCTGCGAAAGGGCTTCCTTGATTTGGTTTACGGTAAGTCCGGCGTCGAGACCGGCGTTGATTGCAGCCTTGAGGCCGTCGATGTCGCCATTGGCTTCAAGACATGAGATGGCAACGATGCACTGTTGCCGCTCCGTTAGTACGTTTTCCATATTCTGTTGAGCTTTTACGGGGTTGACGGCCATCACCGCCAGCGCGGCCGCAACCAATGTTTTACATACAAGTTTCATGCTTCGAGGTATTTGTCCACGGTGCAAAAGTAGGAAGAAAAACGGCACGTGGCCGTACCATTTTTACTGATAAAAACACCAATTTTACATAAAATTGGCAGGCTTCTGCCGCCCCGAGCCAACCGCCTGACTATCAGCGACTTGGCGAAAGGCCGTCTTCCGGCTTGCAAAAGACGGCCTTTCGCCCTGCAAAAGACGGCAAACGGCAACGCAAAAGGCCGCCTTTCGCAGGGCGAAAGGCGGCCTTTGAGAATAAGGCTAAAAAGCCTTGGTGGTTTACTTCTTCAATACCGAAGCGTTATACTGCTTGCCGTCGGCCGTCACCTTGACGCGGTAGACGCCCGGAGCGCAGGCACCCATGTCGATGGTCTGCGCCTCGCCGGCAGCCTTATGGTCGGCACGGGCGGTGGCAACCATGCTTCCGGCGTTGTCGTAAACGTAGTAGTTGACGTTGTCGGCAGCCTCACCGAGGACGACGTTCAGGCGGTCAACCACGGGGTTGGGGCTTACGCTGATGCCACTGCCAGCCTCGACAGAGCCGATGCCCGTAGCCGGAACAACGCTGACCTGTACCTCCTGCACTGTCTTGCCGCCGTTGGCGTCGGTAGCGGTGAGCGTCAGCAGGGCGTCGCCTACGGCGTTGCCAGAGAGGATGAAGCCTGCCTCGCTCGTGAAGATGCTTGCCGCCGAGTTGTCGGCCATCTCCGCACTGAAGGTCATCTGGTCGCCGTCAGGGTCGGTGAAGACGGTCTCGTAAGCTATCACGCCAGTGGTCTGACCTACGTAGACGGTCATTTCCTCGTCGCCTTCGTAAACCGGGGCGCGGTTGGTAAACTCTACGTTGTAGATTGCGTTGACGGTTCTCTCGTTGAACGAGAGGTCCATTGCCGAAATCTTGACCGTGTGCTGTCCGGCCGTGCCGTAGCCCGGCGTGAGCTTGACGGTCATGTCGAGCTTCATGCCTGCGGGCACTGCGATGCTCTGGTCTGCTATCTCGGCAGGCTGTGTAGTGCCGTCAGCGGCTGTCAGTGTGCCTTCGGTGATTGAGGCTATGCCGCTCTCGTCATCAATGTTGACAATAAACAGCTCTCCCTCAGCGTCCTCAACGGCCACGTGCATCTCGGCAGTCTGCGTCTCGGGCACGGTCAGCGTGCCTTCGGGCAGCGTGATGCTGGGCGCCGCGTTGCGGTTGAGCGTTACGGGATAGTTTACGAGCGGGTTCTCCGGGTCGTTGGTCTTGATTACGATAACAGCCTTGTTGTTGCGCTCGAAGTAAGCGCTCTCGGGGTCGAGTTGGAACTTCACTTCCTTCTCCTGACCCTTCTCCAGCACGCCTTCGGCGGTGCTGTCGAGCAGCTTAATCCACGGCTTGCCCGGCTCGTCCTCGACGCACGTCATGAAGTAGCCGAACGACGAGTAGTAGCTCTCGTACATCATCTGGCCCAAGTCATACCAGCCCGTCTGGGCGTTGTATGCCATGAAGCGGCCTTCCTCCATCGCGTCTTCCTTCTGCGGCACGTAAGCCATGCTGTTCTTGCCGGCCGGATACTTGACAACCACGTAGAACGTATCGTTCGGGTTGATGTACACGGCCTTGTCAAGGTCGAGCATACGCGGCTCGCCCATGTACGTGGCCTGGCCCGTACCCTCGTCAACGTAAGGCTCTTCCTTCTCTACGCGCAGCTTGCCCTGGCCTATAACCTGGCCTTCGGCGATGTTGCCGCCCTGTACGACGTACGCCTCGAAGTCAACGTTCTGCATATCGCCGATGGTGCCGTAGAAGTATAGCTTCGACATGTTGAAGCCCTCTGCGGGCGCGGTGTAGCGCGTAGCGGCGTAGAAGTTGTTTACATCGTCGCCCGCGCCTATCATGTAAGTCTGGGGCGATGCAACGTCGAGTATCGGGTAGTAGAGCAGGTTGTTGCAGTCGTAAGACGGCACGTCATACGGGAATCCTTCGAATACCGTGTGGGGCTTGATTTCCTTCGCCGTGCGGCTGAACAGGCTCATAAACTGCTCCTTGCCGAGCTCGGCCACATTGCCGGGAAGCATCATGATGCCCGGGTCGCCGCCTCCGAGGTCGGGAGTAGGCAGAGTTTCGCCGATGCCCGTCGGGTCCATGCGGAGCGAATAAGTCATCTTGTACTCGCCGTTGTTGCTGAACTTCATACTGCCTTCGGTCACAGCGGTGCTGTTCTTCACGTTGACGGTTACGCCGTCGGCCGGTGTCAGCGTGAGCGAAGGAGCTTTAGTCAGTTTGATGTTGACAGGTATCACCTTTTCAGTCTCGTCAAGTCCAGTGATGTTTAGTTTCACCGTATTTTTTATGTCCATGGGTGTGCCCATGTCCATAACGACAATACGCATCCTCAAAGGTTCGCGTCCAATTTCGATTGGAATAGGTTGGAACAGCATATAATCCATCGGCCATGTTGTCCATCCTTCAACTTCTTGACCGGAGAACATGTCGTTGTAAGTTGTATAAACCATTAACGACGACATTCCATTCGGGTCATTGTATTCCGCATTGTTGATTGTAAACGCCTTTGTTCCGGCATTGGAAACGGTAAAGTCATAATATCTTTCCGTAAATCCTGTCACGAAGTCAGCCACGTCTTCGCCTTCAACGCTTTCCGGGAATACAGGTTTCGCTTCACCGTTGATGGTAAACTGAACGGGAACGGGAACCCTCTGCTTTGTAGGAACGTTGGTCTGGATGGCTATTTCGGTAGCATATTCGCCTCCAAGGCTGTCGGCCAGTATTTCAATAGGCACTTCAACCTTGCCTCCGGCAGGTACGGTGAACATCCTGACAGGCTGTATCTCGACAGCATTGCCGGTGGTGATGCACTGCTCGGGCAGCTGGAATCCTATCTCGCCGCTCTCGTCCTGCGCTCCGGCAAGACCGAACACGCCGCTCATCACGCCGCCGTCCTGCAAGTGATACTGGAACTTGTACGAGCCGTCCTTGTACAGGATTACCTGGAAGTCCATGCCAAGCATCATGCTGTTGCCGTAGCCGATGAACGATACTACTACGTGGTCGTCTTCAGCCTTGTAGAACGTTCCGTTCTTGGTAGACACGTCCATCGTGTGATTTCCCCAGAAAGGAGCGATGATGTTGGTGTAGAACGTACCGTCGGTAGGCAGCTCCGTCGGCGGAGTTGGGAACTCCTTGTAGTCCTCGTGCTGGGTGAACGATACGAAGCCGACGTTGTATATGTACATCGTCTTGTACTTCTTGCCGTAGAACGGGAACTCGAAGGGAAGCTCGACCGTGTAGAAGTCGGTCTTGTCAAGATAGTAAGTGAAGTCCTGGTGGGCGGCTTCGGGGTCGTTGGTTATGTCAACCCAGTCGTAAACCACGTTGTCGTCGTCGGTCTTCGACTTGTACTGATAGCCTATTTCAGCCGTTGTCTCTGTCTCGAGGTCGGCCAGGTCGAACCAGTCGTTAGGCTCGATGGAGAACGTCAGAGGCTCGTTGCCCGCATTGTTCACGGTCAACGTCTGTGCGATGTCGGTGCCGCAGTTGGTCGTCAGGGTAAGGGCGTCGGGGCTGACGGCAATCTCCGGGCATCCTATTACGGTGCCACTGACAGCCACAACGCTCTCCGTTACGTCCTGATACTTGATGCGTACGTTGGCCGTTACCTCGCCTTCAACCTCGGTAGGCAGGGTTATGAAGATATCCTTTCCATATCCCGGCTTCACGGTGAAGCCCTTGGCAATGTCCTCGGCGACGGTCACCTTGCCGCCCTCAACGGTCACAGCGGTAACCGTGAGGTCGTTCGTTCCGTTGTTGCTGAGCAGCACGGAGCGGCGCGCCGTCGATGTGCGGAACACTTCTCCGAAGTCAACCGTCTCGGCGTCGAGCTTCACTACGGGCACAAGTCCGTCTCCGGTGATGTTAGCCGTGAGCACGATGTTCTTGCTCGGGGTCACAGGGTCGTTGGTGAGAATGGTCAGGTTGTTAGTAAGCTTGCCTGCATACATGCCCTCAACGGCCTTCGCCGTGATGGTGATTTCCTTCTTCTCGCCCACTCCGATGACGCCACTTGCGCTTGAAAGCTCTGAAACCATCGATGTGGCAGGCGCCAGGATGCGTATCGCCGAGCCGGTGGTTATCTGCTGGTAGAGCGTGCTTTCATACGACGCATTCTTGTCAGTAACGACAAACGGGTCGTCGCATTCGATGTCGGCAACGCCGATGAACACGTCGGCACCTTCGTTAAAGGTCTTCATGCGGTCGTAGTCGTCATAGTAAACCTCGATGCTTCCGTCGGCCACGAGCGACATGTGGAAGCTTATAGGAGTGTACTCGTCGCCGTAAACGGGAGCAAGCACATCCTTATATTTTATGGTAAACTTGCCGTCTTGGCGGCCGTATGAAATCTTGGTGTTGGCTCCTATGTGGAGAGGACCAGAGCAAGCGTAAGCCGAAACATAACCAAGACCCGCAACATCTTCGGCCGTCGGTATCATGGTCTGTATGTTGCCGTCGATGGTCTGCATGGCGATACCGCCGCGGGTGTTGATGTAAATCTGCGAATAATTTGTTCCGTAGAACGGGAACTGGAAGCCAAGGTCAACGGCCTGCGACTGCCATACGTTGTCGTTGAACTGCGAAGTGATGTCAGTCTCGTTGGCAAGCTCGGGGTTGCCGTCGTACTGGAAGGCGTAGCTTCCGTTCAGGTTGGACTCGTAGCTGTAGCCGAACTTGTGGGCCTCTACGCCGTCTATGGTCTCGTCAGAGAAGCGCGGGAAGACGTATTCAAGCGGATACTCGCCTGTGTTCTCGATTACAATCTTGTTTGTCTTCGATTCGCCGCCCATTTCGAGGTCGCCAAAGTCGATGGCTTCCTTGTCCACCTTTACCTCGGCGGGCATCGAAGCGACACCGCGTACTACGATGTTAAACTTGATGCCGTTGGCGTCAGTGAGCGTGATTGTGCCCGACTTGCTGCCTGCCGAAGCCGGTTTGAACGTAACGTTGAGCGTGCCCTTCGAGCGTGCCGCAAAGCCGGCGATGTATGATTCAGGCTCAAACTCTTCTGAACTGCTCTCCATTCCGTTGTCGGGGAACTGCAAAGCGCTATACTGTCCGGTGAAGTCGCCGTAGCCGTTGTTCACTATCTCGACGGCGAGAGTCTTCTCCTTGCCTACCAGGAGTTCGCCGAAGTCAACCACTTTGGCCGCCGAAAGCTCGGGCTTGTTGCCGCTTACGGTCATGTTGACGGTGAGCTTCTGCTTCGGGTTCTCGGTCTCGTTGGTGTTCACGTTGAGGTTGAACGTATAGCTGCCGTTCACCATCTTCTGCCCGTCGTTCTGCATGGTTACGACCTGCGAACTGCTTGGACGCACCGTGCCCGATATGGGTTCGGGGCTGAGCACAGAGCTCCAGTCGGGGTTCTTGCTTATCGCATAGACATCCCATGTCAGCGAGTCGGCGTCCTGGGCGAGGTTGCCTTCACGCAGCACTTCGCTAAGCTGCGTCCACGTCTGCCCGTTGTCACCGCTGTAGAAGCTGTAATGACGGATGTTGGACGTACTGGTGAAGCCCGCGCCGAGCGGTGTCGTCTGGCCTGCCGGGTACTTGGCTACGACCCAGAAGCTGCTTCCCGGCTCGAAGAACAGCTGCTCTTCAAGGTTTATGTCGTAGTTGTAGGCGAAGTAGCTGTAGTTCACCTTGGTAAGCAGGCTTGCCGTAGAGATAGACTGCGAGCCGTTGTAGATTTCGATTTCAGGTGTGTTGGAGTCGCCGGGACCACCGAAACGCAACGCCGTAAGGTTGAATCCGTCGGGATAAGCGTTCGGGTCAACGTAGAAGTATTGCGCCAAAGCGTTGGTGCTTTTGGCGTTGTCGTCGCCCACGTTGTAGAATATTCCGTTAGACCAGGACATCTCCTTGGGATAGTCTTCGGCCATGTATTCAGCCGATACGACGGGATAATCAGACACCGCCGAGAATGCGGATATCTTCTTGCCCGACGTAACCACGCGGCCGGGAGACGGCGCGTTGTTCGCCATCATGGGCTTGGGCACAGACACGGTGTTGGCCGAGAGGCTGTACTCGAGTATGCCCTTGCCGGTGTTGTTGATGCGGAACTCGTCCTTGCCTATGCCGCCCTGCTCCGCGTCAACGTCGAGCGTGAGGGTTGTCTTGCTGAAATCTACCTTCGGGCCTTCGTTGGTTGTGAAGCTCTTTACCGCCGACAGGGGCGACCTGTTGCCGTAACGGCTCACGGCCTCGATGGCTATGTAGTAGGTGGTTACGGGCTGCAGGCCTTCGAGGGTGTACTTCATCGGGTCGCCCGAGGTCATGAACTTGGTGTCAACCGTAACCTGCTTCAGGTCAGTAGCACCGTCAACCGTGGTGAAGGGCTGCGTGCTGTAATATATAATATGGTGGTCTACGCTCTTGACGTCGGCCTCGGGTATGGTCCATTCGATGAGCACATTGTCCTGCGAAGGCGTCAGGGTGAAGTCGGCCACGGGCTCGGGAGCCTCGCCGGAGCCCATCTGCAAAGCCTTGTAAGCGTCGATGTAGCCGCTGCCGAAGAGGCCTTCCACCTGCGGGTTGCGCGTGTAGAAGTCGTTGACCGACGACACGAGCTGGTCGCGCAGCGTAGAGTTGGGGAACTCGGGATTGCCGTACTTAGAGAGTACCAGCGCCGCGATGCCCGACACATGGGGGCAGGCCATCGACGTACCGTCCATCGTTCCGTACTGGCCGTTGGGCAGAGTGCTGAGCACTCCGTATGCCGTGCCGTAGTCAACGTTGCCGCCGGGAGCGGTGACGTCGCAGAAAGTACCGTTTGAAGAGTAGCTTGCCGGGTTGAGCATCGGGTCCATAGCCGCCACGGCCACGCACGGCTCGTAGGCCGCGGGGTAGAAAGTGCCGGTTGTTCCGGTGTTTCCGTTGGCGAAGATGCAGAGTCCGCCACTCATCTTGTCGCCGCCTCCGTTGGCGGTGAAGTAGTCTATACAGTCGAGCACAAACTGCTCGTAGTAGCCTGACTGGTCCCATCCCCATGAGCACTGGGCGATGCTTGCGCCGTTGTCGGCGGCATATACGAGAGCCGAACCGAAGTCAGCGTTGAGCGACGAGCGCGAGTCGAACACCTGGCACACCATCATCGTGACGCCGCCGTGGCCGTCAGAACCTCCGGCAACGCCGCTTACGCCGATGCCGTTGTTGTTGGTCGCGCCCACGGTGCCGGCCACGTGCGTGCCGTGCTGGTGCGGATAGATGTCGTTGCTGTCATAGACGAAGTTCCATCCGTACACGTCGTCAACGTAGCCGTTACCGTCGTCGTCAACGCCGGGCTTTCCGTTAAGCTCGGCCTCGTTCACCCATACGTTGTCCTTAAGGTCGGGGTGGTCGGTCTGGAACGCTCCGTCGATAATCGCCACGAGCACGTCCTTCTTTCCGGTCTCGATGGCCCAGGCCGCGTTGGCGTTGATGTCGGCGCCCGGCATGGAGCCGGTCAGCGAGCCGTCGTTGTTGTAATGCCACTGCTGCGACAGCATCGGGTCGTTGAAGAAGGGCTCGGCCTTGGCCGTGCCGGCGGCCTTCGGCATGTCAACCACGCGCGCGGGGCCGTCACCGATTAGCTTCATCGGGCGTATTTCCTCGACGAGCTGAATGCCGGGAACGCTCTTGTAAAGGTTGCGTGCGGAAGCAGGGGTCATCGCCGTGGGGTCGAACTTGATTTCGTACCACAGGTCAAGCCCGGCGGCCTTGTGCCTTGCCTCGTACTTGGGCGAGTAAGGTATGCACCGCTTGATGCTCACCGCCTTAGCCTGCGAGTTGGCGCGGTCCAGCGGCTTTATGCCGGTGGTCACCACTCCGTTGCTCATGGGCAGCGGAGCCTGTGAAATCCTTGCCGCCACCTCGCGCTGCAGCTTGACACGCACAACTCCCTCCGTGGGAGAGGCCGATGCCTGCTGCGCCGATGTGTGCACGCCATAGGTCAGTCCCATGACGAGCATCACCAGGTAGAGTAGGTAATTTCGCATAATGCTTTGATTGAAAATTAATAATTAAGTGAATAAAAAGTTGTACTAAATCTGTCGCATAACAAGATGTAAAACACACTAACGTGCCGCAACACTATTGGCGCGCAAATTTATTGAAAATTTGTTTAAAAGCCAAACGTTTGCTGACATTTTGTTTACAAAAAGTCAACAACGTTTCAAATTGCCACAAAACATCGACAGAACGAGCGTCAATTATAGCATTTTAACATACAAAAACGGCCTGTCCGTAACCACAACCGCGCACGCCGCCGGCACCTTTACGCCGGTCGCCATGCCGCCGACCGCCCACCCGGCGATGGTCGCCGCGTAACAGCCTGACAGTCAAGGGCTTTGCAAAAGGCCGTCTTTTAGCCTGCAAAAGACGGCCTTTTAGCGTGCGAAAGGCGGCCTTTTGGAAGGCGAAAGACCGCCTTTCAG
>ENA-ORSA01001762-ORSA01001762.1-human-gut-metagenome-genome-assembly--contig:-NODE-1762-length-17009-cov-4.658842_pt1 | contig 17009 bp, 19 predicted proteins | sample MGYA00242179_ERZ509142 | MGnify/ENA primary metagenome ERZ509142 (study PRJEB26280, sample SAMEA2338659) | human gut metagenome | biome: human gut; feature: human-associated habitat; material: faeces... | reverse complement strand
GGCATGAGTTCCGCCGCAAGTCAATTAAAAACAGGGGTAAATTCTGTATATGTGTTGTCAATCTGCTCCCATACCTGTTCGGTCTTGAAGTTGGAAAGGGCGGCGAAAGTACAGTTTTTGTCTGTATAGTCCACGTCAAGGTAAATATAGCCGTCCTTGGTGTACAACTTGACACACTCTTCTATTGTCTCCTTGCCTACAAGGCACTGGATGTTATTGTACTCCAAAATAGTAGTGCCGCTGTAAGACACGAACCACAGGAAAGCCACGTATCTGTTACTGATTTGCCCGACAATCAGCGCGAACGTCCTATGCCAAGGCCCAATGTCTCCGATGCGGAGAATTACACCGCTATTGACGACCAATGGATTGAGCTTGAAATAGTCCGTATGGCTCATAAACCCGTCCGTCAGCCTGTCTGCCACGGGCATAAGTTCCGCCGCGAATACTCTTGGCCGCGTTTCCGTAAATGGTTACCTTTGCCGGAAAAACGACGATGGAGAAGATAAGGTACAGGCTGGTGTTCAACCGGAAGAAAGTATTGAACAAGGAGGGCAAGGCACTGGTACAAGTGGAAGCGACATTGAACAAACGCAAGGCGTACATGACGACAAACGTCTACCTGAAGCCCGAGTGGTGGGACAAGGACAGGCGGCAGGTTACGGGCCATCCGCAGGCCGAGGGGCTGAACATGATGCTGTGGCAGTTCGTGCTCGACCTTCAGAACGTGGAGATAGAGCTGTGGAAGCGCGGCACGCCGCCGACGCTGGCGATGCTGAAGGGCTGCGGCAGGGACGTGCCGGACGTTACTTTTAATGCTTTTGCAAAGAAAATAATTGACGAGAGCAACCGCAGCGAGAAGACGAAGCAGAACCTAAGAAGCACCGTCCGCGCTGTGTGCAAATTCAGGCAGGGGCTGGGCTTCAAGGACATCACGTACGGCTTTCTAAGGGCGTTTGAACAGCATTTGAGGGACACGGGCAAAGGCACGAACACTGTCGGCAAGCACATGCGCCAGCTGCGCACGATAGTGAACGAGGCTATAAACCACGGCATAATCAAGGCCGACGACTATCCTTTCAGAAAATACAAGATAAAGAGCGAGAAAGGGCATTTCGAGTGGCTTACTCCGCAGGAATTGAAACGTCTTGAAAAGTTGGAAGTTAAGAACAAAGGACAACGACATGTATTGGACGCCTTCCTGTTCTGCTGCTATACCGGCCTGCGATACTCCGACTTCGTAAGGATGAAGCCCGACTGGGTGGAGCACATAAACGGCCGTCCGTGGCTGCACTTTTGGACAAAGAAGACCAACACGGAAGTAAGGCTGCCATTGTCGCTGCTGTTCGAGGGCAAGGCGTTGGATATACTTGCCAAATATGGCGATATAGGCAAGCTGGCACACATTTACGGTAACCACGACACGAACGTCGTCCTGTCGCGCATCATGGAGGCCGCCAAGATACGCAAGCGCGCCACGTTTCACGCCGCCCGTCATACCTGTGCGACCCTTCTCGTGTACCAGGGCATTCCTATTACAACCGTGCAGAAAATCCTCGGCCACTCGTCCTTGAGGACGACGCAGATATACTCCGAAATCATGCCGCGAACAGTGGTCAAGGACCTTAGAAGTGCGACTAAAAAGAGACGTGCGGTATAAACGCGGTAGAATGCAAGGGAAATGCACCGTATTTCTACCGTCCGCATTTGCGTGACGCCACGAAAATGGCTAATTTTGTAAGCATAAAGCCATAATAATACGGACGGTCAACCATAATTGTACGGGGAAGAAGTGAAATGAAGCCCCCGGCCTGTTAATATAGACGCCAATCATTTATTAACCACACACCCAAGCGGCGCGCGACCGGGGGCGAATACCCTCTGCCACGCCGCTTGGGTGTATGGTCGTAAATGATTGGCGCTACAAAAGTATAAAAAATATTGCAAATGAAGATATTTGAGATACTGAAATTCAACAGGGAGCTTCTTGACAGGTTGAGGTTGGCCGGGGTAAGGCTTGACGACACCCGTTTCATAGACATGTACACGGACTACTCCGCAATGCTCGGTGACGGCTGCAAGGTGACCTACGCCATGGCCGTGCTTGCGAAGAAATACGGCATCAGCGAGCGCAAGGCGTACAGCCTTGTAAAGCGTTTCAAGAGCGAATGCTCCCCGGATATTTTCGGGGGGGGGTAAAATCGGCCCGTGACGCCTGCAAAAGCCTTGCAGCGCAAATGTGCCGGCGTTTGCACCGCAATGCCGCAGAAAGGCTATCTTTGCACTGCAAACTGGAAAGGAATGAACAAATACCACCGGATATTGGAAAAGATACTTTCCGAGGGGAAGGTACAGGAGAACAGAAAAGGCAGGGTCCGCTACCTTCTGAACGAACGGCTCTGCATGACACCGGCAGACCTGCTCGACATTTTCGAGAGCCACGGTATCGCGCGCAAAAAGCTGAAGGCGGAACTAAGCCTGTTCATGCATGGTGAGCGTGACGTGGAAAGATACCGCGAGGCCGGCATAACGTGGTGGGATTATTGCGGCCATACGCTTGTGAACAGCTATCCGACTTACTTTGAGAAGCTGCCGCCGCTTATCTACAAAATAAATGCGGAGAAGCGCAATAGCAAGAACTACGTGCTGTTCCTCGGCGCAACAGGCGTTGAGACGAACCAAGCTCCATGTCTCAGCCTTGTACAATTCCAGATAGACGAGAGCGAGCTAGTCGTGTCTGCCTACCAACGCAGCTCCGACGCGAACCTCGGACTGCCTTCAGACATTTATCACCTTTATCTGATGTCGAGGCAGATAAACCTGCCTTTGAAGTCCATCACGCTTGACCTCGGCAACGTGCATATTTACGAAAACAACATATCCCGGACAAAAGACTTGCTGGCCGGGGCGGAAAACATAAGATTCGAGTTGAACGTATGAGAAAAATGTATTTGTCGGCTCCATTACCGTTTGTAGGGCAGAAGCGGATGTTTGCAAGGGAGTTTATCAGGGTTTTGAAACAATTCAAGGACAAAACCGTGTTTGTGGATTTGTTCGGTGGGAGCGGATTGCTGTCGCACATAACAAAATGCCAAAGGCCTGACGCCACGGTCGTGTACAATGATTTTGACGGCTACTGGGAAAGGCTGCGGGCCATTCCGCAGACAAACGCCCTGTTGGCTGACTTCCGGCGCCTGGCGGCAGGCGTGCCGAAATACAAGCCAATAAAGGGCGCGGCCCGTGAAAGGATGCTGGAGCGCATCGCCGAGGAGGAAAAAGAGCGTGGCTATGTGGACTACATTACCGTGTCGTCGGCGTTGATGTTCTCGATGAAGTACGCCATGAGCCTTGAAGCCGTGCGCAAGGAGACGCTTTACAACAACATACGCAAGACGGACTATCCGCCTTGCCCTGATTATCTGGAAGGCCTGACGATAACATCATGTGACTACAAGGTACTTTACGGGAAGTACAAGGACATTCCCGGAGTGGTGTTCCTTGTAGACCCTCCGTATCTGTCGACGGATGTCGGCACGTACAAGATGTACTGGCGGCTTTCCGACTACCTGGACGTACTGAACGTGTTAAGGGACAAGCCTTTTGTCTATTTCACTTCCAACAAGTCGTCGATAATCGAACTGTGTGAATGGCTCGGTAAGAACAGGACGCTCGGAAACCCCTTCGAGAGCGCCCGGAAGATAGAGTTCAACGCGCACATGAACTACAATGCCGGATATACTGACATGATGCTGTACAAGCGTGACGACGGGCCATGCGTCAATTCGGCGGCGTGACAGCATGACGTTATAATAGTCCTTGAATTGTGTTTTAACGGCATTATGGCTGAAAACAACATGCCTGCCATAATGTCGAAAGACGGTCTTTTATGTGATAGACGGAATTTTATAAAAAATGCCGACGATGTCAATCGCCGACATTTTTGTATTTCGTAAAAAGGAGTAAGAACGAATTTCAGAGATACGTTTCGTTTTTCCTTAAAATATTACATTTCGTTTTTCCGAATAGGTACGTTTCGATTTGCCGGATTTAATCTTTCGTTCTGCGAAAGATGCCCTTTGACTTGGCAATTTGCCTCGTTTCAAGACGGCATACACCGCCGGACGGCACGAAAAAAGCGGCCCGGAAGCCCCGAACCGCCCAAGTTGTAATTCTAAATAAAATGTCTTAGCCCAAGCTGATAGCCTCTGACGGACATACGTCTGCACATGTTCCGCACTCTGTGCACATGTCAGGGTTGATTGAATACTTCTCGCCCTCAGAGATAGCTCCTGCCGGACATTCGTCGATACAAGTACCGCAAGCGATACAGTTGTCACCAATTACGTAAGCCATAATACTGTTTTAGTTATTTGATTAATAATGTTTTGTACCTACATTTGTACACCGCAAAGGTAATACAATTATCCCGAATACCTACTTTTGGGTATTCGTTTTTAGATTGTTTAACTGTTGAAAGTGTATATAAACGCCAATAACGAACACAAGCAAGGCGGTGTTCGTTATTGGCGTTTCACGATACTTGATTTTCTACTCGAAGTAAAACGACAGCACAATCATTTTGCTGCGCGCCTCGTTCACCGCCCGGGCGTACATCTTCATGTTCTCGTCGCGCAAGCGGTCGGCGTGCTTCGTGTCGAGACTATTCAGCAGACTGTAGCAGAACTTGAGTTCGGGGCGAAGCTTGAAGAACGGCAGGTAGACGTCGCATCCGAGTCCTATTTCAAAGAAAACGTCGTAACGCTTCAGCTTTACGTAGTCGTTATCGCCGCCGGAAAGGTTAATCATGGGGTTAAGTCCAGCCATGACGTAAGGGCGCGCGTTGTCCAACCGCGGCGCGCTGAAAATCAAGTCGAGCGGCACGCCGATGTAGACCGTCTTCATGTCCTGCGTCTGCACGATGGGCTCTCCGTTCTCCAGCTTGTCCGTATGGTTGCGGAATGTAAGGTGACGGTTGCCGAAGTACATCGTCGGAGCCATCCTGAAGGCGAAATAAGTGCCAAGCCGCAGCTCGCCGAGCACGCCAACGTTGAAGCCCATGTCCCATCGGTCTTGGTCGCAGGTTACGAGCTTCTCCGTCTGCGAACCGTCCTCCGCAGCTATCATCTGCGGCCCGATGTTGTTAAATTCAATGTCCTGGAAATGCGTGCCGACGACCACTCCGAAGTGGAACGGCCGCAGGTCGGTGTACGGGCGGTTCTGCACCGCGCCGCCTTGGGCGTATGAACACAAGGCGGCAAAAAGCAATATGAGTATGGAAAACAGTCTTCTCATCGCTATAATAACGGCGCAAAAGGAAGAATATTTTATCTTTCAGGATAATAAAGGGCAAAACACCGGCGGCCTCAACGGCTGAAGTCTACCGTTATTTTGCCCACGTATATGCCGTGCTTGCCGTTCTGGTCGTTGGGTATTTCACGCCCGTCAAGGTTTTCCACATACTCCAACGCGTTGAAATACGAATGCGAATGGCCTCCAAGCACTATGTCGATGTTGCGCGTCTGCCGCATAAGTTCGGTGTCGTCAACGCCGATTATGTCCCAGCCGAGATGCGAAAGACAGACCACCAAGTCGCACTTTTCCCGCTCCTTCAGCAACTTCGCCACGTCGTTGGCGGCCTTAACGGGGTCGTTGAACTTCACTCCGGCGCACGTCTTGGCCATGACCAGCCCGTCAAGTTGCGGCGAAAGGCCGAACACTCCAATCCTCAATCCGCCGCGTTTGAGCACCACATACGGCTTTACAACGCCTTCGAGAGCCGTCCCGGTGAAGTCGTAGTTGGCGCAGACGATGGGGAAATCGGCCTTCTTGAACAGCCGTGCCATGTTCTCCACGCCGAAGTCGAACTCGTGGTTACCTATCGTTGCAGCGTCGTAACGCATCAAGTTCATCAACCCCACCTCGACGTCTCCCTTATATAAGGTATAATAAGGCGAGCCTTGGGAGAAGTCGCCGCTATCAAAAAGCAGCATATCTGGATGCTTGCTACGCTCCCGGCGCACCATCTCCGCACGCCTGATGAAGCCTCCGCGGCCTGCAAGCATTGTGTCGGCAAGGTGCGGATTGAGCGGGAATATGCAACTATGGGTGTCGTTCGTATGAAGTATCACAAGCCGCTTACCCTTTGCCTGCACTCCGGCAAGCAGCGTAACGGCCAACATTATGGTTAAGAAAAAACGCTTCATCTGCCTTCTATTGTTATTCGTTCTTCTATCTTCGAGCTTACGCTTTCGCCCTGCTTCATCTTCTCTTTCATGTATTTCATAATGATGAAGCGCACGTTGTTGTCCTTACTTGACGGCGAATTGACATCCGTCGAACTCTTAAACGCCTCCATCTTGTCGTTGCCCTGGGCCACATAGTCAAGCGTTGCGATGCGGTACTTGGCGTCCGCCACGATACGTTTACCGTCGAGCAAGGCCGACTTAAGCCGTCCGTCGGCCGTTATTACCAGCTCAACGCCGTGGCTTACGGCCTCTCCTCCAACCGAAGCAATCTGCCCGAACAGCTCCATTACCTTGTCTCCGGTCAGCGTTACAAAGCAGATTTTGTTCTCAAACGGCGCCACGTCAAGCACATCTCCGTAAGTAACCTCGCCCTTGGCAATGGCCGAACGTATGCCGCCGACGTTGTAAACGGCAAAGTCGGGACGCTCGCCGTAATCCTTTCCACACCATACGAGAATGTCGGCAAGCAGGTTTGTCAGGTTGCTTTCCGGCCTTTCGGCATACAGATATTCAGCCGCCACGCCGACAACGGGGCTCATTATGCTGTCCACCTGACGCTTATAGGGAGCTATGAAGTCGGCGACGGCCTTGTCAGGAGCCGTATCGTAAGTGCTGTCTACAAGTATTCGGGAACGTTCGAAGCCCGTAATCCGGTAACCGGAAGAGCACGACGCACACACCAATGCCGACAATACAAATACGCTGAAAATGAGTTTTTTACGCATACAAATCATCTAAAAAGCCGTGCAAAGTTAGCCAAAAACGCAAATAAGGCAAAGAAATAAGTAAAAAAATAAGATTAAGCTTTGCCGACAAGAGGAAAAAGCGTACCTTTGCACCGCTTTCCGCGTAATCGCTGACAGGAAGAAGTGTTGCCTCGTTATGTTGCGTCGGAACGATGAAACAAATTTAATTATCAAACAACAATGGATTTAATTAAAGTTGCTGAAGAAGCATTTGCAAGCGGCAAGAAGTTCCCCGAGTTCAAATCTGGTGACACAATCACCGTCGCTTACAAAATCATCGAGGGTTCAAAGGAGCGTATCCAGCTCTACCGTGGTGTCGTAATAAAGATTAGCGGCCAAGGAGACAAAAAGCGCTTCACCGTCCGTAAGATGTCTGGAACAGTCGGAGTAGAGCGTATCTTCCCGATGGATTCACCCAACATCGACAGCATCGAGGTAAACAAGCACGGTAAGGTACGCCGCGCCAAGTTGTATTACCTCCGCAAACTTACAGGTAAGAAGGCCCGTATCGCAGAGAAAAAGGTCATCACAAAGAAAGAGGACTAAGCCCTATTTGCAACAAAACAAGACGGGCCGGGATGCTGTTTGCATCCCGGCCCGTCTTGTTTTGTATATTGTATTCATTCCTTTTCCACCGGCACAACAGCTCCGTCATCGCTTATCCTGAGCCCTCCGCCGTAGACATCGGCGTCAGTCAGCATCCTGATTTGCCGCACAACGACGCCCGTCGTGTCGCGCCTCGGACCGAGCCCCTTGCGTTGTATGAACGGGTGTATGCGCCCGTCAAGAAACCGGCCGCGCCTGTCAGTCCTGACAACGATGACCGGCGCATAGCCTGAAAGCCCCATAATGCTGATGGCGTAAGGCGTACAGAAGTTGCCAAGGCTGTACGCAATGAACCTGTCTTTATACATCTCTACGCAGCGCACCACATGGGGGCCGTGGCCGTAGACTATGTCCGCGCCGTTGTCTATGCAGAAACGGGCGAACCGGCGGAGCGAACCGCGGTCCTCGCCCAAGAACCGTTCCGTGCTGTCGGGCAGATGGCTGAAGGCCTTTCCCTCGCCTCCGCCGTGGAAAGATACCACCACGATGTCGGCCATGGCACGCAGGCTGTCAAGCACTTCACGCACCGTGGCAAGCTCCTGATGGCGCATGGTATAGCCGTTGTGACCGAAAGCGCACAGGCCAAACCTCACCCCGCCGCGCTCGAGCACGGCGGACGCAGTCCTGCACCTTATCCCTGAATACTTTATCCCGAGCCTGTCAAGCGCCCTTTCGGTTGAAAGCACGCCACGCAAGCCGAAATCATACGTATGGTTGTTTGCCATACTGAGGTAATCGTAGCCTGCTTCCTTGAGGCGTGCGGCGAACTCCGGCGGCGTGCGGAACAAGTAAGTGTGCTCCGTCTCGCGTTTTCTCGGCGGCACACTGTCACAAAACGTGCCCTCAAGATTGCCTAAGGCAAGGTCGGCCGAGGCCAAAATGTCCTTCACGTCACGGAAAAGCGCCCTGCCATTGTCGGGAGGCAGCATAGTGTCTGGATATGTAGTGCCCATCATTATGTCGCCGGTCAGGGCCACGGTAAACGCCTCTACGGGGCGTTCGGCCGCCTGCACGGTGTCTGTACGGACTGTGTCAGGCATACCGGCAACGGCTTTCCTGTCAGAACCACCGGCTCCGCAGGCCGTAAGAATGAGGATTGCTACAATAAATAAAGTTACTGGAAGCGGACGCATGGCAACATTTATTCTAATTAAGAATTAAGAGTTAAGAATTAAGAAAATTAGCAACAGAAACATATTTTCTTAATTCTTAACTCTTAACTTTTAATTTAATTGTCATTGCATCACGCGGCGCGCACCTACATAGCGGCGCGAGTAATACCTCTCTTTGGAGTTACTAACCTTTACGCCCTTGATGCTTGCGTGTATGAAATTGAAACTTCCGTCCACATGGTCAACGTCAACCACTATGCCCACATGGCCGATAGGGCCGCGCGAGTTGGAGCCGGTGAAGAACACAAGGTCGCCCGTGCGCAGCTCGTCCTTGTCTACCGCCTCGCCCTGCGTGTACTGCGAGCGCGACGAACGGTTAAGCTCTATGCCCATGTTCCTGAACACATAGCTTGTAAAGCCTGAGCAGTCAAACGCGTTCGGGCCGGAGTGGCCGCGGCGGTAACGTGCGCCGAGATGCGAAAAAGCCTCGTTGAGCATGTCGTCAATCTGCGAATATTCAAAGTCTTCGCCGTATGCCTCGTTGTCATACAGGAAGTCAAAGTTGTCTATTTCCTCGTACTGTTCTTCTCCGTTATCGGTCTTGTCGTTGTCGGCCGCCGCCGGAATCCCGGCTGTGAACAGCATCATCGCAACGGCAAATATCTTGAGGTGTCTCATGTTTGATGGTTTCTGTAAAATAGTATGAAAGGGGTCAAGTTGATTTCCGACTGCGAAGATAGCGAAAATATGCCGCAAATCAAAGCCTGTTTACATCTTTTGGGAAGAGCAAAAAGCGTGCCATCGCGAGCTTTCAAGCATGGAACTCACTGGAATATAGCATTTTACGGCAAAAAGTCTGAAAAAAGACTTCAAGTCAAATCTTTTACATCTTTTAAGAAACAAGTCTTTCATTATTTAACGGCCTGCCGCCACATGACATGTGAAATTCGGCTGCATACAACACGCATGAGCTGCGAATGAAATCCAATATGCGGCATTTCGCGCTGCAAAAGGCCATGAATCGCACGCTAAAAGGCCGTCTTTTGCAGGCTAAAAGACGGCATATTGGAAACGCGCTGATTGCCAGCGGGTTACAGACGCGCCAAAAGACTATGCGCAAGCAGCCCTGAACGAGGCATAAGACAGGCGCGGCCGGCATCACTGCCAACCGCGCCACAATATAAAAGAATTGATATAAAACTGTTTCTTATGTCGTCACCTGCCTACTACGACCTTCCTTACCGTGCCGTCGCTCATGCGCACTATGTTGACGCCCGGCTGCGGACGGTCGAGCCGCTTGCCGTCAACGGTGAAGCGTGCAACCTCGGTTACGCCGCCTTCAGCCGCGTTAACATCGCTTATGCCGGTGTCCGTGCCTACGGTGACTGTCACCGGGATACATCCCATTACTTCTTTATCGCCAAATTGTCAATGGCCGCATAGCCCGGCGTATTGAGGCCATATGCACCCCCGAGGTCTTCAGAACCCATCATGAAGAAGTTGAGTTCCTTGATTTTCCCAAGCGGAGTAAGGTCAAACTTCACCCATTCCTGCTTGATGTCTGTACCGGTACACAACTCCACATACGTGTACACCTTTTCCCCGTCAGCCTTAACGCCCTCGGCGTATAGCCTAAACCACGAGTTCTCCGTTGCCGGAGCGGCGAATGAGTCGCCGTTGTGCAGCGAGTTGAGGGCGTAAGATGTGTTTGTCGCATATACATATTGCGGTTCAAACTCAACTTCATCGTTTCCGTCAAAGACATACAGGCGGTCGGCATTACAGTAACCGGGCGTACCTATATCGCCACGCCAGCAGTACATCACAAGGAAGTTATCCGAACCATCCGCACCCGGACCGGGGTTCTTGGTGGTGGCAATCTCAAGCTGGCTGTCAAAGCCCTTTTCGTTAAAATCCTCACCCCAATAATTAGACACGGCGTATCCGCCCGACGCATAGCCGTAGCCTCCGCTGATGCCATCGTACATAATGCCTGTGTTGTTCTCGTCCCAGAACCATGATTCACCGTTTTTATAGAGTATGTCTCCGCCGTACTGGGGGTTGTCTATGCGGCTTGTCCAGTAGTTGCCGGTATCGTCCGAGCCTTTGTAATCCTTGTCCTCAAAGGTCAGGACGAACACGTCGGCCTCGTCCTTGTTGCCGTACATCTCCTCGAAATCGGTCGGCTCACCGTCGGTGAAGCTGATTTTGCTGAACTCGTCGAGCGAATAGTTATGTACCGTTCCGTCCTTCATCTGCACTGAAACAACGTTCTGCGCATTGGCGAAAGCGCAAACCGATGCAAACAAAAGTGTAAATATTTTCTTCATAATCTTATGTTTTAATTAGTTTAATACCTTGAATGATTTTTTATTTGTAGTCACAATATACGCACCCTTGGGCAGTGTTGCCATGTCGACAGAAGCCGAACCTCCGGCAGGGACTGTGACAGTCCTCATCACCGCGCCACCTATTGTAGCCACGATGACCTTTGTTCCTGGCACGGCCGATACCGTAAGCACCTTGTTCTGGTAAGAGAACTCGGCGTTGCCCTCAACCTTTTCAATACCCGTAGGTGTGTCGAGGATAGTCAGTTCGGCAACATCCTGATAGGCGTATTTAGCCTCAAAGCCTGTAGCCGTTACTATCCATTGTGTGCCGTCGTTAACCATTTGCGGATTGTTTTGCAACAAAATCTCTTGATGAGTGTTGTCCGCAAACTTTATGTCAAGCGTCTTTTGCGCCTGTACCGATGCCACAAGCATTGACGCGGCGGCTAATACTAAAAGTTTTTTCATAAGCGATTATCGTTTTATCATTGTTCATTTAATAAATGTAAGTCGTTCACTCCCACTACTTCCGTGGACGTTTCACCTATCCATCCGCACTGCTGGTTGACGCCGGTGTATATTTTCACGAAGTCAACTCCAGGCAGGTAAACCTTGTTGCCGTCAGCGTCAACAGCCCAGCCGATGTCGAAGTTCGACTCGTCTTCGGTGTTCAGGCGGTTGTCCGCGTAGCCCCATTCATAGGCGTAGAGCACCCAATACGTGCCCGTTCCGCTCTCGTCGACTGCGTTTGGCGGCAGAAGCGTGCCTTGGAAGGTCAGTTCGGCGTCTTCAATCCACATCGGCCAATAGTCCTGCTGATGGAAATTGTTGCGTGCAATGGTACCGCTTCCGCCCTGATTGTCAGTCCACGGTATGTCGGCAAGTGCCCCGTCGGCCGGCCTTTGGTAAGTTATCCCGTAGCCTTTTACGGTTGTCGGCTTCGCGTATTCGCTCCCGGCAAGCTCGTACCACTCGTCATCGTCGGCCACGCCGTTCCTGTTCCAGTCGTAAGCCACCATCACTATGCCCGGCTCGCAGCTTCCGCCGGGCATCGAAGAGCCGTCGGAGGAAGAGCCGTTGTTGTAAAACGCGTTGCCCAGAACCTTGAAGTCGGCCTCTCCCGGCACGTTGGCTATGGTGTGGTCGAAGCCGCACACCACGTAGCCTCCATACCCTCCGAGGGTTATCATGCCGCGTGCGTTGTCGCCGATGGCGGCCAACACCTTGGCGTTCATGTCCTCTTGGGTGTCGCCTTCGCTATATTCGGGCATCTGGTTGACAAACTGCCCCGGGGCGGGACGGTAGTCGCTGATTGACGTTATGTACGGACTTAGCCCGCCGTCAGGCTCGCTTGCCGTCACGCTTACAGTGATGGTGGTGTCCTTCTGCGCGTCGTCAACGGCGTGCATGGTCACCTCGTACACCCCGGCACGCGGCGCAACGAAGTCCATCTCCGTGCCTGTGGCGGCCACTTCGCCGTTCCAGCTCCACGTAATGTCATACTCCTTGCCCTCCGCAACGGAGGCTTTGATGGTAAGAGGGCTGCACGCCTCTGCCTTGAAACCACCCTCGGGCACTACTATTGCGATACCGTCCCCAGTTACGGGAGGCACTTTCGGGCCGCCGTCTCCGCCCTCGTCGTCACTGCATGAACCTAACGTTAACAGGGCGACGGCCGCCAACGGATAGATAAAAAACTTTTTCTTGTTCATCATCTTGCGCTATTTTTCTTAACTCTTAATTCTTAACTCTTAATCCTTAGTCCTTTTTCAAAAAGGCGAAATGCGCCGGAATGTCACCCGTAGTGACGCTCCACTTCTTGCGTCCGTCGGGCGTAAAGCAGTAGAGAGTGCCGCGGACGACGTAGCTCTTGGCGTCGGTCACATATATTTCCTTGGTCTCCGGGTTGACGGCAAGGCCGTAGGGCATCTGTATTTCCTTGTCCGTGCCGTCGGTGATGAAGCTGCGCGAGACCACGGTACGCGTCTCCGTGTCTATCTTTGCATAAGAAACGTCCCAACCGTTTCCGCCTGTATAGCTGTACTCCGAACCTAAAATGTACAGCTCGTCGCCGTCGATGCACATCTCGCTGACGGCTATGCCGAGCCTGCCGGCCACCTCGTCGGTGCGCGTGTCGATGACGAAAAGGTCGGATTTCGTATCATAATAGTCGCCGCGCGACGACACCCAGAGCTGCCCGTAGCTGTCGGCCACGATGCGGTGGAGGTTGGGCGCAACGTCGATTTTCTTCGTTTCGGTAAACGTCGCGAGGTCTATTACCGACACGGTGCGGTCATAATCGGGCACGCGGTAGCCCCCGGAATTTGCCACATAGAGCTTTCCGCCCACCACGGCCATCTCCTCCGGCTGGTAACCTACGGTACACTCGGCCACCACTTCGAGCGTAGCCGTATCGACCTTTGCCACATATCCGAGCCTCGCATTGGGGTCTACCTGCACCGGTCCGGCATAAGACGACACGTAGGCGTAGCCCTCATGGAACACGATGTACCGGCAGTTGGGTATTTTTATTTCGCCGATGTGGCGCGCGTCGGCCTTCGTCATCACCTCGACAAAGTTGGAGCAGTTGATTACGGCATACAGCTTCGAGCCGTAGGTCTGTATGTCGTTGCCCACGTCTCCAAGCTCGAGAACTACGTCGGGGTTGGTTTCGGCGTAAATGTTGCTGCGGTAATAGCCTGTGGTTGCGTCGAAAAAGTCGAGCGTACACTTGTTGCTGCCCATGTTGCCCTCGTTCAACAGGTAGAAGCCTGTTACCGAACGGGGCTGCGCCGGGGCGGCAACCTGCGTCCAGGTGGACGGCACAAGCACCTCGTCGTCGCCCCGGCAAGAGGCCAGGAGCACTGCGGCGAGGATGAGGAAAAGATGTTTCTGTTTCATTACGATACGCATTATATTTCAAATTTAACGATTACCTTATAGTTGGTTCCCGGCATGGGATAGCACTTTACGACCTCAAACTGCTGGTTGAACACGTTGTTCACCTCGGCGGCAAGGCGTGTTTTCACCCCTCCGATGCGGAAGTTGTACGACAGGGCGATGTCGCTCGTGTACCACTCCGGCACATGGTTTTGCGGTATGTTCTCGGTGGCATCGTAGCGTTCGCCGGTGTATATGAAGCTGTAGTCAAGCCCGAAGCCGCGCCACGAGGCGTTTATTACGGCCGAGCCGCTGTGCCACGGGATGTAAGGTATCTGGTCGCCGTAGTACGTGTTGGCGCGGCTCGTCACGTCTTCGGCCTGCTCGTAGGTGTAGCTTAGCCGCGCATCAAGGCGCAGTCCGCAGGGAAACGCCCACGAGGCTTGCGCCGAAACGTCGAGGCCGAGGATGTCAACGCAGCCGAGGTTTACCATCGTCCAGCGGAACTGGTTTGACGTGGGGACGGCTATTATTTTGTCTTTCACCTTATTATAATATGCGTCCGCCTGCACCTCTACACGCTTAAGCCACGAGCGGCGGGGCGCGGCGGCGTAGGTGAAGCCGATGTCGTACTGCGTGGTGTACTCCGGGCGGAGCTTCACATTGCCGATGAAGGTATAGTAAAGGTCGTTGAGCGTGGGCATACGGAATATGTTTTTATAGAACCCGCGCAGGCTGAAGTCTATGCGGCGGAAGGGCTTGTACGACACGACGAGGGTCGGGGTAAGCTCCGCCTTGCCGTCCATCCTGGCGGTGTCTACGGCCACACGGTCGGCCACGAACGTGCCGAGCACGCCAGCCTGCGCCTTGAAGCTGCGGTATTCGGCGGCAACGGCGGCGGCAACGAGCACCGTATGGCGCACGGGATAAGCAAAGTTGTAGAGGTCGGCCGAGAGCTTGTTCCACTGATAATCGGCCGAGAGGGACGCGCTCCAGTGGCTGCTGAAGCGGTAGAGGTTGGCAAGAGAAAGGTAGACTTCTTGCTGGCGGTAACGGTTGTCCACGTACATGGCGCTCTCGTCGAGGGCCGGGTCGGAGAGATAATGCAGGTAGTCGTAGGCGTACTTGCCGTTAAGCATGAGGCTGTAACGGCCTGTCATGCGTTTGCGCAGCGACGCCTGGACGAACGCATTGGTGTCCCACTGGCGGTCCTCATGCTCCAAGCGGCCGCGCACCACAGCCCCGGGCAGTCCCCGCTCGGAGCGGTAGACGTAGGCCTTGGCGCGCCACGAGCCGCCATTGAGCCGCCCGAAGAGGCCTGCCTCGCCGCGAAACGCGCTCACGTCGCCGTTGGCGCGCACCGCCGTGGTGTCATATCCGCCCTGGGTATGGTACCGGTAACGGTACCGCCCGTTGGTGTACATGTACTCTGCGCTGACCGACGAACTGACGTTCTCACTGATTTTCAGCTCCCAAACGACGGCCGGATTGGCCAGACCGAAGGAGCCTGCCTTCATGGTTGCGCGCAGGTTGAGCGTACGTCCGTCATCGAACACGGGCGTGCGGCTTTGCAGATACACCGTAGCAGCGGAGCCGAAATCCTTTGCCGGTTGGAAAATCGCGCTGCGCTGGCCGTTGTACACGGAGACGGCCTCCATGTTGTCGAGCGAGAATCGGCCAAGGTCTATCTGTCCGTTCTGCGCGTTGCCCAGCTCGATGCCGTCATAGAACACGCCTACATGCTGCGTGCCCATGCCGCGTATGTTGACCGTCTTCAGGCCGCCCACGCCGCCGTAGTCCTTTATTTGCACGCCCGAGAAATAGCGTATGGCGTCGGCCACCGAGAGGGCCGACATCCTTTCGAGCTGCTCCCCCGTAAGAGTCTGCACGGGCAAGAGGTCGCGCGACGCGTCGCGCCGCGCCGTAACGGTAACTTCATCAATTGTTTTCGTCGAAGAAACAACCGTGTCCTTCTGCGCATCCTGGCCGTAAGCGCAGGACGCGGCAAGGCAGAATAAGCCTAAGATTATTGTATGTCGTAATGTCATTGCCTGTTTCATTCCTCGTAAAACAAGGCTCCGCGTCGGGGCGTAAGGATGAAACAGAATGGCGCATGGCCGCAGTGGCGCACACCGTAAAGTTTCTCCGCAGCCTTTCCTCGAAAGCCGTTGAGCACGTAAAAAGCCGGTGTGGCAGGTCTTCTGACTTGTTCCCGGCGGCAAGCGCCTTCCCAGACACGTGGTCCAGTGGCGTCGTTGCTTGCCGTCCTAAAAAAGGAACTCACAGCAGCGGGACTGTTCAGGACTCTCACCTGATTCCCTTTTAATCGCCTGCGCCCGTCAAGGCGCGCGGCGAACCTACACGACTGTAAGAAATATGTATGTCCGACTGGCGGACGGTGCAAAGGTAGTCATTATCCCGAAAACGGCAAAGAAAACGGCAACTATTTTTCAAACGTTTTGCGAAATGCGGCATGTAAAAGTAAAAAGGTAAAACGGTAAAAAAGTAAAAGACGGCAAATCGCGGTGCAAAAGACCGTCAATTGCACGCTAAAAGGCGGCCTTTTGCAATGCGAAAGACGGCCTTTTGGAAACGCATTGACAGTCAACAAGTTAGGCGAACATGTTAAAATGCCATGAAAGAACGCCGCAAAGGCTTTGCCGTATGCCGTTTTTTCCGTATATTCGCATCGCTAACCATAACACTGGCAACTGACATGGAACAGGAGAACGAAAAGAAAAGCGGCGGCTCATCGCTTGGACTCTGGATGGCCGTAGGCGTGATGCTGGGCACGGCCTTCGGCGCGGCGACCGACAATACGGGAACTGGCATTGGCATAGGGCTGCTGGCCGGATACATGATTTACATATTGACGGAACGCAAGGACGACAAGGGCAAGGAGTGACAAAACGCCTGACGGCGCAATTTGGATGTATTGTTGACAAAGCATTTGCTGTTCTCATCCTGCTTCAAGCCAAGCGGTCGGAAACTGTCATGCCGCCCCCCGATGCGGCATCCAGTGTATGCAACCTGCAACATTTTACACCTTGATGTTTTCTGGATGCCGCATCGGGGTGCGGCATGACAGTT
>ENA-ORSA01001748-ORSA01001748.1-human-gut-metagenome-genome-assembly--contig:-NODE-1748-length-17154-cov-26.253991_pt1 | contig 17154 bp, 15 predicted proteins | sample MGYA00242179_ERZ509142 | MGnify/ENA primary metagenome ERZ509142 (study PRJEB26280, sample SAMEA2338659) | human gut metagenome | biome: human gut; feature: human-associated habitat; material: faeces... | reverse complement strand
TTAACGCTTTTGCCCTTGCAGGGCGCATTGGTATTTGTGATACTTTTACCCAGGGCGGTGCCCTGGGCTATGTGCTTCTGCCCTCTTCGGGGCGTGTTGCTGTGACTTTTGAGGCTTCCTCTTTTTTGTTTTAATATCCGAAAATCTCTTCTGTAGAAATTCGCTTGATTGGAGCGATTTTCTCAAGAGCCTTGATGTCGAGGTTCTTCTCATCGCCGAGGATGAGGTAGCGCCACGGCTTGCGAGCCATATTCTCGTTCTCGAACTTCACGATGTCTTCGAGAGTCAATGTAGGCAGCTGCTCGTAAACCTTGCGACGCAGGTCGTAGTCGATGCCACGCTGCTTGGCTGCGAGATACGAGTAGATGATGTCGTCCTTGGTGATACGCTCTGAAGCGATGCGCTTTATTGTAGCCTGCTTTGCCAGTTCGAAGGCAGCTGGAGTCTGCGGCAGAGTGTCGAGAATGTTGCTGAACACGCGGATGCAGTCCATCATCTTGTCGTTCTGTGAGATGATGTAAGTGAAAGCGTAGTTAGGATTGCCCTTGCGACGTGGTGTGGCGTAGTTGGCAAATGCGCTATAGGCAAGTCCGCGGCTTTCGCGCAACTCCTGGAATACCACTCCGTTCATGCCACCACCGAAGTACTCGTTGAACACTTCGATTTTAGCTTCGTCCTCCGGGTTCCACTTCTGTCCCTCGTTGTGATACTGCACCATATATATGTTCTTTGCCTCGTAGGGTGCAATCCATATCTCGTTGGTCGGGGTCTGCTGCATAGTGTAGGGACGACCAGCAGGAACATCAGCCGGCGACTTAGCCACAGCATGGTTCTTGTCGATAGTGGCTACGAGCTGCTTCTCGCTCAGCGGACCGTAGTAAACGATACTGTGCTTGTAGTTCTTCAGATTGCCAATCATGTCGACGAGAGTCTGCGGATTGGTGTTCACGAGTTCGGCGCTGTCGGGTATGTTGCGGAATGAGTTGTAAGCACCGAATTCGCCATACTGCTGCAGAGCACGGAAGTTGGCCTTCTGGCTGAACTTGTTGTCGCGACGCGACTTGAGTTCCTGCTCAACAAACTTGCGGTAAGCGTTGCGGTCGACCTTGGCGTGGTTGATGACGTTCTCCATAAGGGTCATAGCCTCCTGCATGTTTTCGCCCAATCCACGGAGCGAGATGACCATATTGCTATTGCTTACGCTAATGTTGTACTCGCATGCCAGCTGATAGAAACGCTCCTGCACCTGCTTAGCCGACATCTTGTCGGTGCCGAGATAGTCGAAGTAGTTCTTGGCATAAGGCAGCCACTTGTTCGACTCCTCGCCCATTTCGAAGTAGTAAGCCAGATTGAACAGCTGGTTCTGCTTGTTCTGAATGTAGTAGACGGGCAGCGCACGCTTGGTCTTGGTCTGAGTGAAGTCTGTCTTGAAGTCGAGGAATCGCGGCTGTATAGGCTCCACCTTAGAGTCCTTTATCTCCTTGACAAATGCGCTCTGCATGTCGCGGTTGGTAGGAATGGCTGTGATTGACGGCTTGTCAATCTTCTTCTGCGAGGCGTCTTCGCCCTGCTTCTTGTACACGATGGCGTAGCCGTCAGTAAAGTGGCGGCGTGCGAAGTCTACAATCTGCTGCTTGGTCATAGCGGCAATGCGGTCGAACTTCTTTACCTCAGTCTGCCAGTCGCGTCCGTTGATGAATGTGTTGACGTAAGCGTCGGCACGCTTTTCGTTATCATCGAGCGAGCGTAGGAAATCGAGCTTCATGTTGTTGACGATAGCAGGCAGCAGCTTGTCGCTGAATTCTCCCTTCTTCAGCTTCTCTATCTCGGCAAGGATGAGGCTCTTCACTTCGTCAAGACTCTGACCCTCGTTAGGCATTCCGGCTATGATGAACTGCGAGTAGTCGCGCATGGCATAGTTGAAAGCCTGGGCAGCCTGACAACGCATGGGCTGATTGATGTTAAGGTCGAGCAATCCTGCCTTGCCGTTGTTCAGAATAGACGAAATCACCTCAAGCGTATCGTTCTGCAGAGCGGCTGCGCCATCCATCTTCCATGCCATCATGATGTTATCGGCCTCTTTGCCGATAACGGTTGAGCTGGCAGGCGATGTAAGGTTCTTCTGCACGGGGAACTGTGGATAGACAACGTTATCACTCTTCTTCCACGAACCGAAATACTTGTCGATAGTAGCCACCACCTTGTCGGGGTCGAAGTCGCCAGCCATACATATTGCCACGTTATTGGGTACATAGTAGTGGTGGAAATAGTTCTTGATATTGGTGATTGACGGGTTCTTCAGATGCTCCTGGGTTCCGATAGTGGTCTGTGTGCCATACGGGTGGGTAGGGAAGAGCAGCTTGCCTATGGCAGCAAACTCCTTGCGTGTGTCGTTGGTCAGCGAGATGTTGAACTCCTCGTACACAGCCTCAAGCTCTGTATGAAAACCGCGTATAACCATATTCTGGAAGCGGTCGCCCTGAATGCGTGCCCAGTTCTCCACCTCGTTCGACGGAATGTTCTCCACATAGCAAGTCACGTCGGTAGAGGTATAGGCATTGGTGCCGTTGGCTCCTATTGACGACATCAGCTTGTCGTACTCGTTAGGGATGAAGTATTTGGCTGCAATCTGCGATACCGAGTCAATCTCGTGATACAGCACTCGGCGCTGGGCAGGGTCGGTCACGGTACGATAGTGCTCATATCGGCGCTCGATGTCATCGAGATAAGGCTTCTCCTTGGCATAGTCGGATGTGCCGAACTGGTGTGTACCCTTAAACATCAGGTGCTCCAGATAGTGGGCAAGACCGGTAGTCTCGGCAGGGTCGTTGCGCGAACCCGTACGCACGGCGATGTACGTCTGTATGCGCGGCTGCTCCTTGTTTACCGACAGATAAATCTTAAGTCCGTTGGGCAGGGTATAGATGCGTGTCTGCATCGGGTCGCCCTTAACGGTCTCGTAGTTGTAGGCTGATGCTTTGGAAGAAAAACAAAGTCCCAAAGTCAATACTGTAAAACTAAATAAATGCTTTATTTTCATACTTTTGATATATATATATTATAGTATTTCAATCCAAGAGGTATCAAATCCAATAGATTCCAATGCATTCGCTTGTGGCAGCAATTCTGGCTTACGAACTTTAAATTTCAACGCATCGTCAGGTACATGTGAAATTATAGTGAATTGTGAGCCATGTGGTTGCCATACAAACTGTTTAATGCCAGTGTGCTTGTTTATTCCTTCAAGATTGCTATTTGTGTTTTCTCTCCATTCAAAATCGGAAATATTAAAATGCTCAAGATACTCTTCGTAAAGAGTGAAATTTGTCAATTCGTCATTGCGAATAAGCACACTTACTCTAACACGTGGATAATGACAGAGAGCGATGTCTACTCGCGAATTCCATATTGACAAAACTGCTTCACCTGTTTTTTGTATGTCATCATGAGGGTCTTCTATTCCATACGAATAGTCTGGTGAACATCTTCCACTTATCAATCTTACAGCCTGTGAATTGAATGGATTTGTTGACTTTACTGTTTTCATTGACCACGCAGTTTTGTCTTTGGCTACATCAACTATACCAATGGGCCGGCTAAGATGTGTTCCTTCTACTGCTTTGGCAAAAATGTCTCCCCAGTCGTTTCCGGTAAGATCACGTCTACCTGTATACATCATATACACAATATCAGCTCCAAGTTTGTTTATAACATCCCTTGGTACTTTGTTGATCGGATATAGTTCTGTTATGAGATTGCGTGAATCTCTTAGTTTTGGCTGTTTCATATTAGTTTTATCATTTTTTGTGCAACGGCACGTATCATAGGAACTGCAACGCTGTTTCCAGTCTGTCTGCGTATTTCAGAATGTGGCACAACTATTCTAAAACTCTCAGGAAATCCCTGAAGACGCAATAATTCTCTTGATGTCGGACGTCGATAGCCGTTAATTAATAAATAATTGTAGGATGCTCCAGTACGTAGAGCGCAAGCGTATGGTAAGACAGATATATTACCCGATTTATTCTCATGCCATATAGACGGGTAAAACACTTTTTTGCCAGCAACGCTTTTCATTCGCTTTTCGCGTATCATATCTGAAGCCATTAGTTCTGGTGCAACTGTTTCTTCTGGCTCTAATATATCTGCAAGATTGTATGGCATTTTTTCAAAATCGAAATTAAAGGCCTCTGATGCTTCCTTGTTTAAGAAACCGACAATTATGACCCTTTCGCGTTTTTGAGGCAAGCCGAAATCAAGAGCATTAAGAATTTTCCATTTTACATAATATCCCAATTCAGATAGTGTTTCCAAAATAACTTTAAATGTTTTCCCTTTATCATGCCCAACAAGTTGTTTTACATTCTCTAACAATATAGCTTTTGGATGATGGTGGGCAAGAATTCGTGCTACCTCAAAAAACATAGTACCTCGTGTGTCTTCAAAACCACGCATCTTACCCATTATTGAGAAAGCTTGACAAGGAAAGCCTGCAAGTAACACATCATGAGAAGGAATGAAATCGGCCTCAATCTTTGTTATGTCTCCAAATGGAACTTCTCCAAAATTGCCAGTATATGTTCGACATGCTGCAGCATCCCATTCCGAAGAAAACACACATTTGCCTCCTAATTCAGTAAATGGTAATCTAATACCACCTATTCCAGCAAAAAGATCGATGAACTTAAATTTTGAATTTACTTTATTATGAAAAGGTACATCTTCCCATTCTTTGAAAAGATTTAATTGGAACGGATTCTCACACAACATGTCTATTTCTTCTTTGGTTGCATTAGAATCCAATGAGTGTATATATTCCCGAAGGCAATAATTGGCCTCTTCTTTTTCTTGATAAGATGTAAAACCTTTATTGTTGAAATAGTGTGAGATTAGAGCCATACGGTCCTGTTCAGACCTTTCTCCATATATTCTTATACGATAAGTGCAGTCGTGCTTTTTATGCACGACTGTCTCTTCTGGGTATCTTTCTGTTTCGAATTTTACTTTTGTCATTATTACATATATAGCTTTTGGTTTTCGAAGTCCACTTCCTTATCAAGCTGTTCGTTGAAGTTGCGTAACACTTCCTCTTCAACGTCGCCCAGCTTGTATTCCTTTGCTGCGTCCTTCTTTATTTCGGCTATCCATGCCCGGCGGGCTGTGATGTAGTCGCTCTTGACGCGCTCCACATTCTCCTCCGTAAGCGATGTAAATCCGTAGTAGTCCATAATCATGCGGTACGACCATGCCCAACGGTATTCTGAGTACATGGCGTTGATTTGTTCGAAACGTTCGGTCAGAGCCTCAGTCGTGTCTATGTCGCCCGATATGATGTCGTCAATAATGCGTTGTTCTTCCGATTCGGGCAGCAGCAGACCTGAGATGTCGGTCCACGATCCTGTGCCCACAGTTGTGGTTGGTTCTACGGGAGCGTGGCGTTTCAGCACGGCACCCATGTATATACGCAGAGCTATGTCGTAATATTTGATGCCCTTGCGCAGCGATGAGTTCTTGATGACATATTCGTGATAGTTGTATGTCGAAACGTCTTCGCCCGAAGCTTCGCGCAGATCTTCCAGTATTTTCTTGCCACGCAGAATCTCGCCTACGGTAAAAGGCGACAGCCAGTCGAAGTTGACTATGCTCTTGCGTGCGCCGTCTGGTCGCATGTCGCGCTTGGCCCATTTGCGTATGTCGCGGTATAGGCCAACTGTAGTGAGGTTGCGTCCGGGCACAAGATACATGGTGTCGTTGTAGGCAATGAGATAAGAGAAGGGCAGCGAGCGTGTGTCGGGATGATACATCAGTTTGCCGAAGCATACCGAGAAGGCTCCTATGTGTGCCGGCATCAGTATGTAGGCTCCGCTGGCAGTCTTGGTTCCGCGCTCCAGGGTGCCGTAGTGCATGGGTCCCATCTTATAGGCATGGTTGGAGAAGTTTGTGGCAGAGCCAGCGTTGTAGAACGAGAACTGTCCGCCAATGAGCAGCGAGCTCTTGTGATGTGATGCTGTGAACGGACCGCAGAATGCTGCGCACGCCTCGCCGTTCGACATATACGAGTTGGCGAAGAACACGCTTCCGGCAGCCGTGAATCCGTTGCTCAGCTTGCACGCCTCGCCCACGAAGCAGTCCTGCATCTTCACGCTGTTGATGATAGACGATCCGTCGCTGATGATAGAGTTCTCGCAAATCACGCCCGTGCCGATGTAGACCGAAGCGTTGCTGTTGCTCATTATGGTGCAGTCGCTTAGTCGCGAAGCTCCCGAAATCTCGCAGTCGTCGTATATTACTGTATTGGTTATCTCCTTGGTGTTTACTATCTTCACCCTATTGCCTATCGTAGCCATTTCGGGCGATGTACGTTCTATCTCCTCACGTATCAGTCGGCGTATGGCATCCTTCAAAGCACGGTTGTGGAAATGCTTTACCATTAGCGCAGCCACCTGACTTGTCAGTCCGTGATAGAGTATCAAGTTGCCTTCGCCCACCTCGTTGAGTACCGAAATGAGGTTGCCCTCGCCATATGTGGCTCCGTCGGTAGTCTCCATGGTGCATACGTTTGAAATGATGCAGTCGTTGCCAATGACGTAGTTGTTGATAAATCCCGAGATGTTCTCTATGAGGCAGTTGTCGCCAATGGTCACATTACGCAATGTGGCGTTGTTCACGCCTGAGTGTTTCATGAAGCCGCGGCTTACCTCCACGTTTTCTGTAAACGATCCGAGGCTGATGTCGCCGTAGAACATTACACGGTGGAAGAAGTTGGGCTTGAAATCGTCGCTCACTTCAATTCGTTGCCAGTCCTCTGCCCAACAGCTGTTGGCTTGGAGTGCTGAGATTTCGTTGTCGGTTAAGTTCCTTTTTCCCATGTCGTTTTATTGATTATTATGGTGTTGTGTTGCTCCCTTCATTCCACCTCATACAGGAAGTCGTTGTACGGATATTTCTGTACGTGCAGTTCGCGCACCTTCTTGTATATTGTTTCGCGGAACTCGTCTATATTCTCCTTTTCCTTTGCCGATATGAACATGCAGTTTTCGTTGAGGCGTGCCATCCATGTGCGCTTCAGTTCGTCGAGTGTGATGTTCTCCTTGGTGGCAGGAGTAAGGTCGTCCTCCTCCTTTTCGGTCCACGAATAGTTGTCAATCTTGTTGAACACAATCATCGACGGCTTGTCGGCACAGCCCAAGTCCTTCAGAGTATTCTCCACTACATTTATCTGTTCCTCAAAGTCGGGATGTGATATGTCTACAACGTGCAGCAGCAGGTCGGCTTCGCGCACCTCGTCAAGAGTCGACTTGAACGAGTCGACCAAGTCGGTAGGCAACTTGCGTATGAATCCTACTGTGTCAGCCAGCAGGAAGGGCAGATTGTCAATCACCACCTTGCGCACGGTAGTATCGAGCGTAGCGAACAGCTTGTTTTCTGCAAACACCTCGCTCTTCGACAGCAGGTTCATGATGGTCGACTTGCCCACGTTGGTATATCCCACAAGAGCCACACGTATCATGCGTCCGCGGTTCTTGCGTTGTGTAGTCTTCTGCTTGTCTATTTCAAGCAGTCGTTGCTTTAGCAGGGTGATGCGGTTGAGGATGATACGGCGGTCCATCTCGAGCTGCGTCTCACCCGGTCCGCGCAATCCCACACTACCTTTACCGCCACCCGAACCTGAGCCGCCTCCTTGTCGCTCAAGGTGAGTCCACAGACGTTGCAATCGCGGAAGCATATAGCGGTATTGAGCCAGCTCCACCTGAGTCTTGGCGGCAGCCGTCTGAGCACGCATGGCGAATATGTCGAGAATGAGCGATGTGCGGTCGAGAATCTTCACGCCCAGCTCCTTCTCGATGTTGCGTATCTGTTTGGCAGAGAGTTCGTCGTCAAAGATAACCATTCCCACGGGGCGTTCGGCATCCTCTTCGTCCTTGATATACTGGGCTATCTCCTCCAGCTTGCCCGAACCCACATAAGTAACCTGGCTCGGTCCGCCCACGCGCTGCGTAAATCGCTTCACGGTAACGGCACCTGCTGTGTCGGCGAGGAATTCCAGTTCGTCGAGATATTCTTTGGTCTTTGCCTCGTCCTGGTCCTTAGTGATAAGTCCAACGAGTATGGCGGTTTCCGCCTTAACTTCTGATATTACAAATTCTTTCATCCAGTATGTATAATCTTTTAAAATACAAAATTATACAAAATACTTCACATCCGCAATTTACTGAATGTCAATTTGCTTAGTGCCACCCATTTTTGTTGTTATACTTCGTTCGGGATGCGTTCGGGATGCGTTCGGGATGGAGGTTAGAAATTTTAATTGATTCATCCGATATTTCGAGTGATGATGTTATAAGTTCAAGATTCAGACAAAATTGGCAATGCAAATATTAGGAGGCTATGGCGTCCCCGCCATAGCCTGTGCAGTTAGTCTGTGTTTTCCTGTTATTGATAATCTGCACAGCCTGCTTGCTCAGGCTATGGCGGGGACGCCATAACCTCCTACAGTTTGTACTTATTAAATATAGTGTCACTCAAAATATCGGATGAGCCTTTTAATTTTTGTAATTACAAATATAATATAGACGGTAAGAAATTGTTACAAAATGAAAAGTGATTCTAGAGTTTTGCTGAGTGGTTTTTTATGCTTTGTTTGTCGCCGGAAGCCATTCCTTTCTTCAATCTTACCCCTTTTGCCCTGCCAATGTACCCCTTTTGCTCTTCAAATGTACCCCTTTTGCATTCCAATAGTGCTGCATTTGAAGCGCAATAGTACAGTAAATGGAGTGCAATTGTACTCCTTTTGCTGCAAAATAGAGTCGTTTTAGCGCAACAGCTTTATGCGTATTGAAACTGAATATTCTGTAACTCGCTGTGTACTAACGTTATAACTCAAACCTCTCAAAACTCGAGAATTTCGCACCAAAGATTTCCTTGTGCGTTTAACTCACAGTTTTGAGCGGCTAAAAATACAAATATAGGATAGTGGCGAGGGTGAAAGCTTGCTTAATTAGCAGAAAAGAAGTCCCGTGCAAATTTTATTATCGGTTTGCCAGCCTGTTCTGTTTTATTTTATTTACTTTTGCATCGTGTAATAGAACGTATTATAAATACTAACTTTTTCACTATATGATTATCAACAGATCGTTTTCCTCCTCTTTCGCTAAAGAGGAACGTTTCGGCTCACTTAAGAGCCTTGTTCTTTTGGTGGCTTTCGCTATCTTAGCCACAAGTAATACCTATGCCCAAGCCAGCTTTGAGACTATCGACGGTTTACGCTATCTGATAGATTCCGATGCCAAGACAGCAATGCTTACAGTAAACAATGGCGAAAAGTATTCTGGCTATATCGTTGTGCCTGAAAAGGTAAAGGCAAGCGATGGAGTGGAATATCCCGTTACTGCATTTGCAGCTAATACATTTAAGGAGTGCAAAGGATTAAAGAGCATCTCAATCCCTTCTTCAGTAACTTCTTTGGGTAACAGTTGCTTTGAGTACTGTTCAGGCTTGACAAGCATTACTATCCCTTCTTCTGTTATTTCTTTGGGTAATGATTGCTTTTTAGAGTGTTCAGGCTTAACAAGCATCACAATCCCTTCTTCAGTTACTTCTTTGGGCGAATCTTGTTTTACATCTTGTATTTAGAGCCTTATAACTAACCATAACTTACTATGACTAACTAACCCTAAAGCCTTGATTTTCAATACTCTTTGATTTTAACACTTTCTGAGTGCTTTTTGGCAGTTCCCGATTTTCCACATATTTTTGCAGCGTATTTCTACCGTGGAGAATTTGCGGAGCTTTTATTTTGTCATATCGTGAACGTAGTTGACAAGGGTTTACGAGTGGTTACAATGGAGGACAGATTTGAAGCTGATAGGCAAAAAGCGTTATATCGTGGACTGGGTTGACAAAGGTTGTCAATGGCTCACTTCCGTTTACTCCATCGGTGGAATACTCAAAGTATGTAGAACATAGCAATATCAAAGAGTATGAGACCGACAAGAAAATGTGAATTTTGTGGCAAGACATTCGTGCCAAGAAGCGGTATGCAGAAATACTGTTCAGAGGAATGTCAGGCAGAGGCAAAACGTCTTAGGAAGAAAAGACAGCAGGACTTGATTAACGGTATTGAGCCAATCATGAATCTGCAACATCAGGAGTATCTTACCTTCTCCAAAGCAGCCATACTGATGGGATGCACCCGACAGTATATCTACAAACTTGTGGCTAACGGCAAGTTGAAGGCATCAAGATTGAGCAGCCGAATGGCATTCGTAAGAAAGGCTGATATAGAGAAGATGTTTGAGGGTAATCCCTACAAGCGTGTGGTTCCTGCCAGCAAGAGCAAGCTCAGTAAAAAGGCCAAAACAGAAAAGCCAACACAAAACCTGGAACCAATAAAAGGGAAAGAGGAGAATGAGGTGCTTGACTATTATTCGGGCGAGGAAGTGATGTCCATTTATAAGGTCAAGAAGTCTTGGCTCTATACATCCGCTAAGCGCAACCAGATACCGATGTGTCGTATTGCTGGCAAGAACTATTACAGCAAACGACATATTGATGAGTTCTTCGGAACTGCCGTTGACCTCAACAGCATCACTGAGTGGGTGACTGCTGATGATGTAGAGGAAGCCTTTAGCATGAGCAAGTCGGCACTTAGGGCATACACCTACCGCCATAAGATACCGACCAAACGTGAGTATGGTCGCACCTATTATTCCAAGGAACATCTTGAAGAACTGCGTAGGACTGACCTTATGAGCGATGACAGCTATTATACCACAGAGCAAGTACAGCAGATATATGGTCTGACAAGTGCCAATATCTGCCATATCGTGAAAGTACACCATATCAGCAAGGTAAAAGTGGGTGTAAAGAATCTGCTTTTGAAGACGGATGTGGAGCGAGCAATGGCAGAAAGGACAGCAAAAGGACTGTGATTTCAAATGATTTCGGCATTATCCATCAGTTACTATGAATAATTGGAGTCACGGATACATCATTTTATTCCTTTGCAGCCGTGAAGAGACAATTCACCACGAATAATCATCAATAAATCAATACAACTATGAGTAATATCTGCAAGACCGTATCATTGCGTACACGCAAAATCAAGGACGGACACATGCTGTCCTATTATCTTGACTATTATCCTGGCTATCGTGATGAGAGCACGATGAAAGTCATCCGCCATGAGTCGCTTGGCATCTACATCTATGCCAAGCCGAAGAACCAGATGGAACAGAAGTACAACCTCAACCTTACGGCAAGAGCCGAGGCGATACGCTGCCGTCGCTTCGAGGCTATCGTCAACGAGCGTTACGATTTCTTCGACAAGGAGAAGATGAAAGGAGATTTCCTCGCCTACTTCAAGAAACTGGCAGACAAGAAAAACTCCAAGTGGCAACACGTCTATATGCACTTCCGTACCTTCACGCAAGGCAAGTGTACCTTCGGGGAGATAAACGTGGACTTGTGCAACAGATTCCGTGAGTATCTGCTGACAGCACCACAGGGACTGCATAAGAACAGAAAGCTACATATCAACTCAGCAGCCAACTACTGGTCAACTTTCCGTGCTTCAATCCACACTGCCTATCGTGACCGCAAGATAAAGGAGAACCCGAACGGTTTCTTGGAGCGTATCGAGACAATCCCGACTGACAAGGAGCATCTTTCACAGGACGAGGTTATCCGCTTGGCATCCACACCATGCTCTGCCCCTGCATTGAAGCGAGCCTTCCTGTTCTCCTGTCTTACGGCATTGAGAAAGAGCGACATCAAGAAACTCACTTGGGAGGAGATACAGCCATACGGCAGCGATGGTGTGATGTATGTCACTACACGAATGCAGAAGACAAAAGACATCGTGCATAACCCAATCAGTGAGGAAGCCTTGGAACTGATAGGCTATTCACCGGATAAACGTGGCAAGGTGTTCCCTGATTTCAAAGACTCCATGACGCAGGCACCATTGAAGAACTGGCTGAAAGATGCAGGGATTACCAAGCATATCTCCTATCATTGCTCACGCCACAGCTTTGCCTGTCTCCAGCTCGATGCAGGAACCAGTATTGCCGTAGTGCAGCGTTATCTCGGTCACAAGAATGTGGCAACGACAGAGGTGTATGCCAAGATTTCCGATGCTCAGAAACGTGCTTCGGTTGGCTGTATAACCTTGAAGAAGTAACCATTTGACAATAACACGCAGAAAAGGACTGTTGGAATTATAGTGTTCCAATAGTCCTTTTCTCTTTTTGTTGGTTCTATTTGCTGTCATGGATAGAACCAATCCGACAAATTCATTCCAATTTCTGTTGATATTGAGGAGGAACTGCAAATATCCCTTTTCTTTGCCCTTACCTTTGTAGCCAGTAATAAGCAGCAACTGGCACTAACGAGCAGTTTAAAGTATGATTCAGAGTATGAAATCATATTAGAACGCTAATAAAGCGTAAAAGAAAGAGTGCCAGAGAACGTAAATGCTGTTTTTACATGCTTCTGCATCTAACTTTGTGGAAGTTTTTGAACGAATAACAATAAAACGAATACAATAATGATAGGAAACAAGACAACTTCAGATTGTACCATCTACGCTTTTGTTGGTACTGCAATTCTCGCCATCTCTCTTGTCGTGGCTATGTATGTAGGCAATGACTTTCACCAAAGTCTGTTTGTCGAGTCAATCATTTTTGTAGGGAGCAACATCCTGCTTTGGGCGATATTCATTTCTATGGTGAATTATCCCTATGAACTGATGACCATTGGTAGCAACAGCAAGACAAAGAAAAACGTTGTAGAAGCAGAGCCAGCAACAGAACAAGAACAGCCAATGCAAACATTACCACAAACAGAGTCAGCACAATACAGTCATGAGGACTATGCCAAGCGTGTAGAGGCACAAGAAAAAGAAGCACAGGAGGAAAAGGACAAGCGAACAAGAACCGTACTTGACTATGTGCATCGTACCATGTCACGTTTCCTTTATGAGGAAGATTTGTACAAGGTAATAGAGGCTGTCAAGGAATGGAGCAACGACACCAACTATACCCCGACAGCAATAAACCGCTTCAAGGAAAATGTTGAGAATATCCCTTTAAGGCACTTCGTGTGGAATATCGCAGAACGTTTGGGTAAACGTGATTACACAATGGCTATGCGAATAGCCTTTGTCAAGGCACTGTTTCCCAAGCCGTTTGAAGGCCTGGACTACAGCACATTGAAGAACCTGAAAGCACCATGCTCCAATGATATAATCCCTATTGATGAGCCTGCTAATGGTAGATATGATTTCCATGGATGATAATGTAGCCTTTGGCAAAATTCGTTACATAACAGATTTTACCGTTGCTTATTCCTGTCTTTCAAGATACCTGCCATATTATCCTGTGCCCATACAATCATGTTTTCCACCACAGGAATGAATGAGCGTGCACGATCTGTAAGCGAATATTCCACTCTCGGTGGAACTTCGGCATAGACTTGTCGGGTGATAAAACCATCCTTCTCCAATGAGCGGAGGGTGGAGGTCAGTACCTTTTGCGAAATGTCGGGAATGGCTCGGTTGAGAGCATTGAAGCGAATGCTGTCATTCTAGTGCATCACGTAGATGACAAGCAATGACCATTTGCCACAGATATGTGACAATACGTTGCGAATGGGACAATCTTGAATGATAGTGTCTGTAATCTGATTGTTCATAATTATTTCTTTTCAGATATGTTTGTAATTGCTTTACTCTCACTAATAGTATGCAAAGTAACCAACTTTCTTGATGTGATTCAACTTTCCGAGTTAAAGTATAATAAATAGCAAAAATCTTAACTCTTGATGATCAGCAATAGTTACCTCAAAGTAAGTAACTCACATAGAAGTTTCCTCTTGTGAAAATGAAAAAATCAACACACTTTTGCACCGTCAAACGAGTTCTATATACACGACAAATAAAGAACAAAATAAAAATATTCAAAGACAATGAAAGTGACAAAGACGATTAACAAGGCAGAGAATGTAACAGCCGTGGATTTCGGCAAGTTGAGCAATTTGAACGATTACGTTTTGGAACTTGCTCCAGAGGTTAAGATACCAGGCAAGGTATTCGACACCGCATTGGTAGGCGCAACTGGGGGTGATTTCTCATTCCATTCATTTGCACCTCTATTGCTTTGTCTCTATGTTCTATATCAATATGCTTAACTTTTATCTGTTTTCAGCAAGTCTGTTTGATTGACTTTGTTTTTGCTATTTATCTCTCAATCTCTCATGATTTTGCCGTAATACACAGACTGTCAACAACAAAAATTATGAGAGATAGTATGAGAAATGAGGGATAATTATTTTTTGAGGTATAAAATCAGTTTCTCATAATCAATGACAGCCTTTCCGCTTATCAAAATGTCAGCACCTATGACGCCATCTATTTCTGCTATTCCAACTTTCTTGAAAGCATTATTAACATGGTCAAGATTCATTAGATGTATTTTGTAATCGTGTAAAACATAATTTTTTATGCAGAAATTCTTAATTGAAGTTTCCTTAAGTGCCAAATTATTGCCTCCTGCACCAACGGCTTTTGATTCAGAAAGAGATGTCGTTAAATTAAATTTCGATTCCTTTTTTTCTTCCATTACAGTAGATCCTGCACCTGTATCTAAAACAAAAGTGGCATTGGTTCCATTCACTTCAGCTGTGAGATAGAGATGACCAGTAATTAATCTACCTAATTGAATTGCTTCATAATTCTTTTCCTTTAGGAAAAGTCCCAATTCAGAATCGAACTTATCCTGTTGGGGGTAAGCTTTTTGACAAACTAAAGACGAGACAAAAACAAACATCAATACTTTAAGTAAATTCATACGAATGAAATTTTAATTGTGACTAAATATATATTATGCTAGAAATTTAGTGATAAATATTGGTTCTAACAAATTTAAGTAATATTTTATATCTGCCCCACAGATTTTACTCTAAGTTTGCAGAGGATTTGCAACGCGGATTAACACGGAATACTGGCTTTTCCGTTAATATAGATAAGCCAGTCGTTAAACATCTTTTTAGGGCGAATCTCTCCCATGCCATTTAATTGAGAGCATACGAAATCAATATAATCTGTTGTACATGACATTTTTAACTACAATATTTTTGAATTTATATTTTGTGGTACAAAGGTAATGCTTTGTTTTCGAATAGCGATACAGACATTGACTTTTCTTCCCAGCCTATCTTGTTTTTAACACTCTAATTGTTAGATAGTGTCAGATATGCAACTTCCGAATAATCCCCATTGTTAGAGTTATTCCTTAGTGAATGACAAATGACTGTCACGAACCTCAGTAACGGAAGCATCATTCTGTTCCTTTGCACCAGTTATTAACAAAGTATCAGAATGAATAAGGAATTAACTTTCAACGACCTTCCAATGGTCGTTGCCCAGCTTCGGGATGAAGTGGTGGGCATGAAGCAGATGATCATCAGTCTGCAATCACAGAACAAGCCACACAAGGCGAACACGCACATACCTATGAGTGTGGAGGAAGCATCGGCATATCTAAAAATGCCTATGTCTACTCTCTACATGAAACTTGGAAACGGCAGCATTCCTGCCACCAAGCCGGGCAAGCGTTACTGCCTTTATCAAGATGAACTTGACAAGTGGCTGGAGACTAACCGCAAGAATCCTGTACCTCTCACAGCAGAGGAGGAGAATGCAGCCATTCTTGCAGGAAACAAGCGCAAGCCGAAACCCTTAAACTGGTGATGTCATGACTTATATAGGATGTATGAACCAATTGTGGCGTTCCGCTATGATGTCGCCAATGCCAGCCAGTGAAATAGCTCTGTTTGCGTACCTTGTGAACGAGAGTAACAAGCGGTATTGGAAAATGCCGTTTGTATGTTCCACTACCAGGATATGCGATGATTTGCGCCTTTCAAGACAAACAGTCATTACAGCACGGAAACACCTTGCCGAGCGTAAGCTTATCTCTTTTATTGAGGGGAAATCACGCCATGTACCGTCCAAATACACAATGCTTGAATGGACGGATGATTTGACAAATAACTTAACAGATGGTTTGACGCATGACTTGACACTTATAAAAGATAAAGACAAAGAACTTTTTATAAGGAAGTCGAGTGAAAATTTCAACAGTAAAAAAGAAAGTAAAAATGGATTCAGCAAGCAAAAAGAGAATCGTAGAATATGTTCAGTTACTACAGAAGGGGCGGACTATGATAGCACGTTTTAGATTGCCCGTGAACGAAGATAAAGCGTATGAACTTCTGTTGGCAGCGGTAATTGCAGAGGTGCAGTTCCGTCATCGAAAATTTGTTTATAACGAGTTCATTGATGATCAGCTTAGACAGATAGCCAAATGGCTCACCACTGGTTCTTCCAAATTTGGAATGGTGCTTTGCGGTGGATGCGGCAACGGCAAGACAACAATGCTTAAAGCTTTGCGAAACCTTATAAGCCGTTTGCAAATCCGCAGACCGACGGCAGACCCAGGAAGTTCCTATGGTGCTTGTTATGGTTTGACCATTGTTGACGCTTTGCAGATTGCCCAACTCTGCAAGACCAATCATACGAAGTATCTTGAACTGGTACAAGATGACATGCTTGCCATTGATGATTTGGGTACCGAGCCGGTTGAGGTAATGGACTACGGCAACATCATAACTCCAATCATTGACCTGCTGACAAAGAGATACGAAGCCCAGCTTTTCACCATTGTGACAACGAATCTTGATCCGAAGGACATTCGCAAACGCTATGGGGACAGAATTGCAGACCGCCTCAATGAGATGATGGCGAAGATAGTCTATCGTAATCCTACTTATCGAATGGATGAGATACAGACTGATGGAATGAGTTAGTTAGGACTTGCTTGATAGGAATGACGGACTTCAATGCAAAGCAACAAACTGCGTGCCGTTAGATGTTCCACCGCCAAGCGTCTCTGACATGGAACTGGAGGCAGAAGCCAGAAGGCAATTCTTCAAAGAACAGATGGAAGCGGAGGATGCCCCACAATTGCTGTTGCTTGGGTAATTTGAGAACCGTTATACAACAAGTCTGTGAACTGGTGCAACCACAGTGCGTAGCGTGCTTGTGCGTAAACTCTGATAGCAGTGCTATGCAAGAAATACCAATGTCATACAAAC